>MDTA01143045.1_pt1 | contig 10641 bp, 12 predicted proteins | sample 811151 | NCBI WGS metagenome assembly MDTA01 (sample SAMN05326648, study PRJNA326480) | marine metagenome | isolation source: seawater | place: Indian Ocean: South | collected 2010 | reverse complement strand
TTAATCTTAAGGGTATACAAACTAGCCAATATTCTAATATCATATCATTTCAATATTTAAGGTCTAAATTAAGCGACCTTTACCATAATTTTGCTGGGAAAAGATTTATTTTTAAAAAACAAAAAAACTGACTTAATTTATACAAATGAAAACAAAATATAAAATTTTTATTGCTAAAATAATATATATTTTATTTAAAATATTTATTAGAAAAGAAAATCTTAAAATAAATAGAAATAATATAAATTGGAATGTAAATATTTCAGAAGCTATAGATCTACATTTATTTTTATTTGGAAGTTTTGAAAAAGAAATTTCTGAAACAGCAAAAAAACTAAATTTATATAAAGAAAACTGTATCCTAGATATTGGTGCTAATTCTGGTGTTCAAACCTTACAGTTTGCTAAAAATTTTCCCAACTCATCGATATATGCAATAGAGCCTACCAATTTTGCTTATAATAAAATGATAGTAAATTTAAACTTAAATCCTAATTTAAAAAATAATATTTTCCCATCACAATTATTTATTACAACAGAAACAACTAAACCAAATGAAATATATTCGAGTTGGAGTTTAAACGATGAAATTGAAGCTCATAAGAAACATAAAGGTATTAAAAAAAGCACATCATCCTCAAATATAATATCTTTAGACAATTTTTTAATTAAAAAAAAAATAAATCATTTAGATTTTATAAAATTAGATGTAGATGGATTCGAATTCGATGTTTTGCAAAGTGGTAAAAATTTTTTAAAAAAAAATAGACCTCCAATTTTTATGGAATTGGCGCCATATCTGTATAAAGAGCATGGATACAGTTTAGAGGAATTGACCAATTATATTTTATACTTGGAATATACCTTCTATAAATTAGATGATTTAAAAAAAATAAATGATATCGAAGTTTATTCGAAGAGTATTAAGGATGGCTCCAGTAAAAATATTTTATTAATGTAGATTTCTTATTATAACATTAAAATATTTTTTCATATTTATACTATAATCAAATCTATCGAGACTTTTAGTTGCGTGAGTTAATTTCTTAAAACATTTTTTTTTATTTTTAGAAAAGAAAATTATTTTTTTTTTAAGTCTTGTGAATTTTTTGATTTAAATAATAATCCACCTTTTCCATTTTGTAAAATTTCTAAAGGGCCTGTGGGACAATTCGATGAGATAATAAATTTTTTTAACACCAATGCTTCTAGAAGTACATTTGGCAAACCTTCAAAGATAGAGCTTAAGATAAAGGCATCAGCTTTCTTCATAAATGGGTAAGGATTTTTTTTAAAATCAACTATTTTTATTCTGTTATCGAGACTATTTCTTTTTATTAAAATATTTAATTTATTTTTGTTTCTTCCATTGCCAATAATTAACAATTTGTAATTAATTTCAGATTTTAATTTTATAAAGCCATTTATTAAAGTTTCATGATCTTTTTGATCTTCAAGTCTACCTACGTTAATAAAGTTAATAGTTTTATTTGAAAAAAAACTTAAATTAATTTTTTGTTTTGATTTCTTTATAATCTCTTTCTTATTAAGAGGATTATAAATGCAAATAGAATTAACTTTAAATTTATTACTCAATAATTTTTTGAATTGTTCGCTATTAACAATTATTACATCAGCCAGTTTGAGTGCATACTTATATAGTTTTACTTTAAAAAAATTATGTGACCAACCAGTTGGTGAACTATTTGAACGAACAATTATTCTTGTTTTAAAAATTTTACAAAGAAATACACAATAAAAATTTGCTTGAAATGCGAATACTACGTTGTTTTTTTTTTTTTAATAGTTCAGAAAATAGCAATAATAATGCTAGGAAGAATTTAATTCTTCTTGAAAAAAATCTAGTATTAAATTTACTGTAAGAAATAAATTCAATATTTTTTCTAAATAACGCTTTTTTTTCATATGATGTAGTTATAACACTTAATTTATTTAATTTTTTTCCTAAATATTTTGATATCAACAAAAAATTTTTTTCTACACCTCCCACATCAATCGTGGGCATAAAAAGAATTAAGTTTTTTTTATTCACTTTATAAAAAATTTGGTTTTAGTTACTAAAATAATCAAATATACAGGCAATATGAAATTAGCAAGTGTAATTATACCCTATTATAAAAAAAGGCATCATATTAAAAAAACTATTAAATCTGTATTAAACCAATCATATAAAAACTTCGAGATTATCCTCGTATATGATGACGAAAATATGAATGATCTTCAGTTTTTAAAAAAAAATTATAAAAAAAATAAAAAAATAAAAATATTTGTAAATAAAAAAAATATTGGAGCGGGATTATCAAGGAATAGGGGGATTGAATTGTCAAAAGGAAAATATATAGCTTTTCTAGATGCAGATGATGAATGGCATAAGAGTAAGCTAAAAAAGCAAATATATTATATGAAAAAAAAAAATATTTCATTTACTCATACTTCTTACAAAATTAAAAATGAAAAAGGTTTTTTTATTTCTAACCGAAAAGCTAAAGATTTTTTCAATCAAAATGATTTACTCAAATCTTGTGACATTGGCCTATCAACTGTTATTATGGAAAAAAAAATATATAATAATAACTGCAAGTTCCCTAAAAATAAAACCAAAGAAGATTTTATTTTTTGGTTAAAATTATTAAAAAAAGGTCATAAAATATACGCTTTAAAAGAAAACCTAGCAACATGGTATAAAACTGAAAAATCTCTTTCCTCAAGTACAATTCAAAAATTACATGATGGTTTTAATATTTATTATAAATATATGAATTTCAACTTTTTTAAATCTGTAATGTTTTTAATGATTTTAAGTATTAACTATATTAAAAAACAATATTTACAAAAATGAAGTTTTTTATTTTTTCAATAATTATTCTTTTAATATATCCACTAAATCAAATAATACTAAAATTTAACTATCTACCAAGTCAAACAGGAGACAAGCATCAAAGTTTTTTAGGTAAAGTAAACGTGCCTCTTACAGGAGGTTTATTTATACTTATGTTTATTTTATTGTTATTTCCACAAAATATTTATTTAAATAGTTTTTTAATATTATTTTTCATACTTGGTATTGCATCTGATAAAAATTATATATCTTCCCCATTGTTTAGATTCATTATTCAAGCGTTTTTCATTTTTCTATTTGTACTTTTTTTTGATTTAAAAATACAAGATTTAAGAAATGAAATTTTAACAGAAATTCTAGAAAATAACATTTTTTCATACTTGTTTGTAATTTTATGTTTTTTAGTTTTAATAAATGGATCCAATTTTATTGATGGTTTAAATGGTTTACAATTAGGATATTATTTGATTGTTTTTTTAATTTTAATTAAAAATGATCTTCTGGCTTTCAGCGGATTTACACTAATCGAAACAATTATTTTTGTATTTTCTATAACGTATATTCTAATTTTAAATTTTAAAAATAAACTATTTATGGGAGATAGTGGGTCTTATGTAATTAGTTTATTTGTTGGATTCACTTTAATAAATGTTTACAATAATAGCGTATCTATATCACCATTTTTTATAGCATTGTTGTTATGGTATCCTTGTTTTGAAAACTTATTTTCAATAATAAGAAAATTTAATTTTAAATTATCACCACTAAAACCTGATAATAAACATCTTCACCATTTGATTTATATTAATTTAAAACGTAAATATAAATTAAGTAAAAATTTATCTAATAATATTTCAAGCATGATTATAAATTTTTTTAATTTAATAATTCTACTTATAGGAAGTTTAAACACCCATCATACTTTGACACAGTTATTATTAATAGTTCTAATTATTATAATTTATACAAAAACTTACCTTACTCTGTTAAAAAAATACTCTACCTCAAGAATATAGTTTCGATTTATTTGCCAAAAAATAGACTAATCATTCCAGAAATTATTAAAATTCCGTCTTTAAATGCGTTAACCTTTTTTTTCCCGCCTATCCTTGATCTTTCATAAGATTTAGAGTTTATTAAAGTAAACCCTTTTCTCTTAGCTTTTATAGGCAATTCGACACAAAATTTAAAATCTTTATACGATAAATTTAGTTTTTTAGCTTCCTTAGTTTTTCCAAGAACAAAAGTGTATAATATATCTGTAAGATTTAAATTGAAAAAAATATTACCTATTTTTGTAAAAATAAAGTTACCTATTAAAGTTATTATTGTATCGTCATCACTACCACAATTTTCTTCATATCGGGTACCAAATACAAAATCAGCATCTTTTTTATAAACCAATTTTAACATTTGTTTTAATTCATTTGGGTTAAATGATCCATCAGCGTTAAATATACAAAAATATTCTGTTTTAACTGAATTAATTCCTAAAATTAAAGCATCGCCGTAACCTTTGTTTTTTTGATAAATAATTTTACAATCATATTTTTTTATACTTTGTATAGTTTGGATATCAGACTTTTCTAAAATTATATGTTTTTTAATTTTGAATTTCTTTAACTCTTTTAATACCAATGGCAAGGATTCGCTTTCATTTTTAGCTGGTATAATTAATGTAATTTTAGAATACATAAGATTTTAAATTATTAACAATTAAAAATATAAAAAAATATAAAAAAACTCCTATTTTTACTTTTAAATCTTTCATAATTTGACTGTCTATTTTTATTTGAAAAAGAGTAAAAAATAATATTAATAAAAGAGGGTCATAATATTTATGATAAATTGTTAATTGCGGGTTGCTTATAATTAATAATAAAATTAAGATTATATTCTCAAACTTATACCTAAATAAGTTTATTATTATAAAAATTGATGTAAATGAAATTAAGTAAAATAATATGTTATTATTGAAAAAATAGTAAGAGACTTTAAAAAAAATTCCTCCTCCTGTATATTTAAATAAATAATCAAAATAATAAATGCATATTAATGTGAGAAATGACGAAATGATTAAATCAAAATGTCTATATTTTGAATATTTTATGATTTTTAAAAGCAAAAATGGAAATAAGTAAAAAAATACGATTGAAGATATTAACATTATTTTATTAAAGATATTGTTAAATAAATATGATGTATTTTGTTCTAAATTTGTTGCGGCTGTTTTTAATAAAAAATTAGTTTCTAAAGTATTTAGATAAATAAATGCTGGAATACTTAAAATGAGGTTAATTACAATAATATAAATTAAATAATTCAAATTATTTTTATAGAATAAAAAATATTTATAAAAATAAAAAATGGCGAATACTGCAAAATTTGGACTTAAGTATGCTGAAAGTGATAAGAAAAATATATTTTTAAAACAATTACTGAATTTATTTTCAACACTAAATTTCAAATAGTAATATATACTTATAGTAAAAAAAGCTAAACCCATCACTCTGCTGTCCGGCCATACCGAAAGAGATCTAAAAGTAGGTGAGATAAAAATTAAACTTACTAAAAATAAAGCTATTTGTTTATTTTTAAGAACTAAATTTAAAGATTTAAATAAATATATTGGTAATATTAAACATAAATTCAGATGAATGAATCTAATAAAAATATCATTTAAATTTAATTTTTCAAAAAATGATAAAAAAATTATTAATACTGGAGAATGTCTTGTAGAATATTGATCATAACCAAAAAATGTTTTGAAAAAACTTTCACTAAAATCTTCTGATATTTTTTTTTGATTTGTATAATCAACTATTGCTCCACCAGTTGAGTTCTCACCTAAAATCAAACTTATTATTAACGAGAAATATAAACTTGCATACAAAAGCAGCCATTTTCTATCAACATTTTTTATTATTAAATAAGTATTCATTAAAGCAACTAATAAAAATCCCAATTATCTAAGAAAAAATTGAAACTTATATAAAAAATGTATATCAGATAAATATCGGAACATAAATAAATGATCAGTTAATAAATGTTTTTATATTAATGTCACTAGATTTTTTCTTTTTTATACTTTTTTATTTTTTAATTCTATTTTCTACTATTGGCTTTGGATTAGTGTTTGAAAATATTTTTAAATTAAAGGAGACACCTTTAAGCTTAGGATATGTTGGATTATTAGGTATTTTGTTTTTAACAACATACTCTTATGCTTCACATTATTTGTTTCCTCATGGAATAATACACAATCTTATTGTTCTAATTATTGGCTTGGCGGCTTTTGTTTTGTTGATTAGACAAAAAAAAAGTGAATTTTTATATCTATTAATAATATTTTTTATTTTACTATCTGGAATTTTTCTTTTTAAGACACATGATGATTTTCCATATTACCATTTTCCTTACGCATATCACTTAACACAAAATTCAGTAATATTTGGTACAGGTATTTTAAATCATGGATTTAGAACTCCATCCTCAATTTTTTTTCTGAATTCTCTATTTTACTTTCCGCATGTAAAATATCATTTATTTCAAATGGGTGCCATTCTATTTTTTGGTTTTTCTGTAACTATATTAATAAATGATTTAAAAAAAAACTTTAAAGTAAATAAAACTGATAATATCTTTTTTTTAAGACTCCTTTGTTTAGTTTTTTCATTAGTCTTTTTTTATCGAATTCAAGAACATGGCACAGATAGATCAGCACAAATATTAATATTGTTATTTATAATTGAAATTTTTAATTTTAGAAAAAACTATAATTTATTCAATTACAATTTAAGTAAAATACTTATTTTATTAACTTTAATAGTGGGTTTAAAATTATTTTATTTATTATATCTAATTTTTATAATTCCAATAATTTATTATTTGTATGAAGATAAAAAAATAAATTTAATTTCAAAATTATTCTATCATAAACTATTCTATTTATCAGTTTTCAGTTTTATTCTTTATATTCTTACTTATTTTATAAACACAGGATGTTTGTTTTATCCAATTTCAATTTCATGTTTTGAAAACTTTTCTTGGTCAATACAAATTGATTATGTTGAAAAATTAAAGTTACATTATGAAAATTGGGCAAAAGCTGGATCAGGTGCAGGCTATACAAATAACAATCCTGAAAATTATGTAAAAGGATTTAATTGGGTTTTAAATTGGATAGATAAATATTTTTTTAATAAAGTATTAGATTTTGTTGTTGGAATAATTTTTGTAATTCTAATATTTTTTGTAACGTTTTGTAAATTTCAAAAATTTAAAAATCTTAAAATAAATTATAAATTTTATTATTTAATTATTTTGATTCTATTTGTTGAGTGGTTTTTAAATCATCCAGCTTTAAGATATGGAGGATATTGTATTATTGCTTTAATATTTTTTATTCCTTTTTCATCTGTAATTGACAATTTAAAAAATGTCAAAAACTTTGAAAAAAAAGTAATAGCTATAATTTTAATCTCATTTGTTATTTTTATATCTAGAAATGTTCATAGGATAAATAAAGAAATGAATATTTATAATTATAATTTTTTAAACCAACCATACTATTTTGTAGATGAAAGTCATTTTAGAATACAAAAAAAAATAAATAGCTTGATATCTGATTATAAAAAATGTGAATTAGATTATAATTTTTGTAACAAAGAGGTTGGACCTATAAAGATAGTTGCTAAATTTGGAAAATATATTGTAACAAGAAATGCTCAATAAACTTATATTATTTATTATATCGATTGGAGATTATTTTCATAAGAAAAAAATTATTAAATTTTTTAAAAAAAGTTCAATAGATAAATTTGATTGTATATTTGATATTGGAGCACACCAAGGAGAGTCCATAAAATTTTTTTTAAGTAATTTTAATGTTAAAAAAATATATTCCTTTGAACCTATTCCTGATACATTTGAAAGTTTACAAATAAAAACTCAAAAATTAATTAAAAAATATAATGTAAATATACAGATAGAAAACTTTGCAATTGGTAATATCGAAGAAGATATAGAAATTAAAAAAATGTTAGAAACTTCATCTTCAACAATAAGAGAAATTAATTTAGAATCGAGATATTTTAAAAAGAAAAAAAAGCTCTTATATTCCGGAAAAACAAACTTTTTTAAATCGATTAAAGTAAAACAAATAAAATTGAAAAATTATATTAATAGTAATGCAATAAACAAAATTAACCTTTTAAAGATAGATACAGAAGGTTATGAATTTGATGTACTAAAGGGATTAGAGGAAAAACTAAAACAAGTTGAAGTTGTGATATTTGAACATCATTATCATGATATGATAAAAAAAAATTATAATTTCTCAGATATTAATAATTTACTTATAAAAAATAATTTTAAACAAATATATAAATCCAAAATGCCATTTAGAAAAACTTTTGAATATATTTATGAAAATAAATAATATTAAACCAAAGTCATCAGTAATTATCGTAAACTATAACAACTCCAAATATTTATTAAGAAGTTTGGAATCCTTAAAAAATCAAACATCAAAAAATTTTGAAATTATTTTAGTGGATGATAATTCATCTGATAATTCTATAGATATTGGAAAAGAATTTTCATTAAAAAATAAAATTAAAAATTTTAAAATTGTAATTAATAAAAATAGAACTAAATTTGGAAGTCTTAATCAAATAAAATGCATTAAAAAGGGATTAAAAATTGCAAAGGGAGAAATTATTTTTTTTTTGGACAGCGATGACTTTTTCAAAAACTCTAAACTACAAAAGTCAATTGATTTTTTTAAAAAAAATAAAAAAATAAATCTAACATTTGATTTGCCATATAAATTTTATAATAAAAATAAAAAAATAAAATTTAAAATTAATAAAAGAAGTAAAAAATTAATACCATGGCCTTCTTTCCCATCGCAAAGTTGCCTGATTGTTAAGAAAAAATATCTAAATAAAATTCTTAAAGATATAACTACAAAAAAGTATCCAAACATTTGGTTTGACTTTAGACTGGTCAGTAAAGCTTTTCACGACTTTGGAAATATTAAATTTATTAATGAGCACTTAACTTTTTATCAGCAGCACACCTCAAGTGAGTCAGCAAAATTTAAAAAATTCTCAAAAAATTGGTGGAAACGTAGAAGAGAGGCCCATCAGTTTTTAATAAATAAAATATTTAAAAATAATAAAAAAATTTTTTCTTTAGATTATTATTTTACAAACTTAATTAATTTAATTCTATAATTTATGAAAAATAAAATTATTATAATCGGAAAAAATAGTTTTGTTGGTAAAAACCTTTATATTTATTTTAAAGGTAAAACAGTAATAAATATCATTTCATTTAATCAATTTAAAAAAAAAAAAAAACTTTTCTCAAATAGACTATATTATTAATTGCTCTTCAACACTAAATTATATTAATAAAAAATATAAAAGTAAGAATGATATAGATTTAAAAATTTCAAAAAAAATAAAAAAATTTAAAAATTGTAAATTGATATTTCTTAGTACAAGAAAAGTTTACAAGCCTAGCGACAATATAAGCGAAAACGGAAAAATTTTATTAAGAGAAAATTATTCTAAAAATAAATATATAACAGAGTCAAAACTAAAAAATATATTATACAATCGTGTACTAATTTTAAGAGTATCCAACTTAATTGGGTTAAGTACTATTAAAAGTGAGAGGAAACTTCATAAGACATTTATAGACTATTACATAGAAAATATCGAAAAAAATACAATTTTTCATAATAATAAATTGTACAAAGATTTTATTTCCATCAAAGTTTTTGCAAAGATAGTTTTTTTATTAATAAAAAAAAAGAAAACTGGAGTATTTAATGTATCATTAGGAAGAAAAGTATATTTAACAAATATTATTAATTGGCTCAATTTTTATAACCCAAATAAAAGGCTAATAAAAAAATTAGCAAATAGTTCAGATAAAAAGTATAATAAAGATTCATTTTATTTAAATAACCATAAACTTTTAAAAGCAGTAAAAATAGATATTAATTTAAATGACTTGAAAAAGGAGTGTTTAAGAATTAGTAAAAAATTGTTTTATGAAAAAAAAAAATAAAAAAGCTTTAATTTTTGGAATTACAGGTCAAGATGGATCATACTTAAGTGAACTTCTACTAAAAAAAAATTATGAAGTGCACGGTGTTATAAGAAGATCTTCGTCTTTTAATACATCGCGAATAAATCATTTATATCAAGACCCTCATATCAAAAACAGAAAATTAATTCTTCACTATGGAGATGTTACAGATTCTATTTCCGTTTCATCATTAATTAAAAAAATTATACCGAATGAAATATACAATTTAGCTGCACAATCCCATGTTGCAGTTTCGTTCGAAGTGCCAGAATATACAGCAAATGCTGATGCGATAGGAGCATTGAGAATTTTAGAAGCAATTAGATTTCACAATCTCCAGAAAAAAATAAAATTTTATCAAGCTGGAACTTCTGAAATGTATGGTAAAGTTGCAGAGTCACCTCAAAATGAAAAAACTCCCTTTTACCCAAGAAGTCCATATGGGGTTGCAAAAGTTTATGCACATTGGATAACTATTAATTACAGAGAGGCTTATAATATTTTTGCATGTAATGGAATTTTATTCAATCATGAAAGTCCTAGGAGAGGAGGAACTTTCGTTACAAAAAAAATTGTTAATGGATTATGCAGAATAAAACTAAATTTACAAAAAACTCTTTTTTTAGGAAATTTAGATGCAAAAAGAGATTGGGGACATGCTAAAGATTATGTTATGG
>MDTA01137249.1_pt1 | contig 10642 bp, 6 predicted proteins | sample 811151 | NCBI WGS metagenome assembly MDTA01 (sample SAMN05326648, study PRJNA326480) | marine metagenome | isolation source: seawater | place: Indian Ocean: South | collected 2010 | reverse complement strand
TTTCAACACCAAGAATTCTTAAAATGTCGTGGGATGCAGGGTTTCCGTCTAAAAGATATTCTCCTTTTTTAATTTTTTCTCCCTGGTTAAAATTAACATGTTTGCCTTTCGGAATTAGATAATTAGATGTTTTTCCTGATTTAGCTACTATAGATATTTTCTGCTTACCTCTAACTTCTTTTCCAAATTCTATTACTCCATCATTCTCTGCAATTATTGCACTGTCTTTAGGTCTACGAGCTTCAAATAATTCAGCAACTCTAGGTAGACCTCCTGTTATATCTTTTGTTTTGGATGTTTCTTTTGGTAATCTCGCTAACACATCTCCTGCAGAAACTTTTTGACCATCTTTTACAGAAAGTATCGAGTCAGGTACTAGATAATATCTCGCTTCATTTCCATCAGCTTTTTTAATAACTTCTCCCTTGCTATCTCTTAATGTAATTCTTGGTTTAAGTTCTGAATTAGTGGCTAAAGATTTCCAATCAGTTACAGATTTTGAGGAAATACCTGTTGCATCATCCAATGTTTCAGTTAATGACGTTCCTTCAATCAAGTCCATATAGTTTACTACACCACTTGTCTCTGCGATTACAGGTAATGTATACGGATCCCATTCAGCAATTTTTTTACCTTTTTCAATTTTATCTCCATCTTTAAAATACAATTTTGAACCATAATTAACTTTGTATATAGCTAACTGTCTACCTGTATCATCTTCGATTGATAATTGAGTGTTTCTACCCATTACAATAATATTTTTTTTAGAGTCTTCTATTAAGTTTTTGTTTATAATTTTTAGTTTTCCTTTAGTTAAACTTACAATTTGAGACTCTTCTTTAATTTGTGCAGTTCCTCCCACATGGAATGTTCTCATTGTTAATTGTGTTCCAGGTTCGCCAATTGATTGAGCTGCGATCATTCCAATTGCTTCTCCAATACTAACTAATTTTCCTCTAGATAAATCTCTTCCATAACAAGTTTGACATACTCCCCTTTTGGCTTCACAAGTTATCACTGAATAAACGTTAATAGATTTTACTCCTGCTGCATCAATTTTTTCACAATCTTCTTCATCAATCAGTTTTTTCTTAGGTATTATTGTTTCACCAGTTATTGGATGTTTAACGTTTTGTGCTGGCACTCTACCAAGAACTCTCTCTGATAAGCTTACTAATATGTTTCCGCCTTCAATAATTTCAGCCAAAACTATTGAAGATTTTGAGTTACAATCATTAATTGTTACTTGTAAATCTTGAGCTACGTCACATAATCTTCTTGTCAAATATCCAGAGTTAGCAGTTTTCAAAGCTGTATCTGCTAGTCCCTTTCTAGCTCCATGCGTAGAATTAAAATATTCAAGAACTGTTAGACCTTCTTTAAAATTTGCTATAATAGGTGTCTCAATAATTTCTCCTGAGGGCTTAGCAATTAATCCTCTCATTCCTGCTAACTGCTTCATTTGAGCTTGTGATCCTCTTGCTCCTGAGTCTGCCATCATAAAAACCGAATTTGTTTCTATTCTGCCATTAGGATAAATTTTTTCTGCAGATGATATTTCTTTCATCATTTCGTTAGCAACCGTGTCAGTGCATTTAGACCAAATATCAACTACTTTATTGTATTTCTCTCCTCTTGTGATTAATCCATCAGAATATTGTTTTTCATATTCTTCAATTTGTTTTTTTGTATCATCTATTAAATTTTGTTTTGTTCCCGGTATTATTAAGTCGTCTTTTCCAAAAGAAATTCCAGCTTTAAATGCATGTTTAAAACCAAGTGTTTTTATTCTGTCACAAAAAATAACTGTCTCTTTTTGACCGCAGAATCTAAATATTGTATCAATAACCTCGGACACATTTTTTTTAGTCAATAGTCTGTCAATTAATGTAAACTTTATTTTACTATTTTTCGGTAAAACATTAGCAAGTAAAAATCTGCCAGCTGTGCTTTTATATTTTTGAACTATTTCGTTATTTTTATCATCTACTGTTCTAAACAATGAAATTATCTTGGAGTGCAAGCTTATAGATTTATTTTCTATTGCTTGTTCTATTTCCTCTATATTTGAAAATATACCTTTGACTTTATCATCTTTATTGTCAGATTGAGAAAGATAATAAATACCTAACACTATATCTTGACTTGGAACAATAATTGGTTTGCCATTAGAAGGGCTCAAAATATTATTTGTTGACATCATTAGTACCCTCGACTCTAACTGAGCTTCTAAACTTAAAGGTATATGTACAGCCATTTGGTCTCCATCAAAATCTGCGTTAAATGCAGCACAAACTAATGGATGAAGCTCTATTGCATTTCCTTCAATAAGCTTAGCTTCAAAAGCTTGAACACCTAATCTATGTAATGTGGGAGCCCTGTTTAATATTACAGGATGTTCCCTGATAATGAACTCAAGCGCATCCCAGACTTCACTTTTTTCTTTTTCAACTAATCTTTTTGCTTGTTTAATTGTTGTGGCTAACCCAAGCTTATCTAATCTTGCATATAAAAAAGGTTTAAATAATTCTAAGGCCATTTTTTTTGGCAATCCACATTGATGTAATTTTAGATTAGGTCCTACTACAATTACGGATCTTCCTGAGTAATCAACTCTTTTTCCCAAAAGATTTTGTCTGAACCTTCCTTGTTTTCCTTTAAGCATTTCAGCTAGAGATTTTAAAGGTCTTTTTCCTGTTCCGGTAATTACTCTTCCTCTTCTACCATTATCAAACAGTGCATCTACAGACTCTTGTAGCATTCTTTTTTCATTTCTTATTATAATATCTGGTGCTTTAAGATCTAAAAGTCTTTTTAACCTGTTGTTTCTATTTATTACTCGTCTATAAAGATCATTAAGATCAGAAGTAGCAAACCTTCCTCCATCAAGTGGTACTAATGGTCTTAGCTCAGGAGGAATTACAGGAACCGTGGTAAGTATCATCCACTCTGGTTTGTTGCCTGATGAAATGAATGACTCTACTAATTTTAATCTTTTAATTGTTCTTTCTTCTGTAACTTTAGATTTAATTTCATTTAACGAACTTCTTAATTTTTTTTGTTCAGCTAGTAAATCTAAATTTATTAGAATTTCTCTTACTGCTTCTGCTCCTATCCCTGCAGTAAAAGAGTCTTCTCCAAATTCATCTTGTGCTTTAGTTAATTCTTCTTCAGTTAGAAGTTGACCTTTTTTTAAATTTGTTAAACCTGGTTCTATAACTATGAAACTTTCAAAATAAAGTACTTTTTCGACTTCTTTTAGTTTCATGTCTATAGTTAGGGCAATTCTACTTGGAAGCGATTTTAAGAACCATATATGAGCCACTGGACATGCTAAATCGATATGACCCATTCTTTCTCTTCTTACATTAGATTTAGTAATTTCTACTCCACATTTCTCACATATAATTCCTCTAAACTTCATTCTTTTATATTTGCCACATAAACATTCATAATCTTTCACTGGACCAAAAATTCTTGCACAAAATAGACCGTCTTTCTCGGGTCTAAATGTTCTATAATTTATTGTTTCTGGTTTTTTGATTTCTCCAAAAGACCATGACTTAATTTTATCAGGACTAGCTAAAGTAATTTTAATATTGCTAAAATTATTTTCTGGTAATCTGTTTAAAATATTTTTAGTTAAGTTTTTTTCCATTTTAATTAAGTTCTATATTTAATCCTAAGGCTCTTATTTCTTTTATTAAAACGTTAAAAGACTCTGGAACCCCAGACTCAAAATTATTATTTCCTTTAACTATTGTTTCGTAAACTTTTGTTCTACCTGCTACATCATCCGATTTTACTGTTAACATCTCTTGCAAAGTATATGATGCACCATAAGCTTCTAATGCCCACACTTCCATTTCTCCAAACCTTTGACCTCCTAGTTGTGCTTTACCACCAAGAGGCTGTTGGGTAACCAAACTATAAGGCCCAGTTGAACGAGCATGAATTTTATCTTCGACTAAATGATTTAATTTAAGCATATAAATTATTCCAACTGTTACTGGCCGATCAAATTTTTCACCTGTTATACCATCCCATAAATTAGTTTGACCTGAATTTGGTAAGCTAGACAGATCAAGCATTTTGGAAATATCAGAAGTAGAAGCACCATCAAATACTGGAGTAGCTATTGGCACTCCATTAGAAATATTTTCTACTAATTCAAATATTTCTTTCTTATTGAGTTTGCTAACAACTTCATCGTAATATTTTACACCATAAATGTCTTTTAACTTTTTCTTTATATCTTCAAATTTTTTATCGAAATCTTTTAACATTAGTTTGATTTGGTCTCCTAGTTCAGAACAAGCCCAACCCAAGTGGGTTTCTAATATTTGACCTACGTTCATTCTACTTGGAACTCCAAGTGGATTAAGAACTATATCAACTGGTTTTCCATTTTCCATATAAGGCATATCTTCAATTGGGACGATTTTACTAACCACACCTTTGTTTCCGTGTCTTCCTGCCATTTTGTCTCCAGGCATCAACCTTCTTTTTACAGCAACAAAAACTTTCACAACTTTCATTACAGTTGGTAAAAGGTCATCTCCTTGTTTGATTTTTATTACTTTATCTTCAAATCTTAACTTTATATCTTCATTAGCTTTTTCAAATTGGTCTTTTAATTGATCTATTTTGTTATTAATTTTATCATCTGCAAAAGATAGTTTTAGTAAATCTTTAAGAGTAAGTTCATCTAAAATATCTTTTTTAAGAACAGTATCAGTAGATATTTTTTTAAACGATTTGTTTACTTTTTGGTTTACTATAAGGTCAATAACTCTTAATTTAATACTACGATTTAATATTTCCTCTTCAACTTTTCTATCTTCTTGAACAAGTTCTATTTCTGATCTTTCAATAGCAAGAGATCTTTCATCTTTTTCAATTCCATGTCGATTAAATACTCTCACATCAATTATCACGCCAGTACTACCCGAAGGAAGTTTTAAAGAGGAGTCTCTAACATCAGTTGCTTTTTCACCAAAAATTGATCTTAATAATTTTTCTTCAGGACTTGATGAAGTTTCACTTTTTGGAGTAACTTTACCTACTAAGATATCACCCGGTTTAACTTCTGCACCAACATATGCTATTCCTGACTCGTCTAAATTTCTTAAACTTTCTTCACTAACATTCGGTATGTCTCTAGTTATTTCCTCTGCACCAAGTTTGGTGTCTCTCGCCATAGCCTCGTACTCCTCTATGTGAATAGAAGTGAAAACATCGTCAGTTACACACCTTTCTGAAATTAATATTGAGTCTTCAAAATTGTAACCTTGCCAAGGCATGAAAGCTACTGTTACATTTTTTCCTAACGCAAGCTCTCCAAGTTTTGTAGCTGGTCCATCTGCAATTATATCTCCTTTTTTAATTATGTCTCCTACTTTTACTAAAGGTTTTTGGTTAATACATGTGTTTTGGTTTGATCTTTTGAATTTATTAAGATTGTATATATCAACACCAGATTGTGATAAATCTTTTTCGTCTGTTGCTTTAACTACAATTCTTTTTCCATCTATCTTATCTACAATTCCATTTCTTTTTGCAACTATGGTCACTCCTGAGTCAAGAGCAACATCGGACTCGATACCAGTTCCAACTAAAGGCGACTCGGGTTTCAATAGAGGAACGGCTTGACGCATCATATTAGAACCCATCAAAGCTCTATTTGCATCATCATTTTCTAAAAATGGAATAAGGGCAGCTGCAACTGAAACTAATTGTTTAGGTGAAACGTCAATGTAGTCAATATTTTCCTTATTAGATAAAAGAAAATTTAAATTCTTTCTGCAAGACACTAATTCTTCCTCAAAACTTCCGTCTCTATTTATAGGTGAGTTTGCTTGAGCTATAGTAAATTTTTCTTCGTCAATAGCAGAAAGGTATTTGATTTCTTTAGTTACCTTTCCATTTATTACCTTTTTATAAGGACTTTCTATATATCCATATTTGTTAACTCTACAATAAGTAGCTAAACTATTAATAAGTCCGATGTTTGGGCCTTCAGGAGTTTCTATAGGACAAATTCTTCCATAATGAGTTGGATGAACGTCTCTTACTTCAAATCCTGCTCTTTCTCTTGTTAGACCACCTGGTCCTAAGGCTGAAACTCTTCTCTTGTGCGTAATTTCTGAAAGAGGATTTGTTTGATCCATAAATTGAGATAATTGAGAAGTTGCAAAAAAATCCTTTAAAGAAGTAGTTATGGGTTTAGCATTTATTAAATCTTGAGGCATAGCAGACTCTATCTCTAAAAACGTAGACATCTTTTCTTTTACAGTTCTTTCCATTCTTAAAAGACCTATTCTGAACTGATTTTCAACAAGTTCACCTACAGATCTTACTCTTCTATTTCCTAAATGATCTATGTCATCGACTTCTCCCTTTCCGTCTCTTAAATCTAACATAAATTTAATTATTGCTATAATATCTTCATTCTTTAAAACTGTTTCCTTAATATTGGATTTTAGATCAAGTTTTGAGTTCAATTTAACTCTTCCAACTTCAGATAAATCGTAACGATCTTTTTTAAAGTATAAATTTTTAAAAATATCTTCTGCTATATCTATTGTTGGAGCTTCACCAGGTCTTAAAACTTTATAAATATCATTTAATGCATCGTTCTTAGAATTATTTTTATCAACTTTTAAAGTTTCTAATAAATAAGGACCTTTGTTTACTGGATCAATGTTAACAAGTTTTAATTTTTCAATTTCTTCGGATTGAATTTTTTCTAATATTTCCTCAGTTATATCAAATCCAGATTTTAATATAATCTCACCATTTTTACCTTTTACTTCTGTTGCAGAATATTTGCCAATAATTTCTAGATTTGAAATAGATATATTAGATAAATTTTTTTCCTTTAGTTTATTTGCAATTACATAATTAAGTTTGTCACCTTTATTTAAAAACTTTTTTTTGGTTTTTGCGTCAATTAAATCGAAACGTAGTTTGATAGGTCTTTTATAGTTTTCTGGATTAAACTTAGTTATCCAAGTTTTGTCCTCTTTGTTGTAACTAAATTCATTTGAGTCGTAAAAATGTTTAATTATATCCAATCTTGATAAACCTAAAGCAAAAAGTATTGTAGTTATAGGTAGTTTTTTTTTTCTATCTATTCTAAAATGTAAAATATCTTTTGGATCAAATTCAAAATCTAACCAAGATCCTCGTCCTGGAATTATTCTGCAGTTAAATAAAAGTTTTCCACTTGAATGTGTTTTACCTTTATCATGATCAAAAAAAACACCTGGACTTCTGTGCATTTGATTAACAACAACTCTTTCAACACCATTAACAACAAAAGTTCCACTAGGTGTCATTAAAGGAAGATCTCCTATAAAAACCTCTTGTTCTTTTGCTGACTGAATTTGTTTGGTATTATTTTCTGGATCAATATCATAAACTACTAAACGTAATATTGCTTTAAGTGATCCACAATAAGTTAAGCTTCTTTGTTTACATTCTAATACATCAAATTTTGGTTTGTCTAATTTATATGAAATGAATTCAAGTGTTGATTTGTCGTTTCCATCTTCTATTGGAAAAATGCTTTTAAATACTTTTGAAATTCCTTTAGTCATTTCCTCGTTTTGTTCAGAAATTGACTTTGAACTTAAAAATTGATTATACGAATTTTTTTGAACTTCAATTAGATTGGGTATAGACAAACCTTCAATAAGTTTACCAAAATTTTTCCTAATGCTTTTCTTTTGAGTAAAAGATAATTCCATCAACAACAATAAAATTTTACTGCAAAATTCGAGCAGCAAAATTAACTTTAATTTTTAATTTACTTTAATTCTACTTTAGCACCTGCAGCTTCGAGTTTTTTCTTCATCTCTTCTGCATCTTTTTTTGCAACGCCTGCTTTTACTTCTTTTGGAGCTGCCTCTACTAAATCTTTTGCTTCTTTAAGGCCTAAACCAGTTATAGATCTAACCTCTTTAATTACATTAATTTTTTTATCTCCTGCCGAAGCTAAAAAAATGGTAAACTCAGATTTTTCTTCTCCAGCTGGAGCTGCTGCTCCGCCTGCTGCTGCTGCTGCGACCGGTGCAGCTGCTGTAACTCCCCATTTTTCCTCTAATTTTTTTGAAAGATCTGCTGCTTCTACAACAGTTAGTTTTGATAAATCATCAATAATTTTGTTTAAGTCTGACATTTGAATCCTATGAATTAATTTTTTAAACTCTTCGCGCGCGCTAAATTAGCAATTTTTGAGCCAGGTGCAAGTAAAATACTCACTAATTTTTGTGCTGGAGAAGCTAAAATACCCACTATTTTGGCCCTTGCCTCTTCTAGCGAAGGTAGTGTGGCGATAATAGCCACTTCTTTTTCGTCTAAAACCTTACCATCCATAAATCCAGCAACAATTTTTAACTTATTATGTGTCTTAGCAAATTTAGTTAAAATTTTAGCTGTTGTTATAGGATCTGATGACATTGCTGCAGCTTTTGGACCAGTAAAATATTTTTCTAATTCTTTAACCGGAGAATCTTTGATTGCTATTTTTGTAATTCGATTTTTAGTCACTTTAAATAATATTCCTTTTTCTCTAAGTTCTTTTCTAAGTTTATCAAGTTCAGTAACGTTTAAACCTTGATATTGAGCAATCATAACAGCTTCACTAGAAGAAAAAACTTTTTTCATTTCTTGAATGTAATTTTTTTTACTTTCTTTATTCATCATAATACTTAATTCCTTCCTTGAACTTTATAAGAAATACCCATTGAAGAAGTTAAATAAATATTTTTTATAAATTCATTTTTCATTGCATCAGGCTTTTCTTTTTTAATCGAATCAATAAAAAAATTAAAATTACTAATAATTTTTTCACTTGGAAAACTTTTTCTACCTATTGTAGAGGCTACATTTCCATCTTTATCATTTTTAACCTCAACAAGTCCATTTTTTATATCATCAACTGCTTTACTCACATCTGTTGAAACAGTACCTAATTTTGGATTTGGCATTAATCCTTTTGGTCCTAAAACTTTACCATGTTTTCCAAGTTTGCCCATCATTGCTGGAGTACATATAAGTTTATTAAAATTGAATTTTCCAGAAGAAATTTTTTCTAATAAGTCATCCGACCCAACAACGTCAGCACCAGCTTTTTTTGCTGCGTCTACTTTATCAGGTTCGCATAACACTGCTATTTTTATTTTCTTTCCTGAACCATTTGGAAGTTTAATTACAGTTCGTAAATTAAAATCTCCACCTTTAGATTGTTTAAGATTAATTCTCATAGAAACATCAATCGATTCATCAAATTTTGCTGATGAATTTTTTTTTATTAACTCAACAATTTCTTTGATATCTATTTTTTTATCTTTTATTGAATTCTTTTTTAATTCTTTATATCTCTTTGATCTTTTTTTCATTATTCTTTAACCTCAATTCCCATTGATCTAGCTGATCCACATATAATTTTAGTCGCTTCTTTTAAATCGAAAGCATTTAGGTCTTTCATTTTTTCTTTTGCTATTTGCTCAGCTTGTTTCATAGTTATTGAACCTGCAACAACTCTTCCAGGTTCTTTCGAGCCACTTTTTAATTTTGCAGCTTCCCTGATAAAATGTGAAGCAGGTGGAGATTTTATAATAAAATCAAATTTTTTATCTTTGTAAACTGTTATAACTACAGGAACTGGTTTACCCATAAAAGACTTTGTTTTTTCATTAAATGCTTTACAAAATTCCATAATATTAATTCCTCTTTGTCCCAAAGCTGGACCAACAGGAGGCGCTGGATTAGCTTGGCCTCCTTTAATTTGTAATTTTACGTAACCTGTTATTTCTTTTGCCATTTAGTTTTTTTCTACTTGGTTAAATTCTAAATCTACTGGAGTTGGTCTCCCAAAAATCGAAACCGAAACTTTTAACCTTGATTTTTCTTCATCAATTTCTTCGACTAAGCCGTTAAAAGAAGCAAAAGGACCGTCACATACTTTTACTTTTTCTCCAATCTCAAAAGTTATACCACTTTTTTGATTAATTGCACTTTCTGAAACTTGACCTAAAATTCGTTGAATTTCTTTATCAGTTATAGGTGTAGGTTTGTCCTCTGAACCCAGAAATCCACTTACTTTTTGAAGATTTTTAATCAAATGATAAATTTGTTTAGTAAGATCTATCTTAATTAAAACATACCCTGGAAAATATTTTTTTTCTTTTTTTGATCTTTTTCCCTTTTTAACCTCGGTCACTTGATGTGTTGGAACTAAGATTTCTTGTAAATTAGCATCTAATTTGTTTTTGTTCAAAACGTCTTTTATTGATTCGACGACCTTTTTTTCAAAACCAGAATAAGCTTGTACAATATACCAATTCATAATTAGAAATTAATAGTTAGAACTAAATTTAAAAGAAATTTAAGTATTTGGTCGAGTAAAAGAAAAAATAAAGCAGCTATTGTAGCTAAACCAAATACCATTACTGCTCCCATGAGCGTGTCTTTTTTTGTTGGCCATGTAATTCTAAAAGCCTCTTGTTTTACTTCTTGAATAAATTTCAAAGGATTTTTCATAATAATTTTTTTTTGGCAGGAGCGGAGGGACTCGAACCCACAACCTCCGGTTTTGGAGACCGGCGCTCTACCAATTGAACTACGCTCCTAAGCG
>MDTA01022225.1_pt1 | contig 10642 bp, 10 predicted proteins | sample 811151 | NCBI WGS metagenome assembly MDTA01 (sample SAMN05326648, study PRJNA326480) | marine metagenome | isolation source: seawater | place: Indian Ocean: South | collected 2010 | reverse complement strand
TTCAGCCGTAGTTGATGCCACGATCGAGGCGAATGATTTTGCTTCACTATTTGCGCGCCATGGCCAGTTGCGCCACGTATTCTTTAATGGCGCTAAATCAGAACAGGTGTTCAAGCGACATGTGTTGCCAACACTCCCGGCTGACTGCGTTGCAGAGCTCGGCATGAGGCGCCTGCCGAGCACCAGCCCTGCTCATGCCAGCCTCAATTTTGCGCAGAAACTGTCCGCGTGGACTGCGGTGCGCGACGCCATGGACGTGCGCTGACCGGTTCCGGCGCGACGCGCCCTTTTGCTGCTCGGCCGATTTCGTGGGCGCGGCTTCCGCGGGAATGAGGGTGGCGCCTGCCTGTTAATGCCCGTTTGTTAGCGCCTACTTGATGGCACCGCTGGCCATCAAGCCGTCAATACGCGCGGTATCAAAACCCCAGTCGGCTAACGCATCCCGGGTATTCTCGCCGGCGACGGGCGGGTCGCAGCGAATCTCGCTGGGCGTGCGGCTGAAACGGGGCGCGGCATTTGGCTGCACAACTCCGTCACGGTTCACAAAGGTATCGCGGCCGGCGTTGTGCGGATGATCAGGTGCTTCGTCCATCTCGAGCACTGGCGCAAAGCAGACATCAGTCCCTTCAAGAATCTCGCACCATTCGTCCCGCGACTTGCTCTTGATGATCGCAGCCACTTTTTCCTTGAGCTCCGGCCACGTCGACGTGTCGCCGCGGCTCTGTGGCAGGTATTCGGGTGTCTGACCCAGCCGCTGCAGGAGCTCCGCGTAGAATTTCACTTCAATGGGCGCCAACGAGATGTATCGCCCGTCGCTGGTTTCGTAGACATCGTAGAAGTGTGCGCCGCTATCAAGGATGTTGCGTCCGCGTGGATTGACGGCGAGGCCCGCCGCGCGCATGCCGTAAGCTGAGGTCATCAGCGATGCGGCGCCGTCGACCATGGCCGCGTCTACAACCTGGCCGTTACCGGAGGCCCGTGCTTCAAACATGGCCGACACCACCCCAAGCGCCAGATACAACGCACCGCCGCCAAAATCGCCCACCAGATTCAAAGGTGGTGTTGGTGGCTGATCTGCACGCCCAATCGCAGCCAGCGCGCCGGTAAGAGAGATGTAGTTGATGTCGTGGCCGGCAGCGAGTGCCAACGAGCCCTGCTGCCCCCAACCTGTCACTCGCCCATAGACCAGCCGTGGATTCAGTTTCCAACAGTCTTCGGGTCCCAGCCCCAGGCGTTCCGTGACGCCTGGCCGGAATCCTTCGATGATTGCATCCGCGTCCGCGCACAAATCCAACACGACCTGCTTACCTTCTGCGCTTTTCAAGTCCACGGCGATCGACGGGCGCGAACGCTGCAGGAGTTGATACTTAGGTTCCATGCCAATGCCCAAACCAGCGTCTGCAACGCGATCAACGCGAATAACGTCCGCGCCAAGTTCAGCCAACAGCATGGCCGCCATTGGTGCTGGACCGATACCAGCGAGTTCAACAATTCGTGTGCCGTGTAACGGTCCCATAGCCAGCGTCTCCTGCAGCATTTAATTGGCGATACGGTCTCGGAGCCGAGCCGCGATTCGGTAGGGGAAAATGCTACACGAGCGAGTCGATGCTTCTCCACAAACGGCGACGCTTGGCCGTAGATCGTTGCGATATGCTAGCTCTTCCTACTTGGTGAGCATGGACTGCCTCGTGTACGGAACATCAGAAAATATGAGACAAGCCTCTGCTGAAGATATATCGCGCCCTGTCGCAGGGGCCCGCATCGCCGTGGTCGACGACGAACCATCGGTAACGCGGTTCTTGTCCCGCCTGTTGTCCATCCACGGTTACTACGTGCTTGCCGAAGATCCGGTGCGCATATTGGGGCGCCTCCGCGAAGAGCCTGACTGCGTCGACCTGCTGCTGACAGATCAGTCCATGCCTGATATGACCGGCACGGAACTGGTGGCATTCGCGCGTGAAGTGCGACCGACGTTACCGGTGCTGCTGATTACTGGTCACATTGAAGTGACAACGCTGGAAGAGGTCGAGCGTTGGGGACGTAGTGCCTGCGTTGCAAAGCCGATAGACACCAACGAATTGATAGCGAAGGTGACGCGGCTGCTGGCGCAGGCCACGCTTCACTAGCGCGTGAACGCCAAGCGCTTTATCAGCCGCGGTTGTACTCAGTCAGGAAATCCAACGTGCCGGCCGCTGTGCCGGCGTCTGTATCCACCAACACGGCGATCACATCGGTTGCCCCCGCTTCAGCAACAGCTTGCAGGCGCTCGGCCACAACGTTCTCACCACCGACGATAGCAAGGTCTGCGGGTCCATCGACACCTTCGCGGTCCAACATGGCGCGATACGACGGCAACTGCCCATACACTTTGAGCGCCTCACCCACCTGACGCCTGGCGGCGTTCTCGTTGTTGCTCAACACAATCGGGAATCCGGCGACGACGCGCGGCGACGCGCGCTCGGCCTGGTCGGCGGCCGCGGAGATCTTGGGTACGATATGAGAAGCGATCGTGTTGGGGCCCGTCATCCACAGACAGGTGCCGTCGGCAAGTCTGCCGGCCACGTCCAGCATCATCGGGCCAAGCGCCGCGACCACGACTGGCACCGGCTTCGGGGCGTCTGGTACGTCCAGGCCGATATGCACTTTGTAGATATCACCTTCGACCGCAGCCTCCTCTCCCGCCAGCAGCGGGTTCAGGGCCGTCAGGTACTCACGCATGGTTTTGGCAAGTTTGTCGTACTTGAGACCCAACATGCTCTCAATGACAACCTTGTGCGACAGTCCGATACCCAACGTAAAACGTCCGTCCGCCAGCGCCTGAGCGGTTAGAGCCTGCTGCGCGAGGGCCATCGGGTGGCGCGGCTGAATCGGCGTGACGGCAGTGCCGACCTCGAGGGTCGTGGTGGCTGCGGCCGCCAACGCCATCGCCATAACGGCATCGTGCGAGCGTATATGGGCCATCCACAGTGACGAGAATCCGCGTGCCTCGCAGTCTTTGGCGACTGACTGGTAGTAATTGATGGATGCGTTGGGATTGGGCGTCGCGCCCAGCATCAAGCCGATGTTCATCTGTATCAGCCCTCGAAGCCGTCCGCGACCATGACCTCCACCAGTGAGGCGCCTTGATGCGCGTGAGCAGCACGCAGTACCTCTTGCAGTTCATCGATGTTGGTCACCCGTTCTGCCCACAAGCCCATCGAGCGCGCCAGGTTGGCGAATTCAATCGGTGGTTCACGCATATTCATACCCGTGAACTGGTCGTTGTCATGAAATGCCAGCAACCGCTCTTTCAGAATCCGATAGCTTGAGTTGTTCGCAATGACATAGGTGATCGGTGCTTGCATATGCGCCGCGCTCCACAGGGCCTGGATGCTGTACATCGCGCTGCCGTCGCCAATGACGGCTACCACGCGTCGGTCCGGATTTGCCAGCGACACACCCACGGCACCCGCGATTGCAAAGCCTATGCCGCCGCTGTCCAGGCCAAAAAAGTCGTGTCGTTCGCGCAATGGCAGCAAAGCAGGCAGCTGACGCGTAGAAAGCAAACCTTCTTCGACAACGATTGCGTCCCTGGGTAGAGAGCTGACAAGTTCCAACATCACGCGGTCAGGGTTGAGTGGGACGCCCGCGTCGGATGCGGTCAACTGTGCAGCCAGGGTGGCGCGCGACGTCGTCCAGTTACGCGTGGCCAGTGCCTCCAATCGTGCCGCGGCGGCCTCACGGTTGGCGTCGTTCATTTGTGTGCGCACCGCGCCAGCGAGCGCGCTCAGCGTGACTTTGAGCTGCGCGCGAACCGCATGTTCGACGGCGTAGTTTTTTGCGATTTCCCAATCGTCCTGACCGATCTGTACCACCGCAAGCCCCTCGGGCAGCGGCTCCACTTCGCTATACACGGACATGCGTAACACGTCGCCGCCAAGCGCCACCATCAGGTCGTATGGCGCCAGCGTGTCGCGCACCTGTGGCTGGCTGCGTGTCAGCCCGGCGACAAAGCAGGAGTGCTCCGTCGGGAAAAACGCGCCGCTTGTTACCGACTGGCTGTACACCGCGGCGCCAAGCAACTCTGCGAGCTCCGCGGCCTCGGCTAACGCATCATCCGAGCGCAGTTCGCTGCCGCAGACGATGACCGGGTTGTTGGCACGCAACAAGCGTGTGGCCAGCGTGGCGAGTGCCTCGTCCGTCGGCCTGACATCAACGTCGACCCGGGTGGCCTGGCCGAGTTCAACGCCAACCTCGGCGTTCAAGACATCGCCCGGCAGCGACAGGAACACCGGCCCGGTTGGTGGCGTCATCGCTACCTTCGCGGCACGTCTGACGATGCGCGGCAGATCTTCGGTTCGGGTTACCTCACATGCCCATTTCACCAGGGGTGACGCCATCTCGACCAGCGGCCCGTACAACAGTGGCTCGGTCAGGCCGTGGCCTTGTTCCTGTTGGCCGGCGCTCACGATGACGGGTGAACCACTCCAGCGGGCGTTGAACAACGATCCCATTGCATTACCCAGCCCTGGCGCGACGTGTACGTTGCAGGCGGTCAGCCGGCCGCTGCCGCGTGCGTAGCCGTCAGCCATCGCGAGTACAACGGCTTCCTGCAGGCCCAGCACATAAGTCAGATCCGGGTGCTCAGCCAACGCGTGCATGATTGGCAATTCTGTCGTACCGGGATTGCCGAACAGGTGCGTCACACCCTCGTCTTTCATCAAGCTCAGGAATATCGAGCCGCCGCTCATCGTGTTCATCGAAGGGTCCTTACTTTGTCAGAGGTGCGCCGCCACACAGACACCATGTTGTTCAGTCGATAATGGCTTGATAGGTCAACACGCGCAGTTCCCGGCGTAATGGGTAGAACGAGGACGGGATCAGCTGTGTCAGTAACACCACAGCCAGGCGTTCAGCAGGGTCCAGCCAGAATCCAGTTGATGCCATGCCGCCCCAGGCATGTTCACCTGCGGATGTCAGCAGATTTGCCTGTGCAGGGTCGAGCACCACCGAGAAGCCCAGACCAAACCCATGGCCCTCGTAACTCGTTTCGCTGAAGCTCGCCTGGCCCATTGACGCCATGTTGCCAGGTAGGTGATTCATACGCATCAGCTCCACCGTCTTGCGTCCCAGCAGGCGCGCGCCGCCTAACTCGCCTCCGTTCAGCATCATCTGACAGAAGCGCAGGTAATCGTCCTGCGTTGACACCAGACCACCACCACCAGAGTACGCGACTGCCGGTTGCGCAAAAAGACTGTCGCTGCCGGATGAGTCCTCTTGTTTGATGGGACCCTCCGCCGTCGGGACATAACACGCGGCGAAGCGGTCCAGTTTGTCGGCCGGCACGTGAAAGCTCGTGTCGGACATACCGAGCGGCGCGAAGATACGTTCGGCGAAAAAACTTTGCAGGTCCTGGCCCGAGATGACCTCTACCAGATGGCCCAGGACGTCGGTGCTGACACTGTAATTCCACTCTGTGCCAGGTTCAGCCAGCAGCGGCAGTTGCGCGAGATCATCCACTAACTCGGCCAGTGTGCGTTGACCCTGCTCAAACGTGACTTTGTTCTCTCTGTACAGCGCATCAACCGGCGTCATCTCCATGAAGCCGTAGGTCAGGCCGCTGGTGTGCGTCATCAGGTCCCGCACGTTAAAAGTGCGTTCAGCCGGCCGAGTTGTCATATTTGCACCTTCTCCGCCGGTCCATACCTGCATGTCCTTGAACTGTGGCAGAAAGCGCGTGATTGGGTCATCCAGCTGAAACAAGCCGTGCTCGTACAACATCATGGCTGCCATGGTGGTGATCGGTTTGCTCATCTAGTAGATGCGCACGATCGTGTCCTGTTGCATCGGCGTGTTGGCATCACGATCTCGCAAGCCCAGCGATTCGCGGAACGCCACATGGCCGTCGCGCATCACGGCGACACTCATGCCGCTCAACTTGCCAGCGTCAATGTAACGATGCATCCAGTCATTGATACGACCGAGCCGCTCAGAAGAGAGCCCGACGGTTTCGGGTGCGGCGGACGGCAAGGGGGTGATGGTATTCATTGAGGGAGTTCTCAGAATCTAGCTCTGACGCAGGTGCGCAGCATGGGCACCTGCGCGGCGACCAGTGACGGCGCCGCGCAATACAGACGTTGAACCGGTGTAGACCCGGTAATACAAACCGACTACCTCGCCCGCTGCGTACAAGCCGGGAATCGGAGTGCCATCCATGTTGATTACACGCGCATGGGTATCGACTTTCACGCCGCCAAAGGTAAAACAATTGGTGGCGATCACAGGCCACGCCAGGAAGGGCGGTTTGTCGATGGGCCTCGCCCAGTTGGACTTTGCGGGTTCAAGGCCTCTGGTTGCCACGCCGTCGGTCGTCATGATGTCGAACGCGCCGTCGCGCTGACACGCCGCATTGTAGGCGGCCAGTGTCTCGGCGAAGGTTTCCGCCGGTAACTGCAGCTTGGTCGCCAGTTCAGCCACGCTATCGGCGCGAATGGGCTCCACGCGTGAACGCACCGCGATCCGCCAGTTCTCAACGTCGTTGACCCGCGCGTCAAGGATTGCATAGACCAACCCTTCCGGCTGACGCATGATCTGCCGCGTCGTCTCTTCGTAAACCGCGTCTAACATGTCCGCGCCTTCGTCGGTGAATCGGCGGCCTGCCTTGTTGACGAGTACACCCAGGTGATAAGCCAACATGACGGCTTCAGACTCAGGCGACCGTGGATCTACCGGTTGTGCGTGGAAACTGCCGAAGTCTCCGCACGGCGCCGCGCCCGCGTCGAGCGCCATCTGGATGCCCTCGCCGCGGTTATATTGACCGCCGCGTGCGACCGGGCGCGTGTAGGTCGCCATCGGGCCGATGTAGCGGGCCAGCATTTCCGGGTTACCTTCGAAGCCGCCGCTTGCTAGCACCACAGCGCCGGCATCGATATTGATGAACATGTGGTCAGCGTCTACGGCAGTCACGCCGGCCACTTTGCCGTCATCAAAGCGCAACGCGCGCGCCGTGGTCTCCAGCAATGTGGTCAGCTGCGTTCCAAAGGTTTCGGCGCGGGCGAACAAAGCATCCAGTAGCGCAAGCCCGCCACCTACGGGGGCCATACGCGTCGTGGATTGCGCAATAAAATAGTTGGGCAGGAAGTCGAAGCGCACCCCCATTTCCTGCAACCATTGCACCGCGGCGGGTGCTTCTGCAGCCAGCATGGCAATGAGTTCTGGATCGACAAACGGGGCCGCACGGGCCAGCGCGGACCACTCGCTGTACGGCTCACGCATTTCGTGTATCAATGCCGGATCAGCGTGGGCCGCTGCATTCGCGGCGAGACGCGTTTCAAAGTCTTCGCTAACCGCGTCAGGCGAACGCATACGCCAGTACGATTCTGTGTAGCGGGTGTTCCCGCCGCGCTCCGCAGCGTTTGCACGTTCCAGCAGGATGACGCTGGCGCCTTCCTCCAGCGCGCGAACCGCAGCGGACATGCCCGCGATGCCGCCACCTATGACGACCACGTCTGCCTTCATGTATGACCTGTCAAATCGGGTAGCCCTTGAGGGGACGGCGCTGCGGGCGTTGAGTCCGGCTCTTACTGGCCAGCAAGCCTGCGCAGAAGCGCTTTTGGCGCGACGTACCCGTTGATCGTCGTGCCATCATCCGTGAGTGAGTACGGTGTACCGCGCAGCCCCAGTTTCTTACCAAGACTCAAGTGTGCGGCGACTGGGTTTGAACATTCAGCCGCGCCCGGATCAAAGCCTGACTTAGCCTTGGTCATGGCATATTGCCGGTCTTCAGCACACCAGACCGCAACTGCCTTGCGATGCGCGTCTGAACCGACACCCGCGCGCGGGTACATCAGGTATCGAACCCGTATGCCAAGCTCGTTGTACTCCGCCATCTGCGCGTGCAGCTTGCGGCAGTAGCCGCAGTCAATATCGGTAAAGGTTGTGACCGTATATTTTGTTTCGCCTTGCGGCTCAAAGATGATCATCGACTTCTCGGGCATCGACGCCATCATCTCCGCGCGTTGACCCTTGGCGTACTGCTCCGTCAGATTGACGCGCGTTTTGACGTCCAGCAAAGGGCCACCCAACAGGTAGCGACCGTCTTCGCTTGCGTAGAGGGCGCCGCCCTAGTAGCGAATCTCAATCACACCCGGAATGGGGGTGCGCACGGCTTCCGCGCCTTTCAGCATAGGCATGCGCATTGCGATCTTCTCGACCAGCGCCTTGAGCTGCTCCGCGTCATCGGCGTATGCCGTCGGGACAGATGCGAAGCCGCCCAATAACGCGAGTGCGATGCAGATTCGGGCCAGTTTTTGCACGAGATGGGACATCTTTAACTCCGAGCACCGCAGCGCCTGATTGAGGCTCTAGGCGCCACTGCTCAGTTCGGCGATGAGCGGCAATACGGTGTTGCGCAGCGCATCCGGCGTCAGAGGACCAATATGCTTGTAGCGAACCATACCGTCACGGTCGACGACAAAAGTTTCCGGCACGCCATACACGCCCCAGTCGATGCCAGCGCGCCCCTCGCGGTCGACCAGGGTAACTGAGTACGGGTTACCCAGCCGCTGGAGCCACAATTTTGCGTCGGCGCCGTCGTCTTTGTAGTTGAGGCCGATGATGTTAACGACATTCTGGCGCGACAGGTCTACCAGTAACTGATGCTCATGCCGGCAGGCAACGCACCAGCTGGCCCAGACATTTACAAGGCTGACCTCGCCTTTGAGATGCGTCTGTGTCAGCTGACGGGACGGGTCATCCAGAGTAGGCAGCGAAAAATCGGGCGCTGGTTTGCCAATAAACGGTGAAGGGATCGCGCGCGGGTCGTTACCGAGACCAAACGCCAGCAACCCGACCAGTGCAACCAGCACCACGCCTGGGACGAGGACCGAGAGTTTCATGCTTCGCAACGTCGCGAATTGTTGATAGCGGAAGTATACACGGCTCGGTAGGGCACTCCGTGACGGTTGCCTGGTCCAACCCGCAGACCGCCCCGCTCCTGCGCCCGGGTAGTGTCCGGGGCCTGGCTGGTCAGCGGGGACTGTTTCGAGGCCGAGCCCGATCCTGCAAGAGAAGGACGCCACATATGAACGATACTCGCACCCGCCCTGGTTGTGTCCATGCCTCCGACATGTCCGAGCGAAGATGGTTGCAGGCCTTGCTGATTGGCGCCTGGATGACGGCTGTTGCATTGACGCCGCGAGTGACCGTGGCTACCGACACCGATGTTATCAAGTGGCAGGACTGGTCCGATGATCTGTTTGCACGAGCCGAGGCTGAAAAACGATTCGTCATCCTCGACCTGGAGGCCGTCTGGTGCCACTGGTGTCACGTGATGGAGCAGACGACTTACGCCTCGGCGCAGGTCGCTGACCTCATCAATGCACACTACATTCCCGTACGCGTCGACCAGGACGCGAATCCGGACTTGGCCAACCGTTACGGGGACTGGGGTTGGCCTGCGACGATCGTGTTTGCCCCGAACGGCACCGAAATCGTCAAGCGTAGAGGCTATATTCCGCCTGTTTTCATGATCTCCATGCTGGACGCGATCGTAAAAGATCCGTCACCAGGCCCGTCCGTGCTGCCGGAAGTTGAAATCCTCCCGGCATCAGGTGGGCTGACGGCGAAGCAGCGCGAGCAACTGCGTGACGACTTCTGGCGCGTCTACGACCGCGAAAACGGTGGTTGGGCAACGTCCATAAGTTCATTGATCTGCATTCGTTGGAGTACGCGCTGGCGCGCGCGCAGGCGGGAGAACGGGTGCACGAGCTGATGGCCCGTCAGACTTTGAACCAGGCGATGCTGCTGATCGACACGGACTGGGGTGGGATTTATCAGTACTCCGACCAACGCGACTGGCGTTCCCCGCACTACGAAAAAATCATGTTGACGCAGACCAGTGCGATGCGCGTGTATGCACTGGCACATCAACTTTGGGGCAGTGAGAATGAAGATTATCTGGGGGCCGCAAAACTTATCTGGCGTTACCTGGAGGAACGCATGGGTGCACCGGACGGTGGGTTCTACACCAGTCAGGATGCTGATGTGGACGCGAACATGGATGGCAAGACGTTTTACGCGATGGCGGCTGAGCATCGCGACAAACTGGGTCGTCAGCCGCGTATTGACCAGAATCGTTACGCGCGCGAGAACGGTTGGGTCATCGCGGCGCTTGCGAGCATGTACGACGCGACCGGCGAGTCGGCATACCTCAATCGCGCGTTGTCCACAGTGCGGTGGATTACCACCAATCGTCGCATCGGCGATGGCGGATTTGCGCACGTTGACGAAGACCGTGGTGTCCCGTTCCTCGGTGACAACATTGCGATGGCCAGAGCGTTTGTCGCTTTGTACGCATCGACGGGCGAACGCAAATGGTTGGATGAAGCCAAACGCACGCTGACTTTCATACAGAAGCAGCTGCGCCAGGACATGGCCGGATATTTGAGCCATCCCATCGACCCGAACGCCGTAGGCGTGTTCAAACGCCCACGCCTTCTGGTCGAGGAGAATGTCGCCGTCGCCCGTGTTGCCAACCAGGTTCGTTGGTATACCGGTGAGAAACGGTTTGGCGAACTGGCTGAACATGCCATGCGTTACCTTGCTTCAAAAGGACTGACCGACAATCGCCTGTTTTTGCACGGCGTGCTGTTATCGGACCTGG
>MDTA01185912.1_pt1 | contig 10645 bp, 11 predicted proteins | sample 811151 | NCBI WGS metagenome assembly MDTA01 (sample SAMN05326648, study PRJNA326480) | marine metagenome | isolation source: seawater | place: Indian Ocean: South | collected 2010 | reverse complement strand
GAAAAAATTATGGCCGGATTTTAGCTCGATTGATTTAAAAAGGATTATAAAAAGTTTCAATAATAGAAAAAGAAATTTTGGTTCAATATGATTTATTCAAACCTAAATAAAAGAATTTTTACATCAATAATTTTATTAATTCTACTTTATCTAATTTTTAAATATAATATTTTATTAGTCTACAGTGTTTTAGTAATTGGAACTTTAGCAATTTTGGAATTTATAAATATAGTTAAAAGAATATTTAAAAAAAAATTTTTTGGCATTTTTATCAATTTCTTTTTTATACTTTTTGTATTCAGTTTTAGCTATTTATTTCTATTTTTTACTATGACGGACCAAATTAAGATTTTGGTTTTTATAATTTTTTTGGGATGTATTGCGTCAGACATAGGAGGATTTATAGCAGGTAAAATTTTTAAAGGTCCAAAGCTTACTAGAATCAGTCCAAACAAAACAATCTCAGGAGCTTTTGGATCTTTATTCCTAACTATTATTACAATGACAATTTTATTTTATTTAATTAAAACAGATTTAAAAATTACAATTATAATTATTTCAATTATCACATCAATTTTATGCCAACTAGGAGATTTATTTTTTTCTTATTTAAAAAGAAAAGCAAAATTAAAAGATACTGGAAAATTCTTACCAGGCCACGGAGGCGTTTTGGATAGATTAGATGGAATATTCTTGGGTTTACCTGGTGGTTTTATATCTTTAATAGTATTTTATTAAATGAATAAAAATATTTCAATATTAGGATCCACAGGGTCAATTGGCTTATCAGCTTTGAATATAATTGATAAAAAAAAAAATTTTTTTAAAGTAAATATTTTATCTGCAAATAAAAATTATCTGTTAATTTGTAAACAAATACGTAAGTATAATCCAAAAGTATTTATCATTAATGATTACATTATTTATCAAAAAATAAAAAAAAAATTTAAAAGGAAAAAAATAAAAATTTATAATAACTTTTATCAAGCAAAATTATCAAAATCTGATATCACGATTTCAGCTATTCCAGGTATTGCGGGTTTAGAGCCAACAATAATATTAATTAAATTTACAAAAAAATTATTAATTGCTAACAAAGAATCTATAATATGTGGCTGGAACTTAATAAAATATCACTCATTAAAAAATAAAACAAAAATCATACCAATCGACTCAGAGCACTTTTCAATTATGGAACTAATAAAAAATAATTCAGTCGATGAAATTAAAAAAATTTATTTAACTGCTTCAGGTGGACCTTTTTTAAATTACAAAAGAAAAAATTTTAAAAAAATTTCACCAACACAAGCCTTAAAACATCCTAAATGGAAAATGGGAAAAAAAATCTCAATTGATTCATCTACTCTGATGAATAAGATGCTTGAATTAATTGAGGCACAAAAATTATTTAATTGCCCTGAAAATAAAATTGAAATTATAATACATCCTGATTCATTAATACATGCAATAATTGAATTTAAAAATGGATTAACAAAGTTTCTTTATCATGAAACATCTATGGTTATCCCTTTGGCAAATGCTATATTTGAAAATAAACTTGATATTAATAAATTTATAGTAACTAAAAAAAATAACATTAAATTCTTTAATGATATATCTTTTAGAAAAGTAGATCCCAAAATTTTTCCAATTATAAAGTTAAAAAAAAGAATAAATGAGTTCAGCTCCACCTCTATCATTGTAAATGCAGCAAATGAAATATTAGTTGATCAATTTCTCAAAAAAAATATACCTTTTTTAAGCATTTCGAAAATCATTATGAGCATTCTCAGAGATAGAAATTATAAAAAATATGCTATAAGAAAACCTAAAAATATCAAAGAAATTAACAAGATAGATAAATGGTCTAGGAGCACAACAATTAAAAAAATTTATAATTTATGATTAAAAAAATTTTGATAATCCTTACGATATTATTTTTTTTTCAACCTTCATATTCTGAGGTAGTTAACGAAATAGTTATAAAAGGTAATAAAAGAGTTTCCAATGAAACCATTAAAATTTATGGAGAGGTAAAAAAAAATAAAGATATTTCGGAAAATGATATAAATAAAATTCTTAATAATCTATATTCAACAGATTTCTTTGAGGACGTCAAAATCAATTTAAATAACAATGTGCTTACTATTATAGTAAAAGAATATCCTATAGTTAATCAATTAGTAATAGTAGGTGAAAAAAAGAAAAATTACATTGAAAAAATTAAAAAATTAATTCAACTTAAAGAAAAAAAAGCTTTTGTAAAATCTTATTTAGCTAATGATATTAATCTTATTAAAGAACTTTACTCTACTCTAGGTTATAACTTTACCGAAGTAGAGGCTAAAATAAAGAAAATAGATGATAATAATTTAGATCTGCTAATCGAAGTTGATCCTGGAAAAATAACAAAAATTTCTTCAATCAAGTTTATTGGAAACAACAGTATTAGATCAAAAAGATTAAAGGACGTAATAGCGAGTGAAGAAAATAAATTTTGGAAAATTATTTCTAAAAACGTAAACTTCAGTGAAAATTTAATTGAACTAGATAAAAGATTATTATCAAATTATTACAAATCAAACGGATATTATGATGCAAAAATTACCTCAAATTTTGCTCAAATAAATCCAGAAGGAGATGCTGATTTAGTTTACACTATAGATGAGGGTAAAAGATATACTATAAAAAAAATATCAACTAATGTTGATGAGGTTTTTGATAAACAATTATTTTTTTCTCTGAATAAAAGTTTTAAAAAAATAGTTGGAGATTACTATTCCCCATTCAAAGTTAAAGACTTGTTAGAAGAAGTAGATGAGGTAATTGCTGCAAATAATTTACAATTTGTTGAACATAATGTTCAAGAAATAGTTAGTGAGGACTCAATTAATATAGTATTTAACATTTTTGAAGGTGAAAAAAATCTTGTTGAGAGAATTAATATAACTGGAAATAATATAACTAATGAAGAAGTTATTAGAGGAGAATTAATTATTGACGAAGGTGATCCGTTTATTGATTTAAAGTTACAAAAATCAATTGCGGAATTGAAAGAGAGAAATATATTTAAAACTGTTTCCTCTGAAGTTATTAACGGTAGCGCAAAAAATTTAAAGATCATTAATATTAAGGTTGAAGAAAAGCCTACTGGTGAAATCAGCGCTGGTGCAGGTATTGGTAATGATGGTGGAACTTTTGCATTTAATATAGTTGAAAATAATTGGCTTGGTCAAGGTAAAGCAGTGGGATTTGATATTGAATTGGATAATGAGTCTATAGCTGGAAGATTAAAATATCTCGATCCTAATTATGATTTTCTAGGAAATTCAATAAATTACTCAATTGCAAGTGAAAAAAATGATAAACCAGACCAAGGATATGAAAACTCAATCATATCAGCCGGAATAGGAACTTCTTTTGAGCAGTATAAAGATATAAATGTTAATTTGGGATTAAATGCATCATTAGATGATCTACAAACAGTGGACTCGGCTTCAGCTTCTTTAAAAAAACAAAGTGGAACATTTAATGAATTAGCTGCTAACTATGGTTTCACATTAGATAAAAGAAACAGAGCATTCATGCCAACTAGTGGATCTATTATAAGTTTTGGTCAAAGTTTTCCAATTTATGCGGATAAATCATTCATATCAAATAACTTTAATGCTAGCACTTACAAATCAATAACTGAAGATATTGTAGGTTCAGGAAAACTGTATTTATCTTCAGTAAATGCGATTGGAAGTGATGATGTTAGACTTAGTAAAAGAAAAGTATTAAGTAAAAGACGTCTAAGAGGATTTGAAAGAAATAAAATTGGACCTGTAGATGGTAAAGATCATATTGGTGGAAATTATGCTGCTGCATTAAATTTTGAAACTAATTTACCAAATCTTCTCCCAGAAAATACTAACACTGATCTTTTACTATTTTTGGATTTTGGAAATGTTTGGGGAGTTGATTATGATAGCACTTTAGATGAAAGTAGTAAAATAAGATCATCAACTGGAATTGCTGCTAATTGGATTTCACCGATTGGACCTATGACATTTGTAATTTCTCAAAATTTGTCAAAAGCTGATACTGACGAAACGGAGAGTTTTAGTTTTAACTTAGGAACTACTTTCTAGTTATGAACATTAAAAAATTTTTAATTTTAATTTTAATTCTTTTTGTTAGTCAAAACTCATTTGCTGAAGTTAATCCCCATTATATTGATTTTAAATTAATTCTTAATAAAAGCGATGCAGGTAACAAAGCTCAAAAATTTCTACAAAATAGACTTGAAAGTGGATTTAAAAATATAAGGGAAAAAGAAAAAAAAATACAAGACGAGGAAAAAAAAATAATTCAACAAAAAAAAGTCATTTCACCAGAGGAATATAAAAAAAAAGTATCTGAATTAAGAACAAAAGTTGCGTCACTTCAAAAAGAGAGAAATAATTTGCTTGAAAAAGTTTCTAAGCAAAGAGCAAAAGCAAAAAAAACGCTTCTTGAAAATTTGAACCCAATTGTAAAAGAATATATGGAAAAAAATCAAATTAGAATGGTCATAGATAAAAAAAACTTGTTATTGGCTGACGAAAAATTAGACATAACGCAGCCAATTATGAAACTATTGAACCAGAAGTTAAAATCAATAAATTTGAAATAATTCAAATGAAAAATTTTTTTTTTAAAAAAAAAAATTTGAAAATAAAAAATTTATTTCCCAATATCAAAGTTGATAAAAATTTTGTTATCAAAAATGTAAGACCCCTATCTTATGCAAATGAAAATGATCTAACTTTTTTTGACTCAATTAAATATAAATCAGAGGCTATAAATACTAAAGCAGGTGCATGTATTACAACAAAAAAACTTCAGACTTTACTTCCAATTAAAATTGAGAAAATTGTTGTAGATAATGTTTTATTTGAATTAGCTAAAGTTTTGAAAAAAATCTATTCAGAGGCAGATATTGATATTCCTGATTTAACATTAAAAAAACCTTCTTTAAAAAAATACAAGTCTGTAAAGTTTGGTAATAATGTTTTAATTGGCAAAAATGTGAAAATCGGTAAAAATTCAATAATAGGCGCTAACTCAATAATAGAGCATGATGTTGTAATAGGTAATAATTGTATAATAGGATCAGGTGTGATTATTAAAAATTCTTTGATCGGAAATCGAGTTGTGTTTCAAGATAATTGTTGTGTAGGTCAAAAAGGTTTTGGATTTATTCCTTTAAAAAATAAAAATATTAAATTTCCTCATATTGGAAGAGTAATCATTGAAGATGATGTTGAAATTGCTTCTAACTGTACAATAGACAGAGGATCTGTAGATGATACTTCGATTGGAAAAAATACTTATCTAGACAATCAGGTACATATTGCTCACAATGTAAAAATTGGTTCAAATTGCATGATTGCTGGTCAAGTTGGATTTGCTGGGAGTTCAAAAATTGGAAATAATGTTTCTATAGGTGGGCAAGCGGGTATTTCAGGACATCTTAGAATAGGAAATAACGTCAAAATTGGAGGAGGTAGTGGAGTTGTTAAAGATATTGAGGACAATCAAGTTGTAATGGGTTATCCAGCAGTCCCTTTAAAGAATTTTTTAATAAATCAAAAAAAAAAATGAGTGAAACTGAAATAGATAAAAAAAAAATACAAGAATTATTACCCCACAGAGAGCCAATGCTGTTAATTGATAAATTAACTAAAATTGTTCCACTTAAATCTGCAACAGCAATTATGTTTGTTAAAAAAGACGGATTTTATGTTCAAGGTCATTTTCCAGATCAACCAGTTATGCCGGGTGTTTTAATTGTTGAAGCTTTTGGTCAAGCTGCCGCCGCATTGACTGCTCATGGAATAGATCCGAAAGAGTACGAAAATAAATTAGTTTATTTAATGAGCGTTGATAAAGCGAGATTTAGAAATCCTGTAATTCCTAACTGTGAATTGCATTTGGAAATAGAAGCAATAAGATCTCACGGTAGGGTTTGGAAATACAAGGGAACAGCCAAAGTTGATGGAAAAAGAATGGCAGATGCAGAGTGGTCAGCTACAATAGTGGATAGAAAATAATGATAAATAATTCAAGCGTTATAGATAAAAAAGCAGAAATATCTGATAAGGCAAAGGTTGGACCCTTTTGTTATATTGGCCCAAATGTCAAGTTAGAGGATAATGTTGAATTGATCTCAAATGTTCATATTGAGGGTAACACCAAAATAGGAAAAGGAACTAAAATTTTTCCTTTTGCATGTATTGGAACTCAACCCCAAGACCTAAAATTTAAGGGTGAAAATAATAGTCTAGAAATTGGTGAAAATAATTTAATTAGAGAGTATGTTACAATTAATCCTGGGACTGAGGGAGGCGGCTCAAAAACAATTATTGGAAATAGCTGTTTATTTATGATTTCCTCACATATTGCTCACGATTGCTTTATTGGAAATAATGTTATTATTGCAAACAACGTACCTTTAGGCGGACATGTTACTATTGAGGACTCAGTAGTTATTGGTGGCAATTCTGCAGTGCAACAATTCACAAGAATAGGAAGATTAGCAATGATAGGGGGTATGACAGGGGTTTTAAAAGACGTAATTCCTTTTGGATTGTCAACAGGAAATAGGAATACGTTAAAAGGATTAAATTTAATTGGTCTAAGAAGACATAAATATGAAAATCAAAAAATCATTGGATTAGATAAAGCTTATAAAGAAATATTTTCTTCTAAAAATTTACACGAAAATCTTAGTAGAATTAATGGAGAGTATAAAGAAAATGAGCTAGTTGGTGAGGTTATTAAATTTTTAGAAAAAGGTAAAAAAAGACCAATTTGTTCACCAGAAGATTGAAAAAATATGATCGGATTAATTTTTGGAGAAACAGATTTTCCAAAATACATTTTAGAAAAGATTAAAAAAAAGCATAAATACTTAATAATTGATTTAACAAAAAAAAAATTTTTTAAAAATAATAAATATTCTCACTCAGTGTCAATTGGTCAATTCGGAAAAATTATATCAATATTAAAATCTGCAAATTGTAATAAAGTTTTATTTGCTGGAAAAGTGAATAAACCTAATTTTAAGTCAATAAAATTAGACTTTAAAGGAATTTATTATATGCCTAAAATCATTAAAAGTTCTAAATTAGGTGATGCAGCAATATTAAAACAAATAATAAAAATTTTAAAAAATGAGAAAATTTTAACAGTTAGCTCAAACAAATTTACCCCTGAACTCAGTTTATCTAAAGGAAATTATACGAGGATAAGACCAAATTTTTTTGATAAGAAAGATATAAGTTGCGGGGAAAAAGCTTTGAAAAAAACTAGATCTTTTTCCTTTGTTCAAGGTGCGATTTCCAGAAATAATAAAGTTTTAGCTTTGGAAGGTAGGGGAGGAACCCACAAAATGATAAAAAAAGTAAAAAAAATTCGTAAGTTTCCAAACGGTATACTTATTAAATATCCAAAAAGCAAACAAGATAAAAGAGTAGATCTTCCAACTATTGGATTAGAAACCATCAAACAATGTAAAGCAGCTGGTCTTAAAGGAATAGTTTTAAAACATAAATTAAATATTTTTTTAAATAAAAAACAAAGCATTCAATTCGCAAATAAAAATAAAATGTTTATTTTAGTAAAATGAAAAAATTAATAATATTTTTTCTTTTTTTATTCACACATGCTAATGCTGAAAGTTTTAAACTAGAGAAAATTATTGAGGGTTTTGAAAGACCATGGAGTTTATCATTTATTGATAGCCAAAATATAATAGTAACCGAGAAACCTGGAAATATTAAATTTGTTAATCTTTATGAAAAAAAAATAAAGTCCGTCAGTCACAATCTTAAAGTTTTAGAGGACGGCCAGGGTGGATTACTTGACATTCTTTATCAAAATAATGTCATTTTTGTCTCTTACTCTGAAAATAGATCAAACGGAATGTCTAGCACTTCCGTTGCAAAAGCAAAATATAATGATAAAAAATTAAACTTTAAAAATATTTTTCGTGCTGAACCCCCAATTAATTCAGGATATCATTTTGGATCTAGACTAGTGATAAAAAATAAACATTTGTATGTTACTGCAGGAGAAAGAGGTAAAGGAATGATTGCTCAAGATTATACCAAACATCCTGGAAGCATTATAAGAATAAATTTAGACGGATCAATTCCACAGGATAACCCAAAATTTGTAAACCAAAAAGAATGGCTTCCAGAAATTTACCAAATTGGTGTAAGAAATCCTCAAGGCATGTCTCTTTCTCCTTACGATAATAAAATTTATATTACAAATCACGGAGCTAGGGGTGGAGACTGGTTTGGAGCAGTAAATTTTGGAGAGAACTATGGTTGGAAAATCTTGGGTTGGGGGGGGACAAACTATTCAGGAACAAAAATCGGACCTAAATGGAAACCTGGATTTACTAAAGCAATTAAATATTGGGTACCTTCTATAGCCGTAAGCGCTATGACTATTTACAAAGGAAACACTTTTAAAGAATGGAATGGAGATGCATTAATAACATCATTAAAAGATCAATCTTTAAGAAAATTAGAGTTTGATAAAATGAAATTTAAAAACGAAAAAATAATATTCAAGGGGAATATTGGAAGAATAAGAGATATTAAAATTAATAAAAATGGCGATTTATATTTACTTTCTGATAGAGGTGAACTTTGGAGAATGTATAAATGAAAAAAATATTTATTCTCACTGGAGAAGCCTCAGGCGATAAATTAGCATCAAAAGTTATTCAAGAATTAAAAAAAATCAATTCAGAGATAGAATATTTAAGTGTTGGTGGTGAAAATTTAAAAGCTTTAGGTATAAAATCAATATATGATTTAAAAGATATCACATATTTAGGATTTACAAAAGTAATTTTAAATATATTCAAGATAAATAAAAAGATTAATGACACAGTAAGACAAATTATAGATTTTAATCCAGATATTTTATTTACTGTCGATAGTCCAGATTTTACTTTAAGAGTAGCAGAACGCATTAAAGAAAAAAATTCAAAAATAAAAACTATCCATTATGTTGCGCCTCAAGTTTGGGTATGGAGAAAAGGTAGGGTTAAAAAGATTAAAAAGTTTATTGATCATATTCTATTATTATTTAGTTTTGAAAAGCCTTATTTTGAAAAAGAAAATATAAGCAATTATTTTGTAGGACATCCGTTATTAGATGACTCTTTAGAAAGTAAAATTGATATCAATCAAATATTTGAAAAAAATAAAGCTTTAATATCAGTTTTTCCTGGCAGTAGAAGATCCGAGATAGATATATTAATGCCTATTTTATTAGATTTTATAAATTTAATGAATAAAAACTATCAAGATTTTATTTATATATTCCATTCAACAAAGCAATATTCTAATGTAATTCAAAATTATATAAATTTAAAAAATTTTAAAAATTGTGAAATAATAAGTGACGAAAAAATAAAGTCTCACACTCTAAAAAAATCTGTATTTGCAGTTGCAAAATCTGGAACGGTTTCTTTGGAAATTTGTAAATTTAAAATACCTTCAATTATTTTATATAAGATGAATTTTATTAACTATCTAATTGTAAAATTATTAGTAAAAGTTAAATTTGCTAATATTATAAATATTGCAGCTAATGAGGAGATAATTCCAGAATTACTTCAATCTAAATGCAACGCTAAGAATATTTACAAGAAAGTAAGCTATTTCATAAATAATTCAGATAAGATGAAAGATCAAATAAATAAAACTCAATTAATTTTAGATAAATTAAAAAGCCCAAATCCGTCTGCAGAAATTGCCAGTAAAATTTTAATCAAATATTTGTAAATTTTTTAAATATAAATTTAAAATTATTTTGACGATAACCGTTTTTCATTATTCTAAAATAGTAACCTCTTGGTTTGATTATTAAAGTTTTTTTTTTCATATAATAAAACATAATTTTTTTTTTATTATATTTGAAATATTTTTTAATATATAATTGAGGATAATCTTCATATTTGTCTAATTTTTTTTCAATATTTTTATCTATCCTATAAATTAAACCTTGAACTTTTGAATTTATTTTTCTTTGCAGATCGGGGATAATATACTTTGTTCTGAAAACTACCTTATAGTTATTGAGTGTATGTTCTTTAATTAATTTTGCATTTTTAAATCTTTTTAAAAAAATTTTCTTATTTAGGTTTGTCCCATATGCAAAATAGTATTTATTCATTTTTATTTTTTTTCAATATATTTAAAATAAAATATTGTTAAAACAATTAAAATCAATAAAATACGAATTAAGATGATAATTTATACTCACAGTGATTGTTTATTAAAATTTAATGGGCAAGGTCATCCTGAAAGAAAAGAGAGATTAGAAAGCATTATCTCTTCAATAAAATCGTCTGATGTTAATGTAGAATTTAAAGACAGTCCGTCAGTTAATTTAGATATTGTATCCCTTGTACATCCAAAAAAACATATTGAAAATATCTTTAATGATATACCAAAAAATGGAATTATAGGTGTGGAAAAAGAACCTTACGCTGACACCATGTTATGTCCTAACAGCAAAAGTGCAATTTTAAGATCTTGCGGCTCAGGTATAGCTGCCTGCGATGATTTAATAATAAAAAATGAGAGGGTTTTTT
>MDTA01176193.1_pt1 | contig 10645 bp, 6 predicted proteins | sample 811151 | NCBI WGS metagenome assembly MDTA01 (sample SAMN05326648, study PRJNA326480) | marine metagenome | isolation source: seawater | place: Indian Ocean: South | collected 2010 | reverse complement strand
CTTTAACATATGGAGGAAGTAGAGTGACTGGATTAACAACTGTAACTATAACAGTAGAACAACAAAGAGAACCATAATGAGTATAATAAAATTTCCGTTTCAGAAAAAAGAAGGTAAATATTTTTCACCAATTGTTTCAGAAGAAACTACTTATAAAGTTTCCAATGGTGCAGTGGTTGCCGATGCTACCCAATTAGTAGCGGGAATAAAAGGAACCTTTGCTGAAGTTAAATTAACTTTACCTGCGGCTACTGCAGGAACAAAAACAAAACTATTTTCAGTAAATTCGGAGTCTGTAAATTCTTCGAATTAAAACTATAATTAATTAAATTTTATTTTATGTTAAGAGTAAGAAAATTACTAGAATCAGATTGGGAATTCTTGCCAAAATGGTGGGATAAATACGATCAAGAACCTTGGATTCATACAGAAAATTTTAGAGATATAATGCCAGGGGCTTTTTTAATTGGTGAATATGATACCAAAAGAGCAGGACTTGGTGGTTTTATGGTCTGTAAGGATGATCATCCAATTGCTGCTATGTGGTTAGGTTTAACTAATTCACATTGTGCATTACCAACCGCTGCTATATCTGATCCTGATTATAAAGATACAGATAGAAAAAAAGCAATACAACTTTTAGTAAATTTCGTAACTGATTTTGCTAAAGATTTAGGTTTTAAATACTCTTTTGGGTGGGCCCAAGAAGGGTATATGCTCGACTATTATTTAAAAGCGGGCTATAATAAATTTGATAATCCGTCTTATGAACTCATAAAAAAATTATAAATGGGACAAAAGAAAAAAAGAAATAGAGCCGCTGGTAGAATGGCTTTAGAAAACCAAGAAGGGCTACAACAATCACAAGCTGCAGCACAAGAACTCTACGATCAAGATATTGCCGCACTTCGAGATGCAGCTAATGTAACAGATTTTTATGCGGACTTGGATTTTTCCGCTATTGATCCTACCCAAATGCAATTAGCTCAAACCGAAAGGGCACAAATGGGAACATTAGGGCCTGCCGCACAAATGACTGCTCAAGGGTATACGGGGCAAGGTTATGATGCAATGACAACTGATATTGCTGGTCTTCAAAGAGGAGCAGATTCAGGACTTAGCAATGTATTTAATAATTTACAAGTTTCTACAGCTGGAGCAGAATTAGCAGCGCAAGAAGCAGATCAATCGTTAGCGGCTTCTCAAGAAGCAATGATGATGATGGGTGGTGGCGGTGGAGCTACAGCTTTAGCCTCACAAGCTGCAAAATCTAAAGCTGGTATTGCTGCGGATATTGACAGACAAGTTAAGCAAAATGAAATGATGAGGGCTCAAGGGGAACAATCTTTACAAAGAGATTTGTTAGCACAAAATAATTTAGCTTCTCAATTTGATTTAGGACAAGCCCAAGCTAATGTAGCTGCTCAAAATCAAGCAGCAGCATTTTCTGCTAATGCTCAAAACCAAGCTAACCAATTTACAGCTCAGGCTAAAAATCAAGCTGCCCAGTTTAATGCTCAATCCCAAAATCAATTTGCATTATCTAAATTTGGTGCTGAAAATCAAATGAACCAGTTTAATGCTAATGCTGCAAATAATGCATTTGCTCAGCAAGCTAATGCTATAAATAATTCTATAGCTCAAAATGCACAAATGCAAAATCAATTTAATTTAGCTAAAGCAGGAGGGCAAAGTCAAGCAGAGTCTAATCAATATGATGCTTTAATGGGAATTGCTGAAATTTCTACCAATCAACTAAATGAAGCTGATAGAGCATTAGGAGAAAATCAAGCGGTTATAGATCAAGCTAGAATGTCTGGTATGAACAAAGATGGTAGTTATACTAAAAAGTGGTATGAAAAAGCGGCTAATGCAGTAGGTAAAAAAATTGGAGGAAGTAAACTTGGTAGATGGGGCTTAGGAATGCTTGCAAATGCTGTAGTTCCTGGTTCTGGAAAATATGTAAAAGGAGCCGCAAAAGCAATGGCTGGAGGCTAAAATTAATATAGTATAATATGAAAGATTATAATCCTAAACAAGTATATACCCAATTAAACCCTGAGCAACAGGCTATCAAAGATTTTCGTATTGCTGAATATCAAAGAAAATATGGTATAAAATCTGAAGATAGAATAAACCAAGATTCTCCCAATCCGCAAGGGGTTTTTCAAGTACAACTCCAAGCTCTTGGAAGAGGTTTGGTAGAAAAAGCTAGTGATCTTACTAATAAAAAGAAAAAAGGAGAAATAGATAATTATAAATATGCAGCAGACATGGCTGTAATTGAAAGAAGTGTTAATGAACTTGGCGCTTTTTCTCAAGCGGCACAAGAGGCAATGAATAATTATAATGAAAATTTAAAAAACGGCACTTTATCTTATGGTATGGATCAATTTGATGAAGGCGTTTTACAAGGCCTTAATAAAGGTACTGTACAATTAACTATTGATAAAGACGGTCGAGCTGTATTAGCAGGCAAAGCACACAATCCTTTAGAAGGAGAATTTGATGTAAATATTTATGATGTAAATAATGTTCCTGCACCTGTTCCTAAAATTAAACCTATTAACTTAATGCTAGATCCAGTAGCTAAAGAATTAGGTTTAGATGCAAATGGTCAACCTTTATTGAAAGTAGATCAATATGGAAATAAAATGTATGATAGTGGCCCTTATGAATCTCACGCTAAAGAAGTGCTTGATTTTTCTCAAGATGCTTTAGAAACGTTAGGCTCTAATGGGGTTAGATCATATTTAGCTGATCATATGCAAATGCCTCAATCTCAGGTAAAAATGTTAATGGAGGATACGGCTTATACTGATCCTACTGGTAATGACTGGGATAATAGAGGTACTGCAGAGGCTTTTGCTAGTATATATGATTACATTGGTAGTAAATATAATAGACAGCAAAGACCTCATCCGGACACAATAGCCAAAATGGCTAAATTAAAAGCAGCTAAAATAGCAAAACAAAAAGGTATTAGGCCAGAAGAAGTTTCTTTCAATGAAGCTTTAGGTATACAGGAATCACAACCTACTTTTGTTCCTAATGTACAAAAAGAAGATCCTTTAGCACCAGTAGCTGATAATATAACTGAAACAGCTGCGGTTGAAGTTGAAAAAACACCGGAATCTCCTTTTTCTGATGAAGGCATAGAAGTTCAAGAGTTAATTAAAAAATATTCTTAATGAGTTTAGAAACCATAGTACAAAACATGGTTGCGGCAAAAGAGCCAGAGGTAAATATTGCTAAGGTTATTAAACATTATAATCAAATTAATAAATCTCCTTTAAAACAAACAGAAGAAATTGTTGAAAGTGAAACAGTAGAAATGCCTGATTGTGAAAGTCAAGGTATGATTTGGAGCGAAGAGGAACAAAAATGTATTCCTAAACCTGTAGATGTGCCAGAAATTGAATTAACTCCTACGCCTAGTTATACTGCGCCTTCAACAGATATTGAAACTCCTCAAAATATAGAAACAGGCACAGCACAATCTACTGTTGAAGAGGTAGAAGAAGATAAAAAACCTGAAGAAAAAAAAGATGTTTGGAGCGAAGAGGATTTAATTGCAGAAGATCAAATTTATAATAAGTATGGAGTAGGTAGAGTAATGCCTGATGGTAGTTTTTATGCTTCTGGTACAGGCCCTGTATGGGAAGAAAGAGTTCAATTAGCTGCTAAAGAAATTGAAGAATTAAATTCTAAAAGATTAGAAAAAGATTTATTACAAAATAGTGAAGGATTAGCTCAAAATATTTTAACTAATATTGGTATTTCTCAAAAAGATTCAGAAAGTGATGTAATGAGGGGAATAGCTCAAGGATCTTTAAGGTTAGCTAAAAGTATAGACGGAATGGCTTTTCAAAGAGCCTTATTTGCTTTAGATAATTTTAATAAAAAAGTAAAAGAAGGGAACTTATCTGATACAGATGAAATAGAATATGGTGGATGGACAGAGAATCCTCCTAGTGTAATAGAATGGACTGATTTTAGTGGTAAAAAACATACTAAACCTTCTGGACAATTAGAAACATATATTTCTAAATTTACTAATCCAAGCAAAACTGGCACAGTAGCTGAAGCAAGAAAATATTATAATGATAAATTTATTAAACCTTTTGTTTCTAGTAAAAAATACCAAGATTTATTAGGTTTAATGGGAAGTGTTCAAATTTTAGATGGGGAAGGAAATTTTACTGATGAAGCCCAGCAAGTAGTTGGTGAGCAACTTATGCAAATGCCTGCAGCTATGATGTCTCTTGGCGGAAGTACTTTATATCAGGAATCTACAAATGCAGCGCTAGAAATTATAGATACTAAATTACGCGAAGGAGAAGGTATTTTATATGATGGTAAATATGAAAATCTTTCTGAACCACAAAAAGCTGAATTAGCATTAGAAATATATAACAATGGAGAAGTAGATTTAGATGCCGTTATGGAAAATGCAAGTAAAGCTGCTGGAATGGATTTAGTTTCTAATTTTTTTGTAGTAGGTAAGGCAACTAAAGTAATGCCTAAAAAATTTTTTAGAGATTTATTTAGTAAAAATTTTGGAAAAACTCTTAAAAAAGAACTACCTAGCACTATAGGGACAATGGGTGGAGAGCTTCTTACAGAACTTGGACAAGAAGGATTGGGTCAAGCAGCTGTATTAAGAGGACTTGGTAAAGATAGAGATGCAAATGTTCTTACTGGGTTAATAGAAATTGGTAAAAATAATCCAATGGATATTTTAGAACTTGGTGTCCAAACTTTAATTGGAACTGGAGGAGTTATGACAACTGGTCAAGCACTTAGTACTTCTATTAAAGGTGCCCAAGATCTTGCTAAAGATTTAGCTACTAAGGGTAACCCAAATGCAACAAGAGCGATTGTTAATAAGGCTAAAAAAGGCGTTCAAGAAGCATGGGGGGAAGGGAAAATAACACGGTTAGAACGAAATAACCGCATGGATATTTTAGAAGCTACTGAAAAATTTGTAGATAATAGTAAAGTAAAAAACTTATCTGGCAAAGCGAAAGAAAAAGCTTTTGACCAAGCAGTAAAAAGAGAAGGAGCTAGAAATAAAATAGAAGAATTAAGCGTACAAATAAAAGAGGCAACAGATGCAGGAGATGCAACTATAGATTTAGAAATAGCTTTAGATAAACAAAATAAAATATTTGATAAAGCTGAAAATAATATAATCAAAGAAGTTGGATTAGATGTAATAAACAAACAAGGAACTGAATTAGCTAATTGGATAAATTCTCAAAAAGAAGGAGATTTTGCTGATAAAAAAATAAAAATTGTTAGTACTGTTAATCAAGCTAAAAAATATATACAAAAAACTTTTGGTGCTGATAAATTAAAAGATTCAGAAGTTAAATTGCTTTTAAAAGGAGGTAAAGGCGCTAATAATGCAATAAAAATTGGTAATGAAGGTATTATTGTTAAAAATAATATAAAAGATAATTTAGATAGTGGGGATTTAATGGGTGTAAATTCTATACATCATGAAGCTTTACATTTTATTTTAGATAATGCGACTGCCTCTGAACTAAATACTTTAAAAAAGGATATTTTAAAAGATTTTGATAAGATAAAAGACCCTAAATTTCAAGAAGCAATTGCTTTTGCTAACACTAGAATAAAAGATTATAAAAAAGCTTACAAAGGTAAAAATAGAAATAAAGCATTATTTGAAGAATGGTTTACTTCTTTATCTGATGGATTAAGAGAACAGAGTGTTAAAGATTTATCTTTAGAAGACGGAAAAGCTTTACAAAGTATTGGTAATAAATTTAAAAAAGTATTGGGGCTTGTATCTGATGAATCATTAAATTTTAATAACATGAATGCTGCAAACACTTTGCAGTTTATTAAAAAATTTAATAACTTTAATAGCAAAAAAGGCCCTATCTCTATTAAAAAGCCTAAAATTACAGGTGTTAATATAGAAGAAGTTAGAGCTTCAAAACCTTTAAGTCAACAAAATATTAATGATCAATTTAAAGACTTAAAAAAAGGTGAAATAAATGATAATTTAGCTATTCAAGCCGCTTATGCTTATGAACCTTTAGCACAATCTACTGCTGCTAAAATTTATAAAAATTATCCAGAGTATAGTGAACAAGGCTATACATTAGATGATTTTGCTAATGAATTAACCTACGGCGATGGTGCAAACTCTTTAATGGGATTAGCAAAAGGTTATGATCCAGAAATCGGATCTATTGGCGGATGGTTTAAGAAATATTTACCAGAAAGAGCAAAAGCTGTTATTGAAGGAAGAATAGGTAAACAAGTTACCACTGGTGCTACTAGAACAGATGCTAAAGAAGCAAGGCAAGTACAAGATACTAAACAGCCTTCTGTTGAATTAAAAAAGTCAATAAATGAAAGATTAGGCATTAAATCATTTGATAAAATAGCAGATAAAACATTAGATTTAGGTTTAATAAAGGCAATTAAACAAATTGATAAAAAAGGGCCAAAAGCTACTCTTAAACAAAAAACAAGTGAAAGAAAAAAAGGCCTTGGTGATATTATTAAAAGAGAATATGGTCCATTAATTAAAAAAGAAGTTTTAAAGAAAGATTTTATAGATAAAAAATGGAAAAGTTTAGGGGATATATATCTTGAAAATACTGATGTAAGTAAAATACGTAATCCAGAAACTAAAGAATTATTAGAAAGTTGGATCAACGACGGTTTTACTAAAGAAGACATTGTTAATTATTTTGATGATCCTAATGTACCAGCTAATACTAGATCTGATAGAAAAAATGTTGGGTTAGTAAATGCTATTATTACAGGTCTTTCAAATGAAGCAAGAATAGAAAAAGCTAAAAGAGACCCAAAAACTGCACAAGCTTTCAAAGAAAAAGCTGGAATACCTTTAGCTTCTAAACCTTTAAGTAATAAAACTAAAAAATGGTTAAAAGATAATTTTGATATTACCCCTCAAACACTTGAATCAAATATTGCACAGGTACTTAAAAAATATGGACAAAATAAAAAATTTGATTTTCAAACAATAAAGGGAAGAGAAGAAGCTTTTGAAGCTATGGAAAAAGCTTTTATAAATATACCTAACGGCATGGTAACTCTTGCATCTCTTAAACCAAATGGAAGGATTATTTTTAAAAATTTGTATGATAAAGGTGGTAAATGGATAAGCTTAAAAACCGGTAAACCTACTCATACAAAAACATCTAAATTAAATCCTGATAAAAAAGCAATAAAAGAATATCAAAATGCTTTAGATGATTTTAATAAAAGAAGAGATAAATTAATATCAAATTTAAAAGAAAAAGGTAAAGTTAAATTGTATGGGGCTGCTGAAGGATGGGTGGCTAAAGCATATGATAAAGCTTTTGGTACAACTGCTTCTGAAGTTATAAAAAATAAAGATAAAATAATAGAGCAAAATACTAAAAATACCGCAATGCATCGCCAAACTTGGGCTCAACTTTATAACAATATATTAGAGGATAAATCAACAGCCCCCATTATAGCTTGGTTCTTGCAAAATTCAGGGGGTACAGCAAACAACTGGCATCGGCTTGGTGCTGAAGTGGTGGCTGGATCTAAAACAGGTGAAATTAGATGGGAGCATGCAATGCAGGCTAAAAACGCTTACACTGCTTTAATCGATAGTGCATTAGCTGGTGTTCCGTTTGATATTGCTTATAATGCAGTTTCAAATAATTATAAAGTAATTGCATTAAATAAAACTGATGATGCTAAATTAAATAAAGCTGGGTTTAGAGATAAAATGCCAGAAGGTTGGAATTTTTATACTGATAGTTGGCTCCAAAGATATTTTAACCCATATGTTGCTGTATTTGACGGTGGTATTAATCCAAGTAGTATTGAAACTTTAAATGGAGAAAATTATAGCGATCTCTATAATATTAAACCTAATGGATTAGCAAAAGATAAGACTATAGCTAAAGCCAGTAAACCTTTGAGTAAAGAATTTAATAAAATTCTTGAAAGAAGTAAAGGTATTAAGGCAGAAGCTGAATATTCAGAAGCTAGAGCTATTAAATTAGGGCAGAAAAAAGGTTTTCAGGCATTTGTTCCTTATTCAGCTGAAGATTATTTAGGATTAATTTACCCTACTTTAGGTAAGGGAAAACAAGGGGATAAAGATTTACAATGGTATAAGGATAATATTATGGATCCTTATAATAATGGTATACAAGAATTTGAAGTTGCTAAACAAGGCTCTATGGCTGCGTGGAATGAACTTAAAAAACAAATTAAAAACACTCCAGCAAACCTTAAAAAAGAAGCTGTTAGAGGTTTTAATAATGAAGATGCAGTAAGAATTTACTTATGGGATAAAGAAGGAGTAACGCCAGGTAATTTAGCTAAAAAAGATGTTAGGGAAATAAATAAATATATTAATAAAAACCCTGAATTAATAGCATTTGCTAATCAAGTTCAAACATTAAATCCAGATGGATATCCTGCGCCAAATAATAATTGGTTAGCGGGCACTATTACTACGGATTTAGTTAACCATGTAAACACTGTTAGCCGCTCAGAGTTTCTTAAACCTTGGCAAGAAGCAGTTGATGCAATTTATACAGATGCTAATAAAAATAAATTAAGAGCTACTTTTGGTAATAATTATATAGAAGCTTTAGAAGATACTTTATATAGGATGAAAACCGGTAGGAATAGACCTGCTGGAACTAATAGAATTACTAATACTTGGCTTAACTGGTTAAATGATTCTGTAGGGACAGTTATGTTCTTAAACCAACGATCAGCTTTATTACAAACTATATCATCGATAAATTATTTAAATTGGACGGATAATAATCCAGCACAAGCAGCTAAAGCTTTTGCTAATCAAAAACAATTTTGGAATGATTTTACATATTTGTTTAATTCTGACTTTTTAAAACAAAGAAGATCAGGATTAAAAACAGATGTAAATGCAGATGAAATTGCTCAATCAGCAGCAACTTCACCTAATAAAGCTAGAGCAGCTGCATCTTGGTTACTTAAAAAAGGATTTTTACCTACTCAAATGGCAGATAGTTTTGCTATTTCAATTGGTGGGGCTAGTTTTTATAGAAATAGAGTAAATAAATATAAAAAAGAAGGATTAAATCAAAAAGAAGCTGAAGAAAAAGCATTTTTAGATTTTAGGAATACTACAACAGAAGCACAACAATCTGCTGATCCTTCAAGAATTAGTATGCAACAAGCGAGTCCATTAGGACGTGTTATATTAGCTTTTGCTAACACACCTATTCAATATACTAGATTAACAAAAAGAGCCATCCAGGACCTTGCAAACAAGCGTGGGGATTGGAAAACTAATGTATCGAAGATTATATATTATGGTGCAGTTCAAAATATTATATTTACAGCTCTTCAACAAGCTTTATTTGGAATTGCGTTTGATGATGATGATGAGGAAATTGGTGATAAAGAAGCTCAATTTAGAAAAGACAGAAAAGAAGGAAGTCTTTTAAAATTACTTAACAGTTCAGCAGATACAATTTTAAGAGGATCTGGTGTTGGTGGAGCTTTTGTTGCAATGCTTAAAAATTTAGCATTAGAAGCTAAAAGACAATCTGAAAAATCTAGATCAGATTATGAAAGAGTAGCAGATAAATTATTTAGCTTTTCACCTGTAATAGATTCTAAATTTAGAAAACTACAATCTGCAGGTAGAACTTTTACCTATAAACAAGAATTAAAAAAGATTCAGGAAAGAGGTGTGGCTATAGATAATCCAGCATTAATGGCTGCGGCACAAACATTATCTGCTTTTGCTAATGTGCCTTTAGATAGGGCTATTAAGAAGATTAATAACCTTCAAACTATGACTGAAGAAGAAACTAAGTTATGGCAACAAATAGCATTATTTATGGGTTATGGTGAATGGGAATTAGGTATTCAAGCTAGAAAAGTAGATGAAGAAAGAGCTAAAGCTAAACAAGAAAAAGCAGAAGAGAAGAAGTTTAAAAATTTACAAAAGAATATTGATAAAGGGACTAAAAAGAAAAGTCCAGTTAAAGCTTTAAAACACGGGGTTTTAGGTAGAGCTAATAAAGATGGAACAATTGAAGTTGCCCCGGGATTATCTCCTAAAAAAAGAGCTGAAGTTATAAGGCATGAAAAACTTCACCAAAAAGAAATGAAAAGTGGTAAACTAGATTATGATGATAGTTTTGTTTACTACGGGAAAAAGAAATTTGCTAGAAAAAATGGGATGATAGCCCACGCTGGTAAATGGAAAAAAGAAGGGGATCATTCATTGCCATGGGAAAAATTTGCACATAAACACGATAATAATACAAAAATTGCATAATATGAGTAAAGAGAAATATTTTAAAAATACAGAAGCATCAGAGAGGAAAAATCCTTTGGGTTCTACTGCTATTAATCAAGCTTTAACCGAACAAAAAGAAACTCGGGAAGATGCGTTAGTGGCAAGTACTAAAAATATATACCAACAGGTTGCCCCTCAAAATGATAATAGTCAGTTAAATAAGTATTTATTTCCTCCGTATACGGATGAAGAAAAAGGATATGCATAAATGGCAGAATTAAGCGAAGACACAAAATTTCAAGTAAGTATTAAAACAATGGTTGCTATTGGGGTAGCTCTGGCTACTTTAATAGG
>MDTA01036498.1_pt1 | contig 10645 bp, 10 predicted proteins | sample 811151 | NCBI WGS metagenome assembly MDTA01 (sample SAMN05326648, study PRJNA326480) | marine metagenome | isolation source: seawater | place: Indian Ocean: South | collected 2010 | reverse complement strand
TAAAATCCTTCTCTGCACTGGTTTTAATCCATCTTGTAAATATGGAACAGAACGTTCTAAAATAACATAAGAGGCATAATCCAAAAACCAATTCTCGTACATTCCAGAAACATGTATAATATTTTCCTGTTTTTGAGAATGGTTACCTACTTCTTCTGTATCTACTTCTTCTGACATTTGTTTTTCTGAATTATATTATCAAGTAAATTACTTATTTTATCTTTAGTTAAATGACTTAATAAAGTCAATGGTATTCTTTTTGCTGACCTTTTACCACTACTGGATACCATCTGGATGAGCAATACATCTGTAATCAAATGTTTTCTTTTCAAAAAACGAAAACCTATTAACATATCATTAGAAAGTTCAATATTAAATAATTTGGATCCAAAATAACTACTTACTGTTCTCTTAGATTTTATTAAAAAAGAAGAGTCTTCAAATTTTAATTTATATTTGTAAATACCAGCATTAATAAAAAATACATAAAAAAAGATTACAACAAAAAAATACAAATAGTTATATTTAAAAAAGTCATAAATAATTGAAGAATTAAAAAATATAAAAAATATTATTGGGATTGCTAAAATCAAAAACAAAAATAAACAAACAAAAACTGTTAAGATTTTTGACTTTTTATAATTATGTAATATTTGCTTCATTTTAAATTTCTATATCCTCTTCTACTCTTAAATTTTCGATAATAAATTTCTGTCTATCTTGTGTATTTTTACCCATAAAGAACCCTAATATTTGTTGAATTTTAGATTCTTTTCCTAAAATTACAGGTTCTAATCTCATATCTTTACCTATAAAATGTTTAAATTCATTTGGGGAAATCTCACCTAATCCCTTGAATCTAGTAATTTCTGCATTTTTTCCAATTTTATCCATTGCTTCCAGTTTTTCTTCATCAGAATAACAATAGATAGTTTCTTTTCTATTTCTTACTCTAAAAAGTGGAGTTTCTAATACATACACATGTCCTTCTTTCACAAGCTCTGGAAAGAACTGCAAAAAGAAGGTTATTAAAAGCAATCTAATATGCATACCATCAACATCTGCGTCCGTTGCAATTACAATTTTATTATACCTAAGCTCATCAATTCCTTGTTCGATATTTAAAGCAGCTTGTAACAAATTAAACTCCTCATTTTCATAAACAATTTTCTTAGAAAGTCCGAATGAGTTTAATGGTTTACCTCTCAAAGAAAATACTGCTTGTGTCTTTATATCCCTAGTCTTTGTAATTGATCCCGAAGCGGAATCCCCTTCAGTAATAAAAATAGTTGTTTCGTATCTTTCCTCTTTTTTAAGATCGTTATAATGAATTCTACAATCTCTAAGTTTCTTGTTATGAAGATTAGCTTTTTTAGCACGTTCTTTAGCAAGTTTTTTAACTCCTGCCATAGCTTTTCTCTCATGCTCAGCTTGTTTTATCTTCTTTTCAATTATTTCTGCGACATCTATATTTCTATGTAAATAATTATCTAAATCTCTCTTTAGAAAATCATTGACATAAGAGCGGACAGTAACACCATTAGGCTCCATTTCTGTAGAACCAAGTTTCGTTTTAGTTTGAGATTCAAAAACAGGCTCTATAATCTTAATACTTAATGCTCCATTTATTGCTTGCCTTATATCAGAAGCATCATAATTTTTTCCAAAATATTCTCTAATAGTCTTTACCAGTCCCTCTCTAAAAGCTAACTGATGAGTCCCCCCCTGAACAGTATGTTGTCCGTTTACAAAAGAATAGTATTGTTCTGAATACTGATTTTTACAGTGTGTAATTGCAACTTCTATATCCTCTCCTTTTAAATGAATAATTGGATACAACATCTCGGCCTCTGTATTCTGATCTAATAAATCGTACAAGCCCTTTTCAGAGTAAAATTTCTCACCATTATAAATTATTGTTAAACCTGGATTTAGGTAACAATAATTCCACATCATTTTTTCGACATATTCGTTTAAAAAACGGTATTTTCCAAACAATTCCTCATCAGGCACAAAGCTTACTTTTGTGCCTTTCCTTGAAGAGTTTTCTTGTATATCTTCATCATTTACAACATTACCCTTCTCAAACTCTACAAACTTACTTTTACCATCTCTTATAGAACGAATACAAAAATAAGATGAAAGTGCATTAGCAGCTTTAGTTCCAACTCCATTCAAACCAACAGATTTTTTAAATACTTTAGAGTCATATTTAGCACCTGTATTGATTTTAGAAACACAATCAATAACTTTTCCTAGAGGAATTCCTCTACCATAATCTCTTACAGAAACTCTATTGTTTTTTACAGAAACTTCAATTGTTCTTCCATTGCCCATAACAAACTCATCTATAGAGTTATCAATAACTTCTTTTAATAAAATATATACTCCATCATCTGGTGAGGAACCATTTCCCATTTTACCAATATACATACCTGGTCGTAAACGGATGTGTTCTTTCCAATCTAGCGATCGAATACTATCCTCATTATATTCCTGTTGTACCATTTAAAAGTAAATTATTATTTTTTAGCACTATAAACTAGAAAGCAAATATAACATACTCCTATTTTTTTTTGAGAAAATTAAATAATTTAGAGATCGTGTTATTAACACTTTTTCAACCAAGAAAATCAGAAAAAAATGAAAGAAAAAAACTAAACATTAAAAAGGAAATGCATTACATCTCCATCCTCGACTACATAGTCTTTTCCTTGAACTTTAATTTTTCCAGATTCCCTACAAGCAAGTTCAGATTCTAAACTATCAAAATCAGAGTAAGATATAACCTCCGCTCTAATAAATCCTTTCTCAAAATCAGTATGAATAACTCCTGCAGCTTGTGGAGCTTTCATTCCCTTTTTAATTGTCCATGCTCTGACCTCTTTTTTACCTGCAGTAAAATAGGTTTGTAAATTTAATAAACTATAAGTAGCTTTTATCAAATTATGAACACCTGGTTTTTCTAATCCCATTTCTTCTAAGAACATTTGCTGTTCTTCTAAATCCTCTAATTCAGCAATTTCAGACTCAATAGCAGTTGCAATAAGTAATATTTCGGCATCTTCCATTTTAACAGCCGCTTTTACCGCATCTACATACTTGTTTCCAGATTTCATTGCATTTTCATCTACATTACATACATATAAAACCGGTTTTGAGGTTAGCAAATGTAAATCTTCAACTGCTTCTAAATCACTTTCGTTTGCATCCAAACTACGAGATGAATTCCCTGTTTCCAAATGAGCAATATATTTCTCAAGGCTTGATACAATTTTTTGAGAATTCTTATTTCCTGACTTAGCAATTTTTATATGTTTTTCTCTTTTCTTTTCTATTGTTTCTAAATCTTTTAGCTGTAGCTCAAAATCAATAGTTTCTTTATCTCTAACCGGGTCTACACTTCCATCTACATGAACAATATTATCGTCTTCAAAACACCTTAAAACATGAATAATAGCATTAGTTTCACGAATGTTTGATAGGAATTTATTTCCCAAACCCTCTCCTTTACTTGCACCTTTTACAAGACCTGCAATGTCTACTATTTCAACAGTGGCAGGATGAACTTTTTCTGGGTTTACCAATTGTGCCAATCTGCTTAATCTATCGTCCGGAACAGTAATTACACCTACATTTGGTTCTATAGTGCAAAAAGGGTAATTAGCCGATTGTGCCTTTGCTTTTGATAAACAATTAAAAAGAGAAGATTTACCAACATTTGGTAGACCAACTATACCACACTTTAATGCCATAAGTTTAATTTTTAAGTTAGCAAATATAATATTTGAAAATTAAGTGTTCAATAAATTATTTTTTTACTTTGAATTGAATTCATACTCTTATATAATTGATTTCTTTTTTTAAATAAATTCCAATATGTTTTTTTATTTAATTTATACAAAATCATAGATATTCATTGGCATATAAAACATCAACCTCTTTCTAATATTTTGTTTTAATGAATTCAAATATATTTTTTTCAACAATGCGTTAATAAAATAGTACTCAAACAAAGAGTCTAAATACTTTTTTTCTTCTCTATTAATTTATATTAGCAGATAAATAACATCATACATAATGACAGATATTCCAAAGTTAGAAAGTATAACTAATCAGGTAAGAAGAGATATTGTACGAATGGTACACGCTAACAATTCTGGTCACCCAGGAGGAAGTTTAGGTTGCGCAGAATTTTTAGTAGCATTATATTTTAAAACAATGAACCATAATAAAGATTTTTCTATGGACGGAGTTGGAGAGGATATCTTTTATCTGTCTAACGGACATATTTCTCCAGTTTGGTACTCTGTACTTGCAAGAAGTGGGTATTTTCCAGTATCTGAACTATCTACTTTTAGAAAAATTGATAGTAGACTGCAAGGACATCCTGCAACCCATGAGGGACTAGAGGGAATAAGAATGGCATCTGGTAGTTTAGGACAAGGTCTTTCTGTAGCAATAGGCACTTGTTTAGCTAAAAAACTTAATAAAGACAACTCTATAGTTTATACATTACATGGAGATGGTGAGCTACAAGAAGGACAAAATTGGGAAGCAATTATGTACGCGTCTGCTAACAAAGTAGATAACATTATTGCCACTGTCGATTATAATAAAAAACAAATTGACGGAAGTTTAGATAATGTTTTAAACATGGGAGATTTAAAAGCAAAATTTGAATCTTTTGGATGGATGGTGTTTGAAGAAGAAAAAGGAAACGATATGGAATCTGTGTTGAATGTATTAAATTCTGCGAAAGGAGAAACTAAAAAAGAAAAGCCAATTGTAATTTTACTACACACAGAAATGGGTAATGGTGTTGATTTTATGATGGGAACACACAAATGGCACGGGTCCGCACCAAATGATGAACAATTAGAAATTGCATTGAATCAAAATATAGAAACATTAGGAGATTACTAATATTATATCAATATATATTATGGAAAGGAAAGACACAAGATCAGGATTTGGAGCAGGACTTACAGAACTTGGTAAAACTAATAAAAATGTGGTAGCACTTTGTGCAGATTTAACAGGATCTTTAAAGATGGGAGATTTTGCTAATAATCATCCTGATAGATTTTTTCAAGTTGGTATTGCAGAAGCAAATATGATTGGAATGGCAGCGGGACTTACAGTTGGAGGTAAAATTCCTTTCACAGGTACCTTTGCAAATTTTTCTACAGCAAGAGTATATGACCAAATCAGACAGTCCGTTTCCTATTCTGGAAAAAATGTAAAAATTTGTGCATCTCATGCTGGATTAACACTCGGAGAAGATGGAGCTACACATCAAACACTAGAAGATATTGGCATGATGAAAATGCTTCCAAATATGGTAGTTATAAATCCCTGTGATTTTAACCAGACAAAAGCTGCTACTATAGCAATAGCTGATCATAAAGGACCTGTTTACCTAAGATTCGGAAGACCCAAAGTAACTAATTTTACACCAGAAAATCAAAAATTTGAAATCGGAAAAGCAGTTCCATTAGTAAAAGGTATAGATGTAAGTATTTTCGCTACAGGACATTTAGTATGGCCAGCATTAGAATCAGTTAAATTATTAAAAGAAGAAGGAATTTCTGCTGAAGTAATTAACATACATACCATAAAACCATTAGACAAAAAAGCAATACTGGAATCTGTAAAAAAAACAAAATGTGTTGTAACTGCAGAAGAACATCAAATGAATGGAGGATTAGGAGATAGTATTGCTCAATTACTATGCAGAGAACTACCAACTCCTTTAGAAATGGTTGCTGTTGATGATAGTTTTGGTGAAAGTGGTCCTCCAATGAAATTAATGGAAAAATATGGACTAACAAAAAATAACATTGTATCTTCAGTTAAAAAAGTAATCATTAGAAAATAATGTTTACTAACAAAGATTTATTTAAAACATTTCAAGCACAAACCTTTCCTTATCCATCATGTCTAGAAATTAAATCAGCAAAAGGTAGCTACATCATAGATATTAATAATAAAAAATATCTTGATTTTGTCGCTGGGGTATCAGCTAATACATTAGGACACTCTAATCCTATTATAAATAATGCAGTTAAAAATCAATTAGAAAAATATTCACATGTAATGGTATATGGAGAATACATCCAGTCTCCACAATACAAATTAGCTAAACTTTTAGCAGACAATCTTCCTGATAAACTAAACACTACATATTTTGTTAACTCTGGAGCAGAAGCAATAGAAGGAGCTATAAAACTTGCTAAAAGAGCAACTGGAAGATCAGAAATAATATCGTGTAAAGGTTCTTATCATGGATCTACTCATGGAGCTCTTTCCATAATGGGAAATGAAGAACAAAAAACAAATTATCGTCCATTATTACCAGATTGTAATACAATTGAATATAATTCCGAGGAATCTTTAGAAAAAATAACTAACAAAACTGCAGCAGTTGTGATAGAAATTGTTCAAGGGGGTACGGGATTTATTACTTCAAAAAACAATTTTTTACAAAAGGTAAGACAAAAATGTAACAATACAGAAACACTTCTAATTTTTGATGAAATTCAAACATGTTACGGAAGATTAGGAACACTATTTGGTTTTGAACAATACAATGTAGTTCCTGATGTATTGTGTATTGCAAAAGGGATGGGAGCAGGAATGCCTATAGGTGCATTTATTAGTTCTTGGAATATGATGAACCTATTAACTTATGAACCTAAACTAGGGCATATAACTACTTTTGGAGGACACCCTGTAAATTGTGCCGCAAGTTTAGCTTGTTTACAACACCTTCTAACCTCAAATATTATTAGAGAAGTAAAGATAAAAGAGGAACTTTTTAGAACTCATTTATCACATCCAAAAATAAAGGAAATTAGAGGAAAAGGATTAATTCTTTCGATTGAACTTGGCGATGAAAAACTAACTAAAAAAGTAGTAGAGAAATCATTAGACAATGGATTGATTTTATTTTACTTTTTATTTACTAAAACTTCTTTTAGAATCACTCCACCATTAACCATTTCAGATAAGGAAATAATAAAAGGATGTAAAATTATAATTGATTTATTAGATGAAAAATCTTAGTTCCCATAATTTTTATTATTTAACATAGGAACAAAAGAAAACTCCCCATGAGTTGTTGTGTAAATTTCACTTTCTGATATTTTTTTAATTAAATACATCACTTGCACATCTCCACTACCAATTGGAGCTACCATTCTGCCTCCTACCTTAAGTTGTTTAATTAATTCTTCTGGTATTTCTGGGGCTCCACATGTAATTATAATTTTATCAAATGGAGCAAATTTTTCTAATCCTTTATATCCATCACCATAAAAGAAATTACAATTATACCCAATCATTGGTAAAAATTCTTTAGCCTTTTGAAATAGTTCTTTTTGTCTTTCAATAGTATAAACATTAGCTTCTAAACCCACCAAAACTGCAGCTTGATACCCCGAACCAGTGCCTACTTCTAATACTTTTTCATATGGTTTTACATCTAATAACTCTGTTTGAAATGCAACAGTATATGGCTGAGAAATTGTCTGTCCACTTCCTATTGGAAATGCTCTATCTTGATAAGCAAATTGAATAAATGCATTATCCATAAACTGATGTCTAGGAATTTCATTAATCATCTCTAATACCCTACTATTTTTAATACCCTTCTCTATTAAACTCTCCACTAATATTTTTCTCAATCCCTTGTGCCTAAAAGTATCCTTCATTTTATAGTTTTACAGATAATAAATTTATATTTTCGCAATTATATTAAACATACCACAAATAAATAATAAAAAAACAAGTAATCATATACATGTATAAATTTAAAAATACACACTTCTTTGTTAATATTAAAAAGAAATGTATTATCTCATTATTTATTTCTATTTCTTTATTCTCATGTGAAAAAAATAAGAACATACAGGAAATACCCTCTTATTTAAGTGTTTCTAATATTGATTTAGTAACCAATTTAGATCAAGGAAAAAATACACACAAAATAATAGATATATGGTTATATGTTAATGATCAATTTCAAGGAGCTTATGAACTACCTGCTGTTATTCCTTTATTACACAAAGATACTAATAACATTAAGATGTTTGCTGGAATCAAAGATAATGGAATTGCATCAACAAGAGTTCGATACCATTTTTATAAATCTTTTGAAAAAAATGTTTTCTTAGTTGAAGATAGTATTGTAAATATTCAACCTTCTTTCAGATATACTGACAATGCTATCGTAGAATATGAAAACTTTGAAGGAGTAGGCACAAATATAGATACAACCTTAAAATCTGAAATTGATTTTGAAGTTAAAACAGAAAATGGAAATAGCTTCGCATACGCTCATCTAACTGGAAACTATCTTAAATTTGAAGCTTCAACAGATGATTTTGAAAATCTTCCACAACAAGGTTCTCCAGTGTATCTTGAGTTAGACTATCAATCAAATCATACCGCACTTATTGGTGCATACATAAACAACCCTACAAGTGTAATAAATAAAGATTTAGTTTGGATTAGTCCAAAGGAAGAAGATTGGAATAAGATCTATATAAATATGACTAAAACCGTTAGTGAGGCTCTTGGAAATAATTCTATTAAGTTTTATATAAATGTTTTCAGAACTGATACAACTAAAGAAGCTTGGATAAAATTCGACAACTTAAAAATAATATATTAAAACAATAATAATCATGAAAAATATTACTGTAATTGGAGCGGGAACAATGGGAAATGGAATTGCACATACCTTTGCACAAAGTGGATACACTGTTAAGCTAGTAGACATCTCTTCTGATGCATTAGATAAAGCAATCGCAACTATAACAAAAAACCTAGATAGAATGTTATCTAAGGAAAAAATATCAGAAGAAGATAAGAACTCTACACTTTCTAACATCACTATACATACAGATTTAAGTTCTGCTGTAAAAGGAGCTGACTTGGTAGTAGAAGCTGCGACAGAAAATGTAGATTTAAAACTAAAAATATTTAAACAACTTGATGAAGTATGTGATAAAAATACAATTTTAGGTACAAATACTTCATCTATATCTATAACTAAGATTGCTGCTGTAACAAATAGAGCAAATAAAGTAATCGGAATGCATTTTATGAACCCAGTTCCAATTATGAAATTAGTAGAAGTAATTAGAGGATATGACACTTCTGATGAGACAACAAGAAAAATTATGGACACTAGTAAAAGTCTTGGTAAGATACCTGTAGAAGTTAATGATTATCCAGGATTTGTAGCGAATAGAATTTTAATGCCTATGATTAATGAGTCTATAGAAACTCTATTTCAAGGTGTCGCAGGTGTAAGTGAAATTGACACAGTCATGATGCTAGGTATGGCACACCCAATGGGCCCTTTACACTTAGCCGATTTCATTGGACTAGATGTTTGTCTATCAATTTTAGAAGTTATGTACGATGGTTTTAAAAATCCAAAATACGCACCATGTCCATTATTAGTAAATATGGTTACTGCTGGTAAACTTGGGGTAAAGTCTGGAGAAGGATTCTACAATTATTCTGAGGGGATCAAAAATAAAAAAGTATCAAAAGAATTTGTTTAAATAATTTAATGAATAAATATTCTATACATGAGAATACTTTATTAAGTCTTTAATATCAATTACCTTTAAAGATTCTTCATTAGTCGCTTCCAGAATCACTTTAGGAGCGACATTATTTAACATTGCTTCCTTCCATCTTAGTGCACATAAACACCATTTGTCACCATTTTTTAAGCCTTCAAATCCATAATGAGGAATAGGTGTTGTCAGATCATTGCCTACACTTTTAGAAAATTCTAAAAATTCATTTGTAACTATTACACACACAGTATGTAATCCATAATCAGAACTATCAGTATCACAACATCCATTTCTAAAATATCCAGTAATCGGATTTTTTCCACATATAACCATAGGATCACCAAAAATATTTTTATTTGTTTTCATTTAGTGTTATCTTATAAAGACTACTGAAGAATAAGCTTTTTGTTGACTATTCCATTATCAGTATCTAATTCTAATAAGTAAACTCCTTTAAAATTTATCAAGTATCAATTTCTTTTCTACTTTACCATTATCATAAATATAAAAAAGAACTTCTTTATTTCTATCAAATGTTTCCTTTCCTAGTATATTTATTACTTTAATTATTTTATTTTCATTATTTTCTTCCATGATATTTGTTGGAATGTTAGTTACCTCAAAATCTACTGAGTAAACACATCCATTCTTATCATATACAGCACACAAGTAAGTTCCATTACTAGTAACATTAATCATTTGAGAAGTGTCACCATTGTTCCAAGAATAGGTATATGGGGGTACGCCACCATTTGCATATACTGTTAGATTAAGACCTGACTGCATAATATTTGCATTTAGTTGACTTGGTTCAGTAATTACAAAATCTTCAATTGTGATGTTTCCATTATTATCAGTAACAGTTACTTCATACAATCCAGGTGAAAGATTATATATATCCATTGAATTAGATGTAAAGCCATTAGGGCCAGTCCAGGAAAATGTAAATGGATATGCTGTACCTAGAATATCTAACATAATAAAACCATCTGAAGATCCATAACAACTTACATTTACTAACTTGTCAACATTTACCATAGCTGGTG
>MDTA01077706.1_pt1 | contig 10647 bp, 10 predicted proteins | sample 811151 | NCBI WGS metagenome assembly MDTA01 (sample SAMN05326648, study PRJNA326480) | marine metagenome | isolation source: seawater | place: Indian Ocean: South | collected 2010 | reverse complement strand
TGCTAATGGTAATATTCACATGGGAACAGCTTTAAATAAAATTTTAAAAGATATTATAACTAAATTTCATCAAATGAATGGTAAAGACTCAGTGTATGTACCTGGATGGGATTGTCACGGTCTGCCTATAGAATGGAAAATTGAGGAACAATACAAAAAAAACAAAAAAAATAAAAATGATATCCCGGTAGTAGAATTTAGGAAAGAGTGTAGAGAATTTGCTAATAAATGGATTAAAACTCATAAAGAACAATTCAAAAGATTGGGAGTGATAGGTGACTGGGAGAACTATTATTCTACAATGAGTTTTGATGCTGAGGCTCAAATAGTTAGAGAACTAGGCAAGTTTTTAAAAGAGGGAAGTCTTTATAAGGGGTACAAACCCGTTTTATGGTCAACTGTTGAAAAAACTGCATTATCTGACGCTGAAGTTGAATACATGGATCATGTGTCTGATACAATTTATGTATTTTTTAAAATTAAAAATGCAAAAAATAAAGAGCTTGAAAATTGCGAAGTTGTTATATGGACGACTACACCATGGACTATACCTGCAAATAAAGCTCTGGCTTACAATGAAAACCTCAAATATGTAATTGTTGAATTAAATGATCAAAATGAATTTAATAAAAGAAGAATAATAGTCGCGAAAGATTTATTAAAAAGTATTATAAAAGACTGTGGAATTATAAACTATAAAATTATTAAAGATATTAATGGAGAAGATTTAAAAGATACAATTTGTTTACATCCCTTTTATAAAATTGGATTTAATTATGATGTTCCAATGTTAAGTGCAAATTTTGTAACTACTGATCAGGGAACTGGCATTGTTCATTGTGCTCCAAGTCATGGCCCAGATGATTTCAATTTATGTCTAAAAAATAATATTAAAGCACTTGAGACTGTTGACGACGATGGGAGATATACAGATCATATTCCATTATTTAAGGGAGAACATATTTTTAAAGCTAACCCTATTGTTATCAATAAGCTTAAAAATGAAAAAAATCTTTTATCAAATGGAAAGCTTAACCATTCATATCCTCATTCATGGAGATCTAAGGCCCCATTAGTTCATAGAGCAACTCAACAATGGTTTATTTCTATGGAAAGTCATGGCTTAAGAAAAAAAGCATTAAAAGCATTAGAGGAAACAATTTTTTATCCAAGTAAAGGGAAAGAAAGAATAAAATCAATGATAGAAACAAGACCAGATTGGTGTGTATCACGACAAAGAGTCTGGGGAGTACCATTGCCGATTTTTGTATCAAAAAGAAACAATGAAGTTCTAGTAGATGATGAAGTTTTTGAAAATATTGCGAAAATTTACGAAAATGAGGGCTCAGATTGTTGGTTTTCCGATGATCCTCAAAGATTTTTAGGAAAAAAATATAATGCGGATGATTTTGAAAAGCTTAGCGATATTGTTGAAGTTTGGTTTGATAGCGGGTCAACACATTCATTTGTTTTAGAAAAAAGAGATGATTTAAAATGGCCAGCATCAATGTATCTTGAGGGCTCTGATCAACATCGAGGTTGGTTTCACTCTTCTTTACTTCAATCATGTGGCACTAGAGGCAAGGCTCCTTTTGAAAGTATTCTATCTCATGGATTTGTTGTTGATGGCAAAGGCCATAAAATGTCTAAGTCAGCTGGTAATACTATATCCCCAGAAGATATTCTGAAAAAGTATGGAGCGGATATTTTAAGAATATGGGTAGCATCCTCAAATTATGCTGAAGATCTCAGGATTGATTATTCTATATTAGAGCAGCATGCTGAAGCCTATAGAAAGATTAGAAATACATTTAGATATTTATTAGGCAATCTAAAAGATAATGTTTTAAATATAAATTTTAATGATGTTGAAATAAATAAATTACCGGAAATTGAACAATTAATGCTCCATAAAATTTTTCATTTAAATGAAAAATTTCATAAAAACTTTAGTTCTTATAATTTTCATACTCTTTATAAAGAATTGTTAAATTTTTGCACTGTAGATCTTTCATCATTTTATTTTGATATAAGAAAAGATACACTTTATTGTGATCCAGAAAATTCTGGTAAAAGAAAAAATTGTATTATAGTTTTAAATATTATTATTAATTGTCTTATCAAATGGTTTGCTCCAATATTAACTTTCACAACAGAGGAAATTTTTAAAATTATTAATAAAGACGAAGTTAGCATTCATCTTCAAAATTTTCCAATTATCCCTAAAAGTTGGGAGAATAAATTATTAAATGAAAAATGGTTAGAATTAATAGTTATTAGGGACAAATGTTATATAAGTATTGAAAGTAAGAGAGCTGAAAAAGTGATTGGGTCTAGTTTAGAGGCAGAGGTAAAATTAACATTAAAAGAAAATTTATACAAAAAATATAAAGACTTTAATTTTGAAGAATTACTCATAACTTCAAATGTAGAAGTTGTTAATGATAATTCAATTAAAGAGGAAATAGAGGCAGTATCATTTAAAGCAATTGGAAAAAAATGCCCCATTTGTTGGAAAATAAGAAAAAATAAATGCGAAAGACACGGAATTTTAAATTGATCAATGAAAAAAATTACTTTTAAAAAATATATCTATTTTTTTTTAATTTTATTAATTATTTTCTTTTTAGATAGAGTTTCAAAAATCTATATTCTTAGTTTAGCCAACAGTGAATTATATTTAGATATTTATATCAATAAATTTCTAAATATTTATTTAATTTGGAATACGGGCATTGGATTTGGCTTACTATCTTTTGATGATACTTTAATATATAATATAACTACATTTATTATTGTTATAATTAACTTTATTCTAATTTATTTTACATTTGTATCAGATAATTCTAAGTCTGTTTTCTTCGCTTTTATACTAGGTGGTTCCCTAGGAAACCTTTTTGATAGGTTTTATTATTCAGCTGTACCAGACTTTATTGACTTAAATTATAATGGGTATCATTGGTTTATTTTTAATATTGCAGATATTTTTATCACATTAGGTATTATTTGCCTTATTATAATTGAATTATTACAATACAAAAAATCAAATTATGAGAAATAAATTATTTTTCTTTTTAATATTTTTTTTATTCTTATTAAATGCTTGCCAAGGCACTAAAGATGCATTGCAAGGAAAAACAAGAGCTGACAAAAGTGATGAATTTTTAGTAGAGAAGAAGAATCCTCTTTCTATGCCACCAGATTTTAATGAGCTTCCTCAGCCAGATGGTTCAAATATACCCACAGCTGACAGCAAGGAGGAAATAAAAGGAAAATTAAATATAACATCAAAAAGAGAAAAGGATAAAATTAAAAAAGATGATCAGTCAAATACATCTTTAAATTCAAAGATATTGGAAAAAATAAAAGAATAATAAATGATATCCAAAAATATTAAATTTAAATATTTCTCTCAGGGAATTAAAAATGGTTTAAAGGTAAAGGCATCAAATTTTAAAAAGGTAAAATGGTTTACAAAATATCCATTGTTATTAAGTCTTACATCTAAATATAAAAATAGTTATGATAGGAGTTTAGTTAAAAAATACAAAAAATCAGAAAATTTTAGGATATTAGGAATGGGTGGTTCAATACTCGGTACTGAAGCTATTTATCAATTCCTTAAACATAAAATTAAAAAGAATTTTTATTTTATTAATAATCTGAAACCACAAATTGATTACAAGGTTAAGGCAATAAATATAATTGTTTCAAAGTCTGGAGAAACATTGGAAACTATCTCAAATCTAAATGTATTATTAAAAAAAAATAGAACTAGATATAAAAATATATTTATTACTGAAAACAAACAAAGTTATTTAAAAAAAATTGCTGAAAAAATGCAAGATGAAATAATTGAACATAAAAATTATATTGGTGGAAGATTTTCTGTATTATCAGAGGTTGGGATGTTGCCTGCTGAACTTATGGGTCTGAATGTAAATAAATTTAAACAAATAAATAAACTAATCATAAATAAAAAATTTATTAATAATTTGATATTAAACGTTCAACAAACCCTTAGATTAGTGCGGCAAGGAAAATCTAACTCAATAATACTAAATTATGATGAAAACTCTGAAAATCTTTTTAAATGGTATCAGCAATTGGTGGCTGAATCTTTGGGTAAAAAGTCAAAAGGTATTATTCCGATTGTATCCTCCATGCCCAAAGATAATCATAGCTTGCTACAATTATATTTAGATGGGCCAAAAAAAAACTTTTACACATTCTTTAATGTCAAAGAGAGAAAATCAGATTTTATAAATAATAAAGATATTTTAAAAGATAAAAATTACCTAAAAAATCAATCTTTATTTGAAATCTTGGAGTGTCAAAGAAAAGCTACCCAAAAGGTTTTTACTAGAAAAAAAATTCCATTCAGGGTTTTTGAGGTTAATAATAGGTCAGAAGAATCTTTAGGAGAGTTATTCTGTTTTTTTATTTTAGAGACTATTTTACTGGGCAAAGCTTTAGGAGTAAATACTTTTGACCAACCCTCTGTCGAATTAATAAAAAAAGAGACAAAAAAATTTTTAATTTAATTTTAAAAATGAAATTTTTGAAATTCCATAAGTTCTAACCTCAATTTCTTTAACAAAATTTGGTATTAAATCTTTCTCTTTTTTATGTCTATGCAAAACTATCATTCCGTTTTTTTTCAGATAGTTATTTGTAGTGATTAACTCAAAAAGTTTTTTGATTTCTTTAAAAGAAAAAGGTGGATCTAAAAATATAAAATCATAATTTTTTTTTACCTTAAAATTTAAAAAATCACATTCATGAATTTCACATTTATCTCTTATACGAAATTTTTGTATATTTTTTTTTAAAACATTAATAGCTGGTTTGTAGTTTTCTACAAAGCTCACTTGATTTGAACCTCTAGAAATACATTCAAATCCAATTGATCCTGAACCGGAAAATGCATCTAAAATATTAGTTTTTGCAATGGTTGTTTTTAATTTTTTTGAATGCTCAATTAAATTGAATATAGATTCTTTAGTTAGGTCCTTTAGTGGTCTAGTATTTTTGTCTAATGGTAAATACAATTTCTTTCCTTTTAAACTTCCAGATATAATTCTCATTAATCTATTATTTTATAACCAATGTCTTTTCTATAGTACTTATTGCTCCATTTTATTCTTTTTAACAAATTAATAGCAATTGTTCTGGCTTTTTTTAAAGATGTTGATTTAACAGTTGAATTAAAAACTCTACCTCCCACATTTAAAATTCTTTCATTCTCGTCTATTTTTGTTCCTGCATGGAATAATTGCTGATTATTGTTATTTTTTATACTTTGCAAATTTTTTATCTCCTCATTAATTTTGAATTTGTTAGGATATCCTTTGCTTGCAGCTACAATTGTTATCGCCGGTTTTTTATCCCATTTAATTTTTTTTCTACTAATTTTCTTTTTGATAGATGAAATAATTAAATCTACAATATCATTTTTTAATCTCATCATTAAAACCTGACACTCTGGATCCCCAAATCTAACATTAAATTCAATTAATTTTGGTTCATTATTTTTAATCATTAAACCCACATATAATATTCCTTTATATATTGTGCCTTTTTTTCTCATCCCATCGATTGTTGGCTTTACTATTTTGTTTAATATTTTCTTATCTAATTTTTTATTTATCAGATTAGATGGTGAATAAGCGCCCATTCCTCCAGTATTTAAACCTTTATCTCCTTCTCCAATTCTTTTATGATCTTGAGCTGTGCCTAAACATTTAAAGTTATAACCATCTGTTATTACAAAATAACTCATTTCTTCACCATCTAAAAATTCCTCTAAAACTAGTTTACGTGAGCTTTTGAATTTACCTTTTAATATTTTTTTTGCATCAATTAATGCTTTCTTTTTAGTTTTGCAAATTGTTACCCCCTTACCTGAAGCAAGACCATCAGACTTTACGACTATTGGTAAATTCATGGTTTTTATAAATTCTTTTGCATCTGAAAATTTAAATATTTTTTTATATTTTGCCGATGGAATATTAAACTCATTACAAAACTTTTTCATAAAAATTTTTGAGCCCTCCAATCTAGAGGCAAATTTGTTAGGTCCAAATATTAAAATTTTTTTTTTTTGAAAATAGTCCACAATCCCATTTACTAAAGGTACTTCTGGACCAACTACTATTAATTTAATATTATTTTTTCTTACAAATTTGTAAATTTTATTAAAATTATTAATATCTATTGTCTTATTAATTGCGATACTTTTTGTACCTGCATTTCCTGGTATGCAATAAATATTCTTTACTTTTTTTGATTGATATATCTTATAACAAAGTGAATGTTCTCTTCCACCGCTTCCAATAATCGCTATATTCATGTTATAAATTCAATATAAATATGTTTAAAAAATTAGCTATATTAAAGTATTTGCCAAACAAATTTCAAATAGTTTCTTCAGGAGATTACGTTATATGTGCAGTATCAAAAAAAAAAATTAACTTACAAAATTTAAATTACTGGAATGTTAAACTTCAGGAGGCGTATTTCTCTTACAAAGAAGCATCTCAAAGAATAGATGAGATTAATAAAAAATGATTATTTCCATCGATTGTGGGACCAAATCCATTGGCTAGTATTTCTTAGTATCATTTGTTTTAAAAGATAATTTAATTCATAAGTGATTTTCTCGACAGGAGTGTCTTTATCAAAAATCATAGGTTTTTCGACATAAATTTTAAAATAAAAATTTTTTTTTCTTTCAATATAAATAGGTATTACATCAAGATTAAACTTTTTAACCAGTTGAGCAGGTATTGTTGTAGTTAAAGCTTCTTCATTAAAAAATTGACTTTTTATTCCCTCGCTTACTCTTTGGTCTATCATTAGCGCAACAGAATAACCAGCTTTTACAAGTTTCAATAGCTCTCTAGTTCCGGAAATGCCTTTTTTAATTTGATTTTTACATATAAAATTTTTTCTAATATTTACCATTGTAGAGTTCAAGAAATAATTATTTAAAGGTCTATAAACAGCAGCAAGATTTATACCAACCTTTTCTATATACATAGCCATTAGTTCAAAGTTATTAAAATGCCCAGAGATAAATACTGCATTCTTTTTTTTGTTTATTAAATCATTTAAAATTTCCTCACCTTCAATTTCTATATACTTATTAAGTTTTGAATTGCTAAATGATTTTAAAAAAGGATACTCAGCTAATATCCGTCCGTAATTGCCCCACATCTCATGAATAATTTTTTGTCTGTCAACCTTATTTTTACCAATATCAGATTTTTCAAGATTATGTAAAATTAAACTATTGTTTCTCGAAATTGGTCCAATACATTTACCAATTTTTTCTCCTAAATTTGAAGATTTCTCGTAACCAATTATTCTGAATAAAATGAATAATAATTTGATAAAAATATATTCAAAAAAATATTTAAAAAATTTCATATATAAGAATTAATAAAATCAAAAAATTCATCTTCTTTTTTTGGAATAGCTGTGATTTTAACATGTTTTATAAGTTTTTTAAATTTATTATCTAATCTAAAATAATCTTTCTCAGTAGTTAGCAATGTTGCATTTTCACTTTTAGAAATATCAATTAAATTTTCAATATCCGTGCTTTTGAATTTATAATGGTCTGGAAAACATTTAGTGCCTATCACATTTAAATTATTTAATCTTAGTAATTCAAAAAAATTTGACGGATTACCTATGCCTGCAAAAGCAAATATTTTATCATTTGATATAATTTCATGATTTAAGATTTTATAAGTAAAATAAAAAAATTTTAAAGATGAATTATATTTTAATAACAATTTTTCTTTTTTGTCATCCTGGTTTCCATTTATAAGAATACAATGAGCTCTTTTCACAGAGGAAATATTCTCTCTCAGGGGGCCAGATGGCATTACCATGCCATTACCGATCCATTGATTTTCATTGAAACATAAAATATTTAGCTTTTTGTCAAATGAATAGTCCTGGTATCCGTCATCAACTATAGCAACTTTATGTCCATCATCAATGAGTTTATCTATAGACTTAACTCGATTTTCTTCTGAGTAAACTCTGCCTTTTGATTTTAAAATTTCAATCTCATCACTTAAAAAATCATAATATTTCTTAACGAAGGCAGGATTTTTTCTCTTATTTTTTAAAAAATCATAAAGCTTTAAACATATAGGAGTTTTTCCTGTACCACCAATATAAATATTTCCTACACATATAATTGGAATATCATATTTCTTTGATTTTTTGAATTTAGACAAAAATGAGAAAAGTAATACAATCAAAGACAAAGGATAAAGAGCTAAAGAAATCGATGATAATGATTTCTTGTCCCAAAATTTTGGTTTAGAATCAATCATGCTATATACTTATCAATCACTTTTATATTATTATCTAAAATTTTTTTACCAATTAAATTCAATTTAATAATATTTCTCTTAGAAATACCTTTTTTTCCTATATTTTTAGTAATAATTTTTACTGCTTGAGATTTATCTTTTATTACTTGCGAAATTTTATTTTTTTTTAATAAATTATAAACTTCGGTAAAATTATATACATTATTTCCATGAATGATTTTACATCCAGATCTTGCTGCCTCTAGAGGATTTTGACCACCATGTTTAATAATGGAGCCTCCTAGAAAAACGATAGGACATTTTTTCATAAATTTTTCCGTTTCTCCAAATGTATCTACAAGATAGATATCGGTATTATTGCTTATTATTTTATTGGAACTGTGAATGTGTACTTTTAGCTTAAGTTTCTTCAAATCTTGCATAATCTCTTTTGAACGATCTACATGTCTAGGAACTATTATTGTTAATAAATTTGATATTCTTTTTTTTAATTCAATATGTATTTCAGAAATAAATCTTTCCTCTCCCAAGTGAGTACTGAACGACCCAAACATATTTTTTTTTTTAAAAAAATTATATGTTTTACCTCTCAGTTTACCTATTTCTTTGGTTTTATATTTTGAATATTTAAGATTTCCAATATTTAAGACTTTGTTAGAACCTAAATTTTTTAAAAATTTGCTAGTTTCATTATTTTGGCTTAAACATAAGTCAAATTTTTCAAAGATGCTTCTTGCAAATTTATCAATTTTTTTCCAATTACGATAAGTATTTGCTGTTATTCTTGCATTAATTAATATCAAAGGAATATTGTTCTCTTTAATTACCTTAATTGAATTGGGCCATATTTCAGATTCAATAAAAAAAACTGTATGGGGTTTCCAATAATTTACGAATCTATCTATTAAAAATTTTGCATCGATTGGAAAAAATTGATGAATTGTTTTTTTTAAATTTAATTTAGTTATAACTTTTGAGGAACTAAAAGTGTTAGATGTAATTAATATTTGGGTTATATCTTTTCTTCTCTCCAATCGCTCTATTAGTGGTATAACGCTCAATAATTCCCCAACACTTGAGCCATGAAACCATATTAATTTACCTTTTTTTCTTCTTTCTGAAAATACTCCAAATTTCTCTTTATATCTTACAGGATGCTCTTTTTTTTTAAGTATTCTAATTAAAAAAACTATCGGCGATAATAAAAATAATAGGTTAATTAAAATTCTGTAAATCTGAATCATCAATCTTTTCTAAGCTGTTTTTCATAGAAATTTTTGTAGATATCGGATTTCTTTAAGAGATCTGTATGAGTGCCCTCTGCTACAACTTTACCACTTTCGAGTACGTATATCTTATTTGAGTTCATTACAGTTGAAAGTCTGTGGGCTATTACCAACGCTGTTCTATTTTTTGTCAACAAATTAATCGCTTTTTGTATTTTAGTCTCAGTTTCTGCATCCAAAGAAGAGGTAGCTTCATCTAAAAGAATTATTTTACTTTTCTTAAGTATGGCTCTGGCAATTGATATTCTCTGTTTTTCACCCCCAGATAATCTAACTCCATTTTCTCCAATTAATGTATCATATTGATTTGGTAATTTAGAAATAAAGTCATGAGAATGTGATAATCGGGCTGCTTCGTAAATTTCATCATTAGTTGCATCCATTTTTGCGTATGATATGTTATTTTTAATTGTATCATCAAAGAGTGTTATATCTTGAGTAACTAAAGATATGTTTGATCTTAAAGAGTTTATTCCCAAATCATAGATTGATTGTTCGTCAATTAATATATCACCAGATGTTTTGTCATAAAGTCTAGGGATTAAATTCATAATGGATGATTTTCCTGCACCACTATGACCAACTAGAGATGTCATCTCCCCACCTTTTATTAAAATATTAATCTTCTTTAACACTTCATTTTCTTCTTGATTATATTTAAAATGAATATTATCAAATTTAATTTCTCCATTCTTTAAAGTCAATTTTCTCGATTTTTCAATTTCTTTAATTTTATTTTCGTTATCAATTATAGGTAAAATTCTTTTAGCCGCTGCTAAGCCTTGATTGAGACCCATATTTAATGTCGCTAAAGATCTTACCGGTTGATAAGCTAGCATCATAGCTGCCAAAAAGGAAAAGAAATTATTAATATCTAGCTGTTCATTGAGTATAAGATTTCAAGAAAAATATATAAGTAAAGCAATCATTATACCCGTTAACGCTTCCATAATTGGAGAAGCTCTAACTAAAGCTGTTTCAATTTTAATTGTTTTATCTTTTAGCTT
>MDTA01043584.1_pt1 | contig 10647 bp, 8 predicted proteins | sample 811151 | NCBI WGS metagenome assembly MDTA01 (sample SAMN05326648, study PRJNA326480) | marine metagenome | isolation source: seawater | place: Indian Ocean: South | collected 2010 | reverse complement strand
TGAATAATGTATAAGGATAGGTCCTTAATATTATTAAAAATAATATTAATAATTTTTATTGATCAAAATATTTATGCACTAAATCAATTTGATTTATTAAAACTAAAATATCACGATAGCTTATTAGATAATTTTGATATCCAATTCGATAATGACTATGTGGATAGTTATTTTTTTCATGATTCTGATCATTATTCTGGTAATGATACTTTACTTTTTAGAAGTTTATTTTCTACACATCTAGGGCTGAAAACTCCTATTCATAGAGCCAGTTTATTTTTTCAAGGAAGATTTTCAAAATTCCATTTTTTTATAAACCCCATAATTATTAACGAAAAATATAGAGATTATATAGGGACAAAGTATGGTAGGGATGGTATAAGCGCTAGGTTTGAAAATGCATTTCTAAAGTATTCATATGAAAGTTTATCAATTCAGTTAGGTAGATCGCCAGTTCGATGGGGTCAATCTTTTTCATCAAGTATAATACAATCTGGATTATCCCCAGGTTATGACCATGCTTCATTGAGTATAGGGATAAAAAATATAAAATATGATTTAATCTCTGGCCAATTGAGCTCAGGTAAAGATAATAATAATGCAAGGGTTAGAAGGTTTATTGCTGGTAAAAAATTTTCTTGGATACCCTCAAAAAAGTTCTTGATTGGTTGGGGTGATCAAATTTTATATACTGGAGTAAGTAGAGGTATTGAGTTATCTTACATTAACCCTTTCATACCATATTTTTTATCTGGACTTGAAGACGAGGAAGAGGAGTCTATTACTGATAATGATAATTCGATGATATTTTTCTTTGGTAGATATTTATTTTCTGAGAATTTATCATTTTATAGTGAATTAATAATTGATGATTTGCAAATTGATAAAACCAACAGACCAAACAAAATAGGTTTCAAATTTGGTTTAGAAAGAAAAATAAACATAATGGGTAAGTATTTAACCTTTTTTGCTGATTACACATACATAGACCCAGATACCTACTTACATCCTGGGCAATATACAAACTGGAATGATTTGGGTTATAATTTGGGCTATCCTTTTGGCCCCGGTAGTAAGAATATATCATTTCAATTTATGTATCATTACACAAATGATTTTAAAATATTTCTAGAGTATAATTACCTTAAAAAGAATAAACAAATTACTGAAGATGGGCAAGGAGAGGATAAATCAGAAAATGGTGAACAGACATATTATAATATCAATATTAATAAGAAACTTAATAATTTTTATTTTGAACTAGGAGTCCGATCTTTACATCCACCATTTGGTTTTGAAACTGCTCCATTTTTAGATGAATTGCAAAGTGAGTTATTCTTTTCAATGATTTTATATCTAGATTATATACTTGATTAGCTATCGTGAATAGATAAGCTAAATATATTAGGTAAAATATATTTTAAGTTTGTAAAATTAGTGACAAGAATTATGTGAGCAGATAAAAATTAAAAATTGATTTAAACATACATGCGGAAAATAAGTAGATTAATTAAAAATAAAAATTTTATTACCCTCTTTATAACTGATATCTTTATAGTTTTTATTTCAATCTATATCAGCGTTCTTCTAAGGTTTGATTTTAATCTTCTTCAAGAAATTAAATCATTTTTTAAACTGGAATATTTACTTTTCATAATTCTTATAAAGATATTTTGCTTTAGGTTATTCAGTCTTTATCGTGGAATGTGGAGATACACAAGTGTTTGGGACATGATTAATATAATTAAAGCAAATAGTTTATCATCATTATTGTTAATCATTACGGTCTACTATACCATTGGCTTTGAAATATTATCAAGATCGGTTTTTATTATTGATTATATTATTTGCACTGGGCTCATAAGTGTATCAAGGCTTGGAATAAGGATGTTCTTTTCGCATATAATTGCAACTTTAAAATCTAAAAACTTCGAAATATCAAGAAAAAAGGTATTATTAATTGGAGCAGGAGATACTAGTCAAAATATTATTCGTCAGTCATTAGAAAAATTTAATAGTCCAATTATAATTATTGGTGCTCTTGATGATAATCATGATAAAATTGGCAGTAAAATACATGGGATACCTGTTCTTGCACCTGTTACTAACCTTGAAAAACTTTCGATAGATTATGATGAAATTTACATTTGTGTACCCTCTGCAAACCGTAACCAAATGCGTAAAATTGTAGATGAATGTAAAAAAACAGATAAGCCATTTAAGACACTTCCTTCTATGTCAGAATTAATTGAGGGGAAGATCTCAATTTCTCAGTTTAGAGAGGTTTCATTATTAGATTTATTAGGTAGGGAAGAGGTGCAACTAGATAAAAATTCAATAGACAATTTCATTAGAGGTAAACGTATTTTAATTACTGGTGCAGGAGGGAGCATAGGATCTGAATTAGTTAGACAATGTGCAAAGTTTAATCCATCTGTTTTGGTGATGATGGACATTAGTGAATTAAATCTCTTTGAAATCGATAGAGAGGTAAGATTAGATGATTCAAAGATTCTTTATAAACCTGTTCTATCAGACATAAGAGATTATAGCGTTGTTGACCAAGTTTTTAATGAGTTTAAACCACAAGTCGTTTTTCATGCTGCAGCTTATAAACATGTTCCTATGCAAGAATACTTTCCATGGGAAGCTGTCAAAACGAATGTTTTTGGTACCTCTAATGTTTCAGATATTTCTGTAAAATATAATGTTGAAAAATTTGTTCTTGTAAGTACAGATAAAGCTGTAAAACCAGTAAATGTTATGGGAGCAACAAAGCGTTTAGCTGAAATGGTTACGCAAAACAATAATAGAATTCAAAATGAAACTGAATTCATGGCTGTAAGATTTGGGAATGTACTAGGTAGTTCAGGCAGTGTAATACCGATATTTCAAGATCAAATTAAAAAAGGTGGTCCAGTTACAGTAACTGACCCTGATATGGAAAGATACTTTATGTCAATACCAGAAGCTAGTCAATTAATTTTGCAGGCAGGATCTTTAGGTGCTGGAGGTGAAGTATTTATTTTAGATATGGGACAGCCTATTAAAATAATTGATATTGCAAATGAACTTATAAGATTATCTGGATACGAGCCTGATTTAGATATTCCTATTCAATTTACGGGTACTAGGCCGGGCGAAAAAAAGATAGAAGAATTATCATTGCCGACTGAAAAATTAGATAAAACAAAGCATAATAAAATTTTTGTATTAGATGATTCAGGTATTACAGATAAAGCACTAGAAGAAGTAATCGATGGTATTGAACATTTAAAAGATGGACTCCCAGGAAGTACAGCAAATCAGGTAAGAGCTACTCTATCTTCAATTTTGCCAGAGTATAAACCTGATTTAGCTTCAAATGAGCCAGTCTATTTGAGGTTAAAAGCAGAGGCGTAAGCTAATACTGTTATTTAAATTTAAGTTTGATTATAGTCCAGATTATATTCCAACCATCATAAAATTTTAATTTCTTCCCTTCAGCAAAGGTCCTGCGATTATATTTTATATATGCTTCTTTAAGATTACTATTTTTTAAAACTAACTTTGCTATTGTTTCAACTTCAATACTGAATCTATTACTCTTTATTTTTAGCGACTTAAAAAGATTAAGGTTTAAGATTCTTACACAACAAAGTACATCATTAAAGTTTGTTTTGAATAAAAGATTGAAAAAGCCATTGATTAAATAATTTCCTATAGAATTAATATCAAAATTTAGGTTTTTATTTTTAGTTACTCTAACTCCGATTAATGCATCTGCATTATTGTTCTCATATTTAATTATAAGTTCTGGGATATCATTTACATCAACTTCAAGGTCACCATCTATTAATATAACATTCTTATTTTTAGCTAATTCAATACCCTTTCTAATTGATGACCCTTTTCCGATATTTGTATTATTTCTTACTGTAACAAATTTTCCCTGAGCATTTAGAATGTTTTTTGTTTCATCAGTGCTTCCATCATCTATTATTATTACTTCAATATTATTATTTAACAGATCTAGTTTACTCAAAAGAAGAGGCAGAGTACGCTCTTCATTATAGATTGGAATTATAAGAGAATATGTCATTCTATTAATTGATTAAGTCTTGATATAATTATTTCAAAACTAATTGATTTTAGAATTTAATTTTGACCTAATCTTTTTAGATGGCTTCCATTTTTCCCATCAAATACATTCCTGGTATCTATAATTAATTGACTATTATTATAAATCAATTCATAGTCGACACTTGTATGGTCTGTAATTACCACACAAGCATCATAGTTTTCTATAATTGCACTATTTAGTTCATATGTATTTTCAAAATGTAAATCATTAATGTCAAAAGATGGTACATATGGATCATGATAATCAATATTTGCACCTCCATTGGATAATAGTTGAATAATATCCAATGCGGGTGATTCTCTTATATCATTAATATCTTTTTTATATGCTACACCTAAAATAAGAATTTTACTTCCATTTACAGTCTTTTGAATTTTATTTAAGTTAAATGAAATTAAATTTAGAATGTGATTTGGCATACTCGTATTAATCTCACCTGCTAGTTGAATAAACCGTGCCTCGTAATCTAGTGTTTTTAATTTCCAAGATAAATAATGAGGGTCAATAGGTATACAATGTCCTCCAAGTCCCGGCCCGGGAGTAAACTTCATATAACCAAAAGGTTTTGTCGCCGCTGCATCTATTACTTCCCAGACATTGACACCTAACTTTTCGCACATTATTGCAATTTCATTCGCAAGTCCAATATTTATAGCTCTGAATGTATTTTCTAAAAGTTTAACCATCTCTGCTGTTTCAGTTGTACTAACTTTAATTACCTTTTGAACAATGCTTTTGTAAAGCGCAACTCCTATGTTTGTACAATTATGAGTAATACCACCAATTACTTTTGGTGTGTTGCTTGTATTATATTCTTTATTCCCAGGATCAATTCTCTCAGGACTAAAACACAAAAAGAAATTATTTCCAATTTTAAACCCAAGGTCATTTATATATGGTAGTATTAACTCTTTGGTACTCCCAGGATAAGTCGTGCTTTCAAGAATCAATGCCATGTCATTATGTAGGTATTTTTTTATTTTATCCATTACCGATATAATATAAGTAATATCAGGATCTTTCTGCTTATTTAGGGGAGTAGGTACACAAATTGAAATGGAATCCATATTTTTTACTATTGAAAAATCATCAGTTACCTTTAAAAATTTATTCTCAACAGCATTACTCAATAGGCTATCATCGATATCTTTTATGTAGTTTTTTCCATTATTGATTGAGTTAATTTTATTTTTATCTATATCAATGCCGAATACCTTAAATCCTGCTTGTACAAATTCAATCGCAAGAGGTAATCCAACATATCCTAGGCCTATTACACAAATTTTCGCACTTTTATTTTCGATTTTATCTTTTAATTTCATTTAAATATGTTTATTGTTTTTTATTTTATTAAAGGCTTGAAACTTATTCGAAATTTCTCACTTTATCATGAGTAAATTTAGTGGGTTAAATAATACAATTATGTTTAAAAATCTTGATAATAAAATTAGAATTACAATTGGTATAATATTTATCATCGGATCTTTATTCGGTGGATTAATAGGATATGACTTAAAAACTATTGGCCAACAATATAATCATATATGGGCTCTTTCAATAATTGCATTATATGCTGGATTGGACTGGATTTCTAAGGCTATGAAGCAATAAAAAAATGCAATTAAAATCAATAAACCCCAAAAATAATAAAATAATTAGTAGATGGGAAATTCAGACAAAAACTAATGTTAATAAATTAATTGAAAAGTCAAATAAAGCTTATGTAGAGTGGAAAAAAACTGACCTCTCTTTTAGAATTAATTGTTTAGATGAATTAGCTAGTATTTTAAGAGAGAGAGCAATTGAATATGGAACCATCATAGCTAATGAAATGGGAAAGCCATTATTTCAAGCAAAAGCCGAAGTTGAAAAATGTGCAATGTTGTGTGATTATTACATGGAGAATGCTAATGATTTTCTTAAACCAAAAAATGTGGATACTAATAATTACAAAAGTTTGATAACCTTTCAGCCTATAGGCCTTATACTTGGAGTAATGCCTTGGAACTTTCCTTTTTGGCAAGTGTTTAGATTTGCAATCCCTTCTCTGACAGCTGGTAATGGGGCTGTCCTTAAACACGCTTCAAATGTTCAAGGGTGTGCAAATGTGATAGAAAAATGTTTTTTAGATGCTGGTTATTATGAAAATATCTTCGTTAATCTTTGTGTCCCTGCTAGTCGTGTAGAAGATATTATTGAAAATAGACATATTGCTGCAGTTACACTTACAGGAAGTACACCAGCTGGTAAAGCTGTTGCAAAAAAAGCAGGTAGTTGTTTAAAAAAGACTGTCCTAGAACTTGGTGGGAGCGACCCATATATAATTTTTGATGATGCAGATATTGAAAATGCTGTGGATGCTTGCATCTCTGGTAGAATTTTAAATAATGGACAAAGCTGTATAGCAGCTAAACGTTTGATAGTTACAAAATTAAACGAAGATGAATTCATTGATAAATTAAAAAATAAATTATCATTAAAAATTATGGGTGATCCGTTAGATGATGTTGATATTGGACCAATGGTATCTATGGCTGCTAGGAATGAGGTGGATGACCAAGTTAAAAGGTCAGTATCTGCAGGTGCTGTTCTTAATCTCGGAGGGGAAATACCTGATGGTGAAGGTGCATTTTATCCTCTAACAATGCTCTCGAATGTTACTCCTGGTATGCCTGCTTTTGACGAGGAAATATTTGGACCTGTTTTCACTATCATTATTGCAGATGATGATAATCATGCTATTGAATTAGCAAATAAATCTGATTTTGGACTAGGATCTGCGGTTTTTACAAGGGACTTAAAAAAAGGAGAAGAAGTAGCAACAAAAGAATTACAATCTGGAGCATGCTTTGTAAATGATTATGTAAAGTCTGACCCGCGATTACCATTTGGAGGTATAAAAATGTCTGGATATGGTAGAGAATTATCACACTATGGTATGATGGAGTTTGTAAATATCAAAACTATTGTTGTAAAATCAATTAAATAATAGTTTCAACGATGAGTAAATCAATTATTTTAATAATTCTTTTTATTAGTGTTCTTAATGCACAAGAGAATAGATTATTTTGGGATGGACGTGAGTGGAATAAAATTAAAAAAAATGTGAATTTTAATCATTCTATGGAGTATAAATTAAAAAGCACTTATGTAAATGGAGTGTTAGATGGGAGGCTCTACGGTTATTTGAAAACTTGGTCAAAAAACGCAGTTCTAGCAAATGAGGTATTTGGTGAGAGTGTAGACTATTTATCTGTAAAAGAAATTATTAAAAATCTAAATTATTTTTATGAGGATCCTTTAAATAGTTACATTCCAATTCCATCTGCAATAATAATTGCAAATTTATATGGGCAGAGGGTACCTATCGATATCATTCAAAAGTATATACAGGACTCAAGAGACTGGGTTAATAGCCTAGCTATAGATTTAGATACACTTGATTATAATAGATTAATTGAGGAAAAATACTTTAAAAATTCAAATCAGTGATTATTGGTTTTTCATATGCTAAAAAAGATCATTCTTTTTATCACCATGAATGATTTCATCATTAATCGCTAGGTAAGATCCATTTTCAATAAAATGTATTGACTTTACATTTTTAAAATTTATGTTGCGGCATAAAATTTTCCCATATCCAAATTCAGGTTTTTTTTGGTAGGCAGCAAAACCGTGATTTGTATCAGATATACTTACTTTATCTAGATTTACAATTGATAGATCTTTACTTGCGATTGCAACATTGCTATTAGTAATCTCTAGATTTTTTCCATTAAAAATACTTTTTTCGCCAATACTAACACCTTTATCTCCAGCATTATTAATATATATATTTTCAGCAAATATATCACTACCAGAACAGTCTACTGCATCATTATTAGAATTGAAAAAAAATGAATTATTTATTTCACCTTCACAAAAATCCAGATCTAGGGCATCGGAAAAAGAATTTTGAAATGTTAGGTGATTTATATCAAAAACACTTCGAATAATATTTAAAGCATCTTCAGAAATATTTGATGAAAAGTAGCAACTATCAAGATTAACATTTGAATTAAAAAAATTAACAGCACCAGTGAAATTCCAACCATATTTATTTAAATTAGTTTGGTTATAAATCTTTACATGTTTTAAGTGTGAGATGCTATCAGCATTAATAATACTTAATCCTTTTCCATCTTTATTAAAAGAATCGATAATTATTGGACTATTATTTTTTGCTATAAATTTGATAGGACTATAACTAAGTATAAAAGATTGATTAAAAAGGTTTATCTTTGTATTACTCGTCGCAGTTAGTACGTAACCTCTTGGAATTATTACCTCTTCATAAATATCCCATTCGCCAGCTTTGATTTTAATTTCCTTTTTTAATTCATCGAATTCTATAAAATCCATTTTTATAATGTCATCGATTTTTGATGTTAGACCCTTTTCATTAAAAGTCAAATTTTTATCTGGCAATGACATAGTCTGAAATTTGGAAGAAAAAATATTTTGCAATCCTAATAATCCATATTCTACAACCATTTGAGAAATTTCATTATCATTGATTTCAATATGCTCACCTAGATTTATTTTAAGAAATTCGGAATCAATTATATCATTTGAACTTTGAAAAACTAATGGTGTCATATCTGAATAAATTGATTTCTTATTTATCTTTATATCATGTAATAGAACTGGAAGGCCTACTTCATTTTTCACATAAAAGCTTAATTCGTTTTTTTTGTAATCTATATTGTTAAAATAAAATTTAACTTTATCTCTTTCTAATGATAGATGAGTCCGTATCATTTCCTGGTTTTTGTATAAGATTTCATTATCAAATTCATAATAAGGAAAACTTTTGTTTAAAATTTTTATGTTTTTTAAAAGTTTTTGTTCGATAGTACTATTGAATTTTGTAAGATAATTATTATCTGAAAACTTTTCCAGGCTTTGAATATATGAATCAAAAAGTTTTAGATCTTTGAATAAATTTTTAGGCATAAATATTTCATAATAGAATTTCATTTTCGAATCATTATTTGGGGTGTCAATTACATCAGCACTAAAACCATAAAGAATGTTTGTTTTTAAAAATCGTTGGTTATCAGTTGCAATAGGTTCAATTAGTGCCGTAAGAGGATTATAATAAAATCTAATATTTGGCAGTTGAACTGGATGGTTTGTGCCAAATAAATCAACTAGAGCAAACAAATCTGCAAATTTCTTTCTATCAAAAACATCAGAAAAATTTTTCTCCCCATCTAATAAATCTTGTAGTTGAGATCTAATAAATAATAAATATTTTCTATATAATGGCTGATTTAATACTTTTTTTTCATTGTATACAAATAATTCTCCTTTTTGTTCTTCAACTTTTAAATTGGATGGCTGATTTATTCTAAATATCAAACCCTCTCGTTGTTTATTATTTTCAATCAACAATTTATCTATACCCTCTTCTATTGCATATATTGGTTTATCTACACCATTTATTGAGAGGTCTATAAAATGGTATCTAAGGCTAATTAAATTATTATATCTTAACAATTCTTGGTAATACCACTCGTTAAGGTAATTTCTTGTTCTAGGATGTTGTAAATCAAACTTTTTCATTCCAAATAAAGTATTATCTTTTTTTAACTTCACCGCAAATGACCAATTATCATCATACCAATGATCTGATGCTACACCTTTCAATCTCAATTTAGCTTTATATTTTTTACTATTATATTCAATTTGTCCATCTACCCAGTCATTTGAAGATCTGTTTAATCTATTGAGGCGTAACGCTTCATTTCTTTTTAACGCAAGTTTTTCATAATCCTCAAATTTGATGTCTAATAATAACCTATCAGGGTTTGACAATTTTCCGCTAATGTAATTGGTCAATAATATTGTAGGGTTTTTTATTGAGTAGGTTATAGCGTTGAAATAAGGTTCAATTATCTGACGTAATCTCAAACCATCTCTATAGCCAACGTACCCATAGATAAACCCTCCTAAAATTGAAATGGCAACGAATATAAATATGAAAAAATAATTTTTATATAATGACAGGTTGCCAATTATGGATTTATTATCTTTTGATTTAATTAACATGGATCAATCAATAATTATTATCTAAAAAGTTCAACTTATTTATATTTTTTAAACTCATGAGATTAGTTCTTAAGTTTAACAAGTTTTCATAACTATGCGGCTCGATCTGGAAACAAACTTCCATACTATTACTATTCTCCTCCATTCTTTTTAGAATTACCATTTTACAATTTTCTTTAAGTAATTCTATAATTTCGTTAACTCTGAATTTTTCGGAGTCTGAACTATTTATAATAAGAATTAAGTTTGAGTTGGAGGAATTTTTTGTATCTGAATGGATTGAATGCTTAATTATTATTATTACTGAAATGAGTAAGAATGCAAGAATGGTAATTTTTGTCTGGTTAGCACCAAATCCTAGACCAATAGATATTGTAAGAAATAAATATGCTAACTCTTCTGGTTCTTTAATGGCTGCTCGAAACCTAATT
>MDTA01049570.1_pt1 | contig 10649 bp, 6 predicted proteins | sample 811151 | NCBI WGS metagenome assembly MDTA01 (sample SAMN05326648, study PRJNA326480) | marine metagenome | isolation source: seawater | place: Indian Ocean: South | collected 2010 | reverse complement strand
ATCAGCTAAGTACTGGCAAGACCAAAAGGAAATCATAGGAAAGGTGGTTGTTGCTGTTTCTAAAAATACTGGGAGAGGACCAACTTACATCGCCTTTCAGCGGATTGGAAACTTTAGAATGAGCGACGATGAAAAAGCAGATTTATTCCATCGAATCTTAGGAGAGAGAAAAGACGATGGGTGGACTAGGAAGAGTTTCGCTAATGTCACTCCGGCAGTCATAGAAAAGAACCCGGAGATTTACTGGGTCGAACCAAAGATAGTCGTTGAAATTGAATACGAGTCTCTAGGAAACAATACCAGGATTGCTTATGCCTTTGTCAAAACCCAAAAGGGCAAAGCAAGAATTGGTAGTATGGAAGAGCAAAAAGGTTACTCTCGCTTAGAGCCATCAAGCAAACCATTAGCAAGTCGCAGGTTGAAAGGTCCAGCAGTAATTATTGGAGAGCGCCCTGATAAGTCCGCATCAAACCCATCCGACATTTCACACGAACAAGCAGATGGCGCTGGAGGATTACAAATCAGTTCAAAACCTACGAAAATAGCAGCTGAAGAACTGGAAAACCCATCACCGTTCATTGTGACACATGTCAGAACGAATCCAATGTATGGTTATGCTCGTGGACCCCGCTGGATAGCTGGTGGGGGAATGTCCGAATCATCACCAACCGCTGCATTTAGACTTGGAACTGCAAAGAAAGCAGGGCATATTGCATTTGGAGATGCTAAGAAAACTATGAGGGATGAATTTGCTGGGCAAAGTTGGCAAGGCAAAGGAGACTGGAAACCTCACTACCGACCTATTTGGGACCAGTCACGACAGCACTCACAGTCAGGGACAGACTTCTATCCTGAGATGACAGGAATGTCTTTTTCATCAGCAGACGCTATTTATGACGAGCGTGGACCAAGAATATCAGGAATGGGTAAGGCCCCAGTGTATGTCGAATCTCAAACTAAACAATATCCGTTTAAGAGACTACTAAGTGATGAGTACCACTATGAAGAAGAGCAGTCCATAGAAGATGCTAAGCAACTAGGGAGAGTACTGAGTAAAGAAGTACAGCATACAGCAAAGAGCGATGAAGATGCTAGAGAAACTATTGCTCAGCTACTTAATAGAGACATAAGTGAAGAAGAAAAGCAGCGTGTTATCAACTCGGTGATGGGAAGTAAAAACTTCACCGCCAGCCAAGGATTTTCTAGCCTAGAAAGGGCGCCTGTTAGGAGCAACCCTGCATCATCTAACTCAAAGTGGAACCGTAGGACAGAAGATTACAGAAAGGCATACAAAGAGTGGGAAAAAGAGCCACAACCTAAGCCAGGGTGGAAGGCAATCGCAATCAAAAGATATGAGGCATGGGAGATACCGCTACTAGAGAAGGGCAGGCAATTCTTAGATGCAGAAGACAATTTCATTTACACACAAGCCGAAGAAGCCATTATCCATGGCCACTTCCCCTCAACTGACGAGGATTCAGACGGCCACATTTTTGCGGTCATAACCTTAGGAGATGATGATGATGACTTCGAAAGTTGAAATCATACTTCAGAACACTCCCTTCCCAGGAGCTGGCCAACAAATAGGCGGCCACCATGTAATAGAGTCAATGGTCGATGTTCAAGGCAAGAATTGGGCAGTTTACCTAAGAGGAAAGCTATCACAGGCTCAAGTAAAGTCCGCACTAGCTAGTATGACTAATACGCACTTTGCACTACCAGTACAAGACGAGTTTAGTTTGATTTCATTCAAGCCTAAAGGTATGACACATGCCAGGACTAACCCACCGGGAGATGTAACTGTTGTTAGAGGACACATGTACTATGCCCGACCTAACCCAATTAGCAAAACAGATTTCCACCAAGAAATGGATGAAATGCTTATTGATAACCCTGAAAAGCACTTCACCAAGTACACTGTCAAAAACATAGACCAGCTCCACCAAAGACTATGGAAGGGTGTTAGCTATGCTGGAGAGTCGTATGGTTGGAAGAAAGGCGACGAATTATGGCACCGTAGGGCGTCGTTTATCATGCCTAAAATCAAAATTAACAAAGCGCTCAAAGGTGCTACTATGTTCTATCACACTCACCCGTCTAAAGACGAGCCAAGTCTTACCTCAGCAGACGATATTCAGTTTTACCTAGACTTGCACTTTGCATGGGGTATCAAGAGCTTCTATACAGTAATGAAGCACAAACTAGACCACTTTACTATCACTAGCAAACCAGGAGGGGCTGAAAAGTACCTAAGAATGGAAGAAGATGCATTCATCGATACTGTTGACGGCATGATAGGTAAAGGAGAAGAAGTGGCTAAGAAGGAGGTGGGTGAAGATAGGCCTGAGGTTGAATTCCAAAACAGAATAACCAAAGAAATGGTTGACCTGTTTAACAAGAAATTCAAATCAATAGCAAAGATTTCCTTTCGACCCAAGGCAAAGAACCCAGCCAGCAAACTTGCTCGAAAATCTTCCAACAACCCCATCGCAGCACTCGTCAATCCCGCACCAAATCCCCCCATTAAGGTCAAAGACCAATATGTGGCGAAGGCTTTAGACGAATTGAAAGGTTTAGACTACGCACATGAACACTATGGCGCTGACGAATACGGGCATACAATGTATGTGTACTGGTGGCTTAAGCATCACTTAGCACCTACACCAAAGCAACCAAAGGGTAGGTTATACAAACTAAACGAGTATGGCTTAGATAGTGATACTCGCAAGAAACTAAGGAACTATCTTTCACAATCAATTATTGGCAACTACAACTACATGGATGCTGTTTACCTACTAGCATTATACCACGACATAGCCAAGCTACGCGAAAAGGGAGTAAAGGAACCAGGGTGGGAAATAGGTGCTGAGATGTTCCGTAAGGAAATCGGTCCTGAGCTAAACCTACCGGAGAAGTTAACTGAAGATTTAGCATTCTTGTTCGACACCGACTTAGGTCGTAAGGGAATAACAGATGAAGAGTTCCTAACTCAATCAGGTGATTATTACGGGGCTAGTAAGTTGGTCCAAATGGCTGATATGATTACACACCACCCAACAATGTACACTAAGAAGGGTGGCGAAGCATACAAGCAAGAAGCTATGGTGAGTATGATAAACCAACTAAGGACCTTCCTCGACCACCATTATGTAATTCAAAACCCACCACCCCAAGTAAACACATTACAGTGGGTTGCTAGTTATGACATAGAATTAGCCTATGAAGAAGCAGAAGAATTACTTGGAGAGTTTCACCAAAGCGTGATACCCGATAATGACGGAAAGACCAAGCAGTCAGATGACGAAAGCTCAGGGGGGCACCTCTATTACATGCGATTTAACAATACAGTCATACCTGGACTTACAAGGACTTTCAAGGCAAACTTAGCATTGAGCACTGGTAAACTTACTGTGTATGTAGGTAGCCCAACCCCCGATGACTTAGGCAAGAAAGCCGCCAATGACATTTACCAATTAGTAGGTAGCAGACTCAAAGAGTCTTACCCTGAAATAGAGATAGAAGAAATAGAGCCGGAGACAATAGTCAACCCGCGCCATGCAAATAAGATACAGATTATTTCCATCAGTGGCCCTTCAGGCGGAGGTAAGAGTACAGTACTTAGACACCTACACAAGCATATTCCTAACTCAAGCATCCCACCTACTTACACTACTAGGCCACGACGCAGAAGCGACGGAGCTGACAGAAAGTTTGTTTCTCAGTCACAATTCAAGGCTATGCTAAAGCGTGGAGAGTTTGTTGAGTATACTATTAGTGGTAATGGGCATTACTATGGGCGTCGCTTCAAGGACTTCTTAGGTAATGTGGCTATTATTGAGGTTTCACTGCAAGGTAAGAAGCACTATGAGAAGCGCTTCGCTAATGTCTTCAGTGTCTATCTAGACCCTGACCCTACCATAACCGAAGAAGAAAGAGCAAAGGCTATCTTCAGGAGAGGCGGGCTGACTAAAGAAGAAGCTAAGCGAAGAGCCAAAAAAGCTACTGAAACTGTAAAGAGGTCGAAGAAGATGCAGTTCGACCTGCGTGTTACAATGATGAAAGGCAAGTACGAAGAGGGTGCTAAGAAAGTTCTATCAGAAGTCCCTTTAGTAAATTCGTCTCATAAACTGGATATAGGAATCTCAGAAGAAGAACAAAAAAAGTTTGATGACGCACTTGCAGCAGAAAAAGAACGGATTCGTAAAGAAGAAGCCGAAGAAGCAGCAAGACAGAAAGAATGGAGAGAAAGTTTAGTGCCAATCCCTCTTGATGTAGGAATTACCCTAGAAGAGCAAGAAGCAGCAGCTCGGCTAAGAGCCCAGGAAAAAGAATTACTAGCAGAAGAAGAGCGAAGAGCGGCAGAAGCAGTTCAGCACGGTAGGCTTGATGTAGGGATTACACCCGAAGAACAAGCAAGATACGACGAGCTTCTTGCAGCAGAAAAAGAAAGAATACGCCAAGAAGAGGAAGAAGAAAAAAACAACCCAAAAGACCTATTCGATTGGTTTGAAGACTGGGCCAAACTCATCAATATGAAGAATAAAGAGCTCCAAGCCTTTCTTGACTCAGACTGGGGTAAGGTAGCTGGATTATCTCCTGAAGAAGCAAAGAAGTTAGGAATCAATAGTGGTCGTACTAGTGGAAGGCGTATTCTAAAGATGCGTAAGAAACTAGGACTGGGTGGCCCTAAAGACTACATCAAAGGACCAAGGCACCTTGAAGAAATGTGGGAAGTAGCACTCAAGAAGTGGACTGGACCGGCTAGCAAGAAAGGAACCGACTGGTATTGGTGTACTAGACAAGTAAGATTCAACAAGAGGTTCATGGGTGATAACTTCGGTGAGCGTAAAGGTCCACTAGTCAAGAAACAAAAGACTCAGAACCAACCAAGTCGTAGGCTACTCTCACTATGGGTATGGGGACATGACCCTTGGAGGTACGCCCGTAAGAACGGGATAGAAAGAATGCCGAAGTGTCCTGATGTACCTTGGGTAGGGCGCACCGAGAAAATCAAGTATGGGAAGATAGAGGTCATTCCAGGCCCAAGAAAGAACCCACCAGTAACTAGTACTTGGGGCGATTCTAAGAGTGTAGTTCTAGATGAAAACCTTCAGTACAAACCTTACACAGGGAATACGAAACTACCATTCAGACTATCCTATCAACTAACGAAAAATCTTCGCTCATTACTCGCACGAGATAGGGAGTACGCTGGGTTCGTAAAGGATAATAAAATGCACTATGGAACTTCATTTGGAGTAAGGGGAGTAAGAGTGAGATACTCCCCGTATTTATCAGGCGCAGAATTTGTATTCCATACTCACCCTATTGGCTTCAGAAAGGGGGTCATAGGCACAGTTTCCCCACAAGACCTAATGATGAGTTGCAGTTCAAGAATGTTTTATGGTGTTGAGTGGCACCTAGTAGTACAAAATAGAGGGATTAACATGATTAGAACCTCTCTTAGAGAGGATAGTGACCTATACAAAACTATGATAGCTGGAAACAAGGAGAAATGGAAGAGCAAAAAAATAAACAACAAGTTCGATAAACTCTATGATGCCGAGATGGAGGTGATTGAAAATCTCTATAACCCTAAGAAAAAGTATCGTAAGCACCTAGTCGAAAAAGAGCTAGGAATACCGCACCCTAATTGGAACTCTTATACTGAGCTGCAAGAAGAAGGTGCTATGATAAATACTGCTAACAAATTCATGAAGGCATTTACCTTTGACATGTGGTACTTAGAAGTCCCCTCAATACATTGGGACTGGACTAAAGAAATGACCGAATCTTATCCACTTGATGATAGCAAGTTCAGTGATGTGGCCAATTGGATAAAGCGACCTCGACAAATTAGAGTCAATCCACACTACACTCCCCCTCCTAATGTCGCTATGTTCCCTGGTGAAATGCCACAAGGACCAGCGGCGCTCTATCAGCAAACTATCTCTATCTCTCAACTTAATCCTCCTCGTTCTAAGCCCTTCCCTTGGAACAAAGAACGCGTTAAGCGCTCACCACTAAAGACCATGAAACGAGCCAAAGCTACATACAAGGCGTGGAAAGAAGGCAAACCAATAGGATTCAGCGCTACCACCTCACTCAAGTCTATGGGTAAGATACCTCGTGCTAGTGGTAAGTATGAGCTAGGGGATAAATATGTAAGGATAAATCCAGTAAGAGCCCCGACTCCCTATACTATGATGGAAAGACATGAAATAGGCACATTGGAAGGACCACATGGTCATGTAATAGAAGGTGGAAAGTTAGAGGACTTGGGTCTCCAAGAAATTATCACAGTCGATACTGTAAGAGAGCCTGACACAAATAAGTTTCTTCTAGGACTGTATGAAGACTGGAAAAAGTCTGCTAAAGAACTAGGAAAGGGAGCTGACCCCATCAGGGAAGGAGGTGCTTTCAAAGCACTAAAAGCACTAGTCAATAACACGAGGTATAGACCCCAAGACGAAATGTTTGACGAGGCGCTGAGTGCAAAAGAAGAGATGATAGGTCAAACTTGGACTCTTGACAAAATAGATGAGTACGGAGGAATATGTCGCCATCAAGCTCTAGTAAACGCATGGATTCTCGAAAGGGCTCTCAAAGAAGGTCGTCTATCAGGCAAAGTATTCTATGAGACAGGGGCTGGACACGCATGGACTGTGTATAGGCAAAGTGATGGAAAAGAAGTTATTATTGACTCGGCACAAAACACTTGGAAGTATAGAGATGATGCTAATAAAGTAGGATATCAGGGAAGCGATGGTCGGCATTACATTTACGAGCAAGCAGTTGAAAGGCCGGATGGAAAAATAGAGGTGCATTTAGTCAGGTCAAATCCTCGTACAAAGAAAGGTCGCAAGTTTCCTAGTAAGTATCTAAAGGGACTAACACCCACCGAGAAAGCTATTGCTCGCTACGAGATTGATAGGGGCTATGAGTATAGCATGGATGACCCAGCTGCTTACAAGGATTGGAGGTCTGACATAAAAGCAAAGGCAAGAGGGCTCAAGACTGTACCCTCTAAATGGAGAAACAAGTTTGCTAAGAAGTATGGACCGCTAAAGAAAGGATATGACTTCCTAGATAGAATGGCAAAGACAACAGGCATTAAGCGCAAATACCTAAAGAAAATCCAGGATAAAGGCCTAGCAGCTTGGAGAGTTGGCCACCGACCTGGAGTAACACCTATGCAGTGGGCTAGGGGAAGAGTATATGCATTCGTTATGGCGGCACCTTCATCAACAGGACCAGGTAAGCCCGACCATAAGCTAGCAGTGGAAGCAGGGGTGAGATGATGGAAGCAAGAGAATACCCAAGCTACAAAGTAATAGGTGTCAATGGTAATCTAGCTATTGCTACTCTAGCACATAATGAGTGGGTTCCTTTTGTCAACAGTCAGCTGTCCGAGGATAACAAGGAGTGGTACTCCACACCTGCCATGAAAACAATTCACAACATTACGGGAAGAGGTTATTTCCCAAGAGGAATTACATTAGGTGATGAAAATGGCGCCCTAATAGTAATAGATGAAACCTATGCTAATGATGAGAGACTTCTAGCTCATGAATACGGGCATGCTATTGGATATGGACATACTAGCTACCCTACTACGATGAATCCAGTAACCAACATGAGACTATACGATGCAGAAGGACTAATCCCCAAGTTTAGAGAAGCATTCCCGGAATTAGCCAAGAGAGTAAGGGAAAATAAGCCTCTCCAAATACCAACAGCATTCCTTACAGGTGCATTCCTTTTCTTTTTCCTCAGGGGCTAACCTTTTCTTCGTCGCGTACCTGCGAGTAACATGGTAGCTAGGCGATTGTTGGAAAACATCGGTAAGCGACACACGGCAGTAATAGGTCAAACTCGCTCAGGAAAGACATATGCCACTAGATTTATTCTAAAGAAACTACAAGCAGAAGGAATACACACTATCTTCTTTGACCCAAAGCATGACGATGATTATGCAGACTTAGGAGTTATCTGCTACACCCCTATGCAAGTCTATGCAAAGCTACTCTCGAAGACACCGCGCATTATCTATCGCCCCAACCCTGAGAAGAACAAGAGGCAAGAAGAACTGACGCGTGTCATAAATCTCACCTTTGAGGTATCAAAGACTAGAGGTTACAAGAGAATAAAGAGAGTATTTGCTATTGATGAAGTACAATTAATGGTAAAGAAGGGAGGAAATGACGGAATCGAAAGGTTATGGACAGTAGGAGCTGGCCAAGGAATCTTAGGACTGGCTATTACCCAGCGTATTCAGTTGCTTAACGAAACAATTTGGTCTCAGTCAGAAAACAAAATCATCTTCAAAGTCGAGGATAGACCTGAATACCTACGCTCTCGTAATTTAGACCATTATGCCGAATTACTCCCCTATTTCCAAGCTCCTGAGAATAGGTACTGGTTTTACGCTACGGTAGGAGATGGAGTATGGAAAAAACACCCTCCTGTCGGACAGGAAACGAAAAAGACCGGCAGGCCCAATAACATGAAGCGATTACGCTTGTCACGATTGCAGTCTTGATTACCATACCTCATGGCGCCACACCAACAGGTGATGGTACACATAATAGTGATACAGGTGCCTTAGAGCTACTACCTTTACTAGAAGATGCATTAGAAGAGTTAGACATTCCCTTTACATCTATGGTAGGCAAGGTCAACCGAGATATACTAGACCTTAACCGTCTTAGGGCGCATTCTCACTCTTGGGTACAAGAAGTAAGAGAAATACTCCTAAAGACAGATGTACATATTTGTTTACACTCTTATCCCTTTGTTGAAGATTTCGTACCAACTAGTACAGGTTATGACCTATCAGTATGGGGTGAGCATACAGTAGTCGTATTCAATACTCCTGAAATAACCGACCAGGAATTCTTACAAGACATAGAAGACGAGTTAACCCAAATGAGTATCAAAACAGCAGAAGAGCAAGGAGGGTTTGAGAATTACATTAGTAATATGGCATCAGTACTATTTGATGTACCATCTTTACTAATAGAGGTTAACGAGGAGGATTCCCGAAATTATCCCCAGGTGGCATCTGCCCTAGCGGTGGGAATACTGAACCACCTTGAGCGCCTTTCCGAGCCGCTTCCTCTAGACGACGAGCCTCGTCTTGCTGAATCCGCATAATGTGTGCTACATGTTGCCTTAGTAACTGTAAAGCCCAAGCTACTGCGTGGCTACGACTTTGAAACATTCTATGACGAATACCTTGGTCTATGAAGTTAATATCATTCATGTCAAGTGTGATTGAGATGGCCTGTTTGCGTATTTTATCACGCTCAGGGTGCCGGGCCATCAGGCTACCCAGTATCTCTATGGTAATTAGGCTTGGGGAGAAATAGCCTATCCAAGTAAAAGTATGATAGTATCACATAGTATCACAGGGTCCTTTATACCCTAGTCCTCAGTCCGCTAACCACAGGTGGCGGAAATGGCTCTCCAAGAATTGGTAATTGTCAATCCAAAGAGAAAAAGTCGTCGAGCCGCCACAACCAAAACAAGGAAAGTGAAAAATATGGCTCGTCGAAGAACAACCCGAAGAAAAACCGCACCTAAGCGTCGTCGTACTACACGCCGCCGAACAACCAAGCGTCGCGCAGCTCCAAAGCGCCGTCGTACTACACGCCGTCGAAAGACCACAAAGCGCAAAGCAGCTCCAAAGCGTCGTCGTACCACACGCCGCAAAGCAGCTCCAAAGCGCCGTCGTACTACTCGCCGCCGTCGTACTACTCGTCGTCGTGCAGCTCCAAAGCGCCGTCGTACCACACGCCGCCGCAAGTCACCAAAGCGCCGCCGCACTACTCGCCGCCGTCGCCGTAGCCCAGCTCGCCGTCGTACCACACGCCGTCGCCGCACTACTCGCCGCCGTGCATCACCAAAGCGCCGCTCAACATCCCGCCGCCGTCGCGTATCTCGCCGCCGCACAACTCGCAGCCGCAAGATGAGCGCAAAAGGCATGTACAACTTCGTTATGAACAACATGACTGCATTTGAGGCTATTGCTTCTCTTGGTGTTGGTCTAGTTGCTGGTATCAAGCTACCTGCTCTTGCAGAACGCGCTGTTGCTAAAATCATGAACAAGACTGTTGACTTGACTTCCGGCTGGAGAGGCCCACTTGTTGGTGCAGCTCTAACTGGTGCTCTTGGCTACACTCTATACGGAATGAAACTAGTTAACTTCAATGTCGCAAGCACAATTGCTCTTGCTGGTGCTACTGTCGGAATGTTGAACCTAGCTAACTCTTACTTGAACCTACCACTACCTGGTGTCGCTCTTCAGAACCCATCCGGTAGCGCTGGATTCGGATTCTTAGCTGGCTCCAACACAATGAGAGACAACCCAAGTGCATTCGGTTACCTAGGCGAAGCACCATTCGAACCATTCGGCATGGGCCACCCTGATGGCTCCGCTGGATATCACGACATGGGCCGCGTCGTCAATGTATTCTGAGGTGAAAACCTTGAACGCATACCGAAGTAGCTTTGGCGCTGCGCATGACCCATACATGGATGGTTCAGGCGGAGTCCTCGACGGTGATAACCGAGTAATGAACACTCTAAACAAAGGAGTCTTTGCGGGCTTCGATGTTGGACACCTTACTCTAGCCGCTGTTGGACTT
>MDTA01101407.1_pt1 | contig 10651 bp, 11 predicted proteins | sample 811151 | NCBI WGS metagenome assembly MDTA01 (sample SAMN05326648, study PRJNA326480) | marine metagenome | isolation source: seawater | place: Indian Ocean: South | collected 2010 | reverse complement strand
AGCAAATAATCAAGATGAATCATATACTACTGGTTCGAGCGACAATGATGTATTGAGTGCTTTGAAACTTCTATCTGAAAAGGGTAAAAACGAAGAAATTAAAGAATTTGCTAATGACACAATCAAAGAATATTCTACACAAAAAACTTTTAGTGAAGAGAATATTAAGAGATTGAACTATTATGTAAATAATAATCCATATGAAACTGATGACCAATCTAAGATGGCAAATAAACTTTATTTGATGCATCAAGCAAAAATTTCAAACAAATTAAAAGGTGAAGAAAGAGAAGTAAAAATCTCTGAACTTGAAAAACTTGCAGAGCAAATGGGTTTTACTCAGGCTCAATACAGGAAAATTTTTAACAAGCAAGGTTTGTATGAAACTAAAGGTTTGAATAAACTTAATAAGGTTATAAATCAAAGAAAAATGGATGAAGAACATGGTGCTGGAGAAGAAGGCACTACTAAATTGACCAAGAAATATAAAAAAGACACACCTGGCCAAAGTGAAAAAATAGAAGAGGGTAATATTACTCATGATGCAAGAGACCCCTATAAGATTTTTGAAAAAATGGTACATTATTTTCTCGGAACCAGTGTAAAAGATATTTCTGATTTTACTTTTACTGTTTTGGATAATACCAGAGATGCGGTAAAGGTAGAAGATAACCGTGTAGGTGCATTCGGAGTTATGAAGTTAGAAGATGCCATGAGTTTTTATAATAATCATGAGATGACGATGGAAGATTTTACGTCTTTACTGAAAGAGTTTGGTGTATCCGATACTGGAGAGAAAGATAGAGATGATGAAATTGTCGGACATATTAAAACCAAAGATTCATTCGGTGATAATATTGAATTTCAAAAAGAAGAAGTGGAAACTGAAGAAAAAGTACAAATTACAAATGATGAAGAAACAGTTGAAAAAGAAGATGATGTGAATCCTATCATGCAAAAATATTCAGATTTTATTTCTTTTTCAACTAAACTGGAAAAACAAGGTTTTTATTCAAATCCTTTCACAAAGGAGAAGAATAATCAATAATTGATGATTTTTAATATGGAGTTACTATGAGTGAAAACAACCCTAAATTATTAGTCGATGAAGACAAAGAAAAATATAATTTTTTGCTCGAATCGAAAAAAACAAGTTTGAAAAAACTTTTTGATGAAACATACCAATATCTAAATGATTTGGCAGTTCAGAAAGATGAAATAAATAAAAAAGTAGAGGCCGTTCAAACGGAATTATCAGGTTTAAACGGTGCTTTAACAGTTTTAGATGAGTTAATAGAAGAAACAAAGATTCAATCAGGAATGGACATGTAGAACATCCCTTTTACATCTCCTTTTTGTTATGAACGGTCTTGGCTGAGTCCCAGTATACTTCTTAATCAGCAATAAAAAAATTATTAAAGGAGTAAAACAATGGCTGATAAAAAAATGACGGAATTAGATAACCTACAAGGTAATCTAGCGTCTGAAGACCTTTTACATGTTGTCGATAGTCCCGATAACGCACCTGTAAATAAAAAGGTTTCGGTAGAAAATTTTGTTGGAAATATCAACAAAACGGTAGGTTCTGCTGATGCCGCAGGTAAATCTTTAACAAAATCCGCGGTCACTGTCGGTGCTTTTACATCTGCTAGTGGATATACGGGTGACATCAAAGCCGTGGAAAGTACAGTAGCAATAACACCGAGTACTGACACAATTGTTACAAATGTATATGGAGCTAAGTTTTTAGCCAATGCAGGAGTTTCAACTCTAAATACGGCCGCTACCTCAGTTATTGCAGGTGCATATGTTGAATGTGATATTACAAACGGTGTTGGTGCTAACTTTAACGCCGCATCAAAACAATATGGTTTAATTGTAGATGTGAATGATTCACAAAGAGCTACAACAGGTAGAGCGGTTAAACCAAATGCGTTGTTATTGTTGCGTGATGGAACCGCCTCAGAGTCAGCAGGCGAAGCAACCAACGGTGGTGATTTGCAGTATACGGTTTCGCATCTGATGGAAATGGCGAATGTTCACTTGTCATCAAATGGCCACGCATTTATTGAAGGTGGTGAAGGTATGATTTTGAGAGCCGCCAACGGAGCAACTCAGACAAACTCAATTAATGAGAATTTTCATAAAATTAGATTTCAAGTTAATGGTGAAGATATGTTCCTACTGGCAACATCGAATGGTGAAACATTAACAACATAACATATCTCTTTAAGTAAGACATGGCCGATAAAAGAATTTCAGGTTTACCTGGAGCGGAGAGGGTTACCGCAGATGATTTATTACTAATCGTTGAAGACCCTCTCGGTACTCCTACAAATAGAAGAGTTACAGTAGAAGGCTTTTTTTCTAACGTACCTCCTAGAATAGTTTTTTCAAATACGGTTGCCGCATTTCAAGCTGACAATGCGGCGGTCACATTTGCAGGTGGTGTTGGGATTCAAAAAAATCTCATAGTTTTAGGTGACCTGGAAATCAAAGGTAATGTCAAACAGACACAAGCAGTTACCATTCAGGCATTTAGTTCAAATTTAGTTCCTTTTGACCATATAACACATGATATAGGTAATACCACTACGTCTTGGAAAAATTTACATGTAAGATTTATACAAGGTGATACAAGTGGTAATTTGACTCTAAGTGCCAATACTGTTTTATCAAGCGACACATTAACTTTTTTTAATGATACTATAACATTCAATAATACGGGTTCTAGTACTATAAATGTTAATCCTTCTGTTGAATTTAGAGGTGAGATTGATGTTACATCTAATGTAAACAGAGTTAGAATTCAATCGACTGATTTTGATGTTTCGAGTAAGGTCGATTTTAGCGGTGCTAATGTAACTTTTGATTCTGACATTTATTCACAAGATAACATCACCCACACGGGTAGTTTAGTTTTATTAGACGGAACCTTTTTCAATTCAAATGCTAATGCTATATTTTATGGCAATACCACAATTGGAGTGAAAGCAACTCAGGGCAATCCAAAAGGCACGACTACATCAAATTTAACAGTAGGTGTTACTAACGCATATTTTGATGCTAATTTAACACACTTTGGAACCACTGCCCATTTTAAATCGAATTTAGTATCAAATTCGGTTTTTGTTAGAATAAACTCAGCTAATACTTACTTGGAATCTAACACTAATATTGTACATAGACCAGGAAGTACGGTAAGTCAATTTAGAGTAAATTCAAATATCACACTTGTAGAGAGCGCAAATCTTTTTGTAACTGGTACAAATAATCACATAACATCAAACGCATCATTTACGGGTAATGTCAATCTATTTTCAACGGTTGATTCGACATCAAATACATCTGGTTCATTGGTTGTAAGAGGTGGTGTTGGTATCACTAAATCAGTTACAATTGGAACAAATATACAACTACATGGTAATTTACATTCAAATACAAACATAACCGCAAATGGTTTAATGGAAGTTGATGGTAATGTAACTTTCAATGACAATTTACAAGTTTTTGGTGATATTCATGCAAACGGTAGCATTACATCCGACGGTGGTATATTAAGATTAGGAAATAATGTAGTTAAAGGTGTCAGAACATTAACAAACATAACGGGTGGCGCAAATCATCCTGCCGGAACTTATACGGCCGTTGATTTGACAGGCGGCACAGGTTCTGGAGCACAGGCAACGATAGTAATAGGTTCTGACGGAACAATCGAAAGCATCACAATTACGGCTGAAGGAACTGGATACGTTATAGGTGATGTTTTAACAATCAATGAAAGTGCAATAGGAAATGTAGGCGCACCCGCAACGAATGAAACCGTTGAAATTTTATTATTAACGCAAGATAAAATTACAATACAATCAGTACTTGCTTCAAATCTAATTCCTCACATTAATAATCATTCGAATTTAGGCAATACATCAAATTATTTTGCTAATGCATATATGTTTAATTTGATAGTCGATGATAATGTGGCAATAACAGATTCTCTATCAGTAATTAGCAATGGAGGAAATACTTATTTCGCTACTGGTAATTCCTTTATTTCTTCTAATTTATCAGTAACTGGTACAAATACTGTTTTCACAGGTAATGTCACGGCTACTGGAGCAAATGTAAATATTACAGGAACGAATACTCATTTCACCTCAAATGTTACTACTGAAGGCACTAATACCGTATTTACGAGTAATGTCACGGCTACTGGAGCAAATGTAAATATTACAGGAACGAATACTCATATTACCTCAAATTTAACAGCCGAAGGCACTAACACCGTATTTACAAGTAATGTTACTGCTACTGGTGCTAACCTCACCATAAGTGGAACAAATACTCACTTTACTTCAAATTTAACAGCCGAAGGCACTAATACCGTATTTACGAGTAATGTGTCCCTCACAGGCGCTAATGTTTATGTGACGGGTACAAATAGTTATTTTACTTCAAATGCGACTTTAGAGGGCACTAATACTGTATTTACGAGTAATGTGTCCGTCACAGGTGCTAATGTTTATGTAACAGGAGAAAATACCTATTTCACATCTAATGTGACCACAGAAGGAACTTATTCAAATTTTACATCTAATGTTGATGTAGGTGGAACTAATACTAATTTTACATCTAATGTAACTGTTACAGGCGCTAATACAAATATTAGTAGCGCCAATGTAATGTTAACAGGAGCAGGCCTAACTGTTAATGGTACTGATTTAAATGTAACATCAAATGTAACAATAACCGATTCAAATGTACGCATAACATCGACAGAAGATTCAGTTGTCAGTAATACATCTGGCGCTTTGACAGTCGCAGGTGGTGTCGGTATATTAAAAAGTGCAACAATAGGCGAAAATTTAAACGTTCATGGCAACATACATGCCAATGGAAATATAACATCCGATGGTAGTTTAACCCTTGGTGATGCTGATACTGATAATATTGTATTCAATGCTGATGTTAATTCAGACATAATTCCTAATACGGATGGCAGTTTTGATATAGGTAATACATCTCATAGGTTTTCGAATGCATATTTCGATGATGTTGAAATAACTTCTAATGTTATAGTTGGTGATTCAATAAGTGTATCCGGAAGCAATACTTACGTTTCATCGACTAATACTTTCATAACCGGTGGCCCTGTAGGTATGACAGAAGATTTATCGGTATCGAGTAATGTGATTGTAGGTGACTCTTTAAGTGTATCAGGAACCAACGCTTATATGTCAGTTGCAAATGCATTTATCAATGGTACTTTACTCACTACCGGAGACGTATCTTTTGCATCAGATGCTACTATTACGTCAAATGCAACAATAGGCGATTCTATTAGTGTATCAGGTTCCAACGCATACATGTCAGTTACAAATGCTTTTATAACTGGTGGAGAAGTTACGGTAACAGGAAATTCATCTTTTAGTGCGAATGCAATTTTTCAAGATACAATTTTTTCTTATGGTGCTATTAATTTCAATACGGCAACAGGAGGCTCGATTGAATCGGGAGGTTCAACATATGCAGGTGATGCATCAATTACCTCAAATGTAACTATTGGAGATTCTTTAAGTGTATCGGGTACAAATGCTTATATTTCAACAACAAATACTTTTATTACAAGCGGAAATACAACCGTAACAGGCAATGTCTCTATATCGGCCAACGCAGTGGTTAGTGATACTTTTTCTACTGCCAATCTTTCTGTTTCTCAAAAATCAGCATTAGCAGGTGTATTGGAGATTACAGACACAACCGATTCTGTTGTATCAAATACAAGTGGTTCTTTAACAACTGCAGGCGGAGTGGGAATATTAAAAAGTGTTACCATTGGGGAGAACTTAAATGTTCATGGCAACATACACGCCAATGGAAATATAACATCCGATGGTAGTTTGACTCTTGGTGATGCTGATACAGATTCAGTAACGTTTGGTGCCGACCTTGCATCTAGTATCATTCCTACGACTGATAGTGCATATGATTTAGGAAACACAACGAATAGATTCGCAAATGCATATTTCGATGATGTTGAATTAACTTCAAATGCAGTAGTTGGTGGTTCTATAAGTGTGTCAGGAACAAATGCACACATATCAACAGGAAATACATCGATTAGTTCAAATACTACATTTACTGGAGAGAGGCAGAATGTCACTTCAAATGTTGCTATATCGGGAACGATTGATTTATCAAAAAGAACAATAGATGGCACGACATCGAATAAAGACATCATACACGAAAACTCATTGATAAGTTTTGGTGGTGTAAATTTAGTCGTAACTGATTTAGAAAATACAGATGATGGTGTTTTATTATTGCAAACAGGAGAAAAACTTGTAACTGAAGTTGCGACCAGAGCTAGATTAGAATCAAATACTTCAGGAACAACTCTGAGCGGTAAAAACATTGGTTTAGGTCATTCGATTAATTATGCAGTAGGCGAAGGTAGAAATGTACTTATTATGGAAAAAGGAGTCGAACCTACTTTTCCTGTAGATGGATTAGGAAATAAAATATTACCTAACACTCAAGCATATCTTTATTCTATCGTTGACAAAGACGGAGGTAGTAATAAAGTTCACTTATATACCATGGACGCAGGAGGTTCAGAAACAAGATTAGGTTCTCACAATGATTCGGGTGAATGGGAATATTTTTCTAGAAATATACATACAGGAAAAATTGTAAGAATAAATATGGAAAGAATGATTCGTAAACTCGAAGAAATAACCGGAGAAAAATTTATTGAAGAAAGGTGATAATTATGAAAATTGAAACTGTAAAGAATGAACTTGAAAAATTAACAAATGATAAAAATCAAATCGATACAAGAATCGTACAATTAAGAGAGGAACTGAAAACATTAGAAAAAAACTCAGATATTTTGTCTGGTGCTATACAGACTTGTCAATATTTGTTGAATTTAGAAGAAGAAAAACCTGAAAATAAGACAAAAAAAGTAAGCACAAACAAAGACAAAATATCTTCTAATGTTTGATAATTTAACTGAAAAAAATTATATTTTATATGCCATGAAATTTTATCAAAATCCTCAGTGTTTAACTGAGGATGATTTTTATGATGACATGAAAATATTAAAATATTTAAAAAGACTTTTTAATAGGTATGATTTAACAGGTGAGCTAAAAACTAGATTGATACTGAATCATTTAATTATGTTCACTAATGTTTTTCCGCCCGAAGTGGCGGCCAGAATATTGTTTCTCAAAATAGAACAAAAACATTGGTCAATATTAAAAACTTTTTTAGAAACTTTAAATTTTATGCCTGATTATCTAGATAAGATTAATGATAACTATGTCATAAAAAGTAAAATAAAAACAATAGCATTGGTAGAAAGTAATATACAGGAAGAAATTAAATGTCAGTAACTTCTGCTCTTGGTAATGCATATTTTGTTTATCAGTTTATAAAAAAATTAGTCATTCCATTTTCAAATACAGAGGCTTTCAAACTAGGTATTATAGATGAAAAAGGAAAAATTTTAAAAAAAAGGTCTTCTCTAAAAACTAGAGAAGAAAGAGAAGCTTATACATTATCGGACACGTTGATTTTTAATCTGAAAAAGATTTTATCAAAAGTTCCAGGTGGTAGTTCAAAATTTGCGACTTTTGCGGCCGCTTTATTTTTATTAAAAGAAGAGAAAACGGCACAAATATATTATGATTCAAAATATCTTGAAGAAAAATTTTTGACTTTTTTGGCTGAAAATGAAAAATATGACGATGAGGTAAATTTAATTATTGAAGAATGTGAAAAAAATTATGACTTGACAGAAGAATTGAGTTCGGGTTCTGGTATGATTGCTGGTTTAGGTGTAAATCATCCTACTGCCGTTAATCAGGCCGAGCCAGGAATGCCAGTATCAAAGAAAAAACGAAAAAAATTTGCAGGTGCTGATATTTTTGTAGTAGACCCAAAAACATTTATGAAAGCTAGGTTCGGTAAGAAGAAATATGCAAAGTATGAAAATTATGTAGGCACTGATGAAATAGGTCAAGAAATAAGAGAATATGGTTTAAAAAATCCAAAAAAAGCAATTATCATTCAAGACTGTAACACAGGTTTCATGTGTTATTTAAGATATCCTAGGAACTAATGAGTAAATTTTCAGATTTTTTAATAGAAGAAGAAAATAATGATTTATGTGAAAAAATGAGAAAAAAATTTAATATCTCAGAGAGAAGGTGTTTGTCAATCATTGAATATTTGAGAATGATGGATAAACTAAATGAGTCTAATTTGGAAAAAGCAATACATGTAATCAATATAGATAAAAGACCTGTCAAGCAAGATAAGCAAGAAAAAAATATTCGTTTTTTACAGAAAAAATTTAACGAAGAACGAGAGAAATCTTATAATATACATAAAAAATATAGAAATATTTTTGAAAATTTTTTAAAGACAAAAGATGGTAATTGTCCAGAAGGATTTAAATTTAATTCTAAATTAGGAGGTTGTGTTCCTGAAGGACCAAATTTAAACAAATTGGATTTTCCATTACTAGGAAAAATAAAATGAGTGTAGTAAGAGAAAATTTAGACATATTAAATCCAGCAGGTAGTACTACCGCAACTGGTAGAAATACGGAAGTTAATTTTTTTGGATTTAGAGTTCAGGATAATGATGTCAATGAAACTAATGTAGGTGTAACCGATACTCTATACACTGCCGCTACAGGTTCTACATTTCCTAATCCTCTTTCACAACCAGAAAAGCATCCTGTTTTTGGCGGGTCTTTTGTGGGAACAGGACAAATTACTTATAAAGTCGAGATTATGACAGGAGGAACAGGAACTGATAATACATTTGTTTGGTATAAGAATGGTGTAGCTCAAAACGCAGAAAGTCCTACTACAATAACTTCAGGTTCTGCTCAAACATTAGACCTTGGAGTTACCATAACATTTAATGCATCACAGGGTAATCAAGGATATTTTAGAAATGTGGCAGTGCAACCGAATGAAGGTGATTTCTGGGAAATGACCACTATCTTGAGCATTAGTAGTCCTCATCAATTAGGTCGCATACATGCTACTCACGATGGAACTGTAGATGACGTTAAAGGAAAAATAACATTTAAAACAAATTCGGGTGGAGCACCAGGAGGATTCCACAATAATGTTGAATATTCTAATGCAACATCAACTATCACAAATTCGAATACTTCCACAAATTTAAATGTTGCTCTTACTCCAAATGGAACTTTTTATTCTCCTTATATTATAGACCAAGCAGATTTTTATATCAAAATTGATGATTTGAATGGTCCTACTGACGTAGATGGAGATACTTTTACATGGGCTACAGATAGTGCATTTGCATCAATACAACAACAAAATGTTGTTATAGACACGACCACAACCGTGACGTTGGGTGATTCCACTTCAACTGATGGACAATTATTATCGTATTCAAATGGCTTGTCAACAAATGTTGTGGTAAAGTTTGCATCTAATACCGGCCATGTTCAGAATGATGTTTATAATTTTTCTGTTTATTCGGTTGATAGCTTACAAATAGTATCAAACGGTGCCGTAATTTTTGGGGCTCAGGTTCTAAACATTGAGGGTGCAAATTTGAATGTTAGAGTCTATGATGTTAATAATAATTTGGTAAATACATTATGAATTTAGAAAAATGCTCTTTAGAAGAAAAAAAGTTAATCAAATTATTAATTTCGTATAAGTTAAAAAATAAAGGTAGAGATATTTCATCTGTATATAAATATGGTTACGAGTTAAAATTAAACGATGAGCAAATAGGAAATTGTTTGCGATACATAGGATTTTAGGAGATAAAAAATGTCTGAAAAAGGAGTAAAAGAAACTAAAGAAGTTCTTGCATTTGTTTTCAGTTTCACAAAAGCCATTAAAGTCAGTTTAGCAGATGGTGATTTGGATTTTTGGGATGCTAAAAATTTTGTAGAACCCCTTAAAAAAATTGCACCCGCAATTGAAAATATCGATGAAGTTATAGGAGAACTAGAAGATTTGTCATGGGGCGAAATTGAAGAACTTGCATTTTATTGCCAGGAAGAATTAGGTTTAGCCGGTGACCCTGAAACTGCACAAGATAACCAAGAATCAGATAAAGAGCAATTGCAAAAAACACTAAATATTGTTAAAGATGCAATTGACATGAGTAAATTGTTATTAAAATTAATTGCTAATGACGATGTTAACAAAGACGAATTTAAAGCATAATTTTTATGAAACACGAGTCCTTAGACAAATTAATGGCACTAGGTATGGCCGCAGTCGTTGGTATTGTTGGTTGGGCTCTGTTCAATATTGTTGAACTTAAAGAAGACATGGCATCAGTTAAGACTGATGTAAAACACATATCAAAAACCGTAGATGAAATCAGCAAAGTTATAGCCGTAAGAACTATAGATGATTTCGAAAAAGTTGTTCAGAATTAGTTGACACCTTCCTTTTTTTAAGTTATACTGTTTTCAAACAATTTAAAATATATTATGAATTCCATCCTACATTTCTATCAAAAAAATATCTCTTGGAATATTGAAGAGATAAAAAAATTGAATTTTAAGTTCGTTGAAACTTATCAAAAAAATCCATCATATACCGAATATTTTCACAAAAGATATGAAAATGTTATAGGT
>MDTA01210609.1_pt1 | contig 10652 bp, 11 predicted proteins | sample 811151 | NCBI WGS metagenome assembly MDTA01 (sample SAMN05326648, study PRJNA326480) | marine metagenome | isolation source: seawater | place: Indian Ocean: South | collected 2010 | reverse complement strand
TGGCATACCTTTGGTTGAATAATTTTGGATGAGATACCTGTTCGATTGAAAAAGGTATGTCTTTGTCCTAAATTTAATTAAGGGAGGAAGGTTGCCAAAAAAAATAATAATATCCTCATTTTTACTTAAATTTCTGATTGAAAACTGTATAAAAATCCTTGCAAGTTTGCTCGTATTAAAGAATTTTAAATTTTTGTTACCTTTTACAAAATGAGGTAAATGGTATCTGTCATCAATCCATATAAAAAAATTAATTTCAGGAAATGATACTGCACCAGATAAAAAATCATTTAAGATTGTTTTCCCTCCACCGGAATGAATATTTGATGCGTCAATATAAAAATTCATACACTTGATTGAATATCAGGTTTTTTTTTGCTTTGATTTAGTGAGTCAAACATTGCTACTGCAAATATAATTAAAGGAAAAACATATTTTTGATCCCAAATAGAGTAATGAAATTCATAAATTAAAATTGATAGCATAATGCTTATTATAAATTTAAATTTGTTGCGAACAGCTTCATTTTTAGTTAATTGCATTTTCTTAATCGATAAAATTATTATTCTTAAATATGCAAACATAAAAATGATAAACATTAACGGCCCAAACTTTGCTAATGTTTCTATTATTCCAGTATCTCCTCCGTATCCTATTATAGTTCCAGAAAAACCAGTACCGATGATAATTGTCATAGGATATTCAATTAATGCTCCAATATATGCTAAAAAGTTTTCAAAATATTGTTGACTAAATGTAGCCTCAGTTCCAGTAGACATATTTTCTAGTCGAAATCCTCCTGTATCAAATAACAGATTAATTTGGAATATGACAATATCTATAAAATACTTGATAAGAGGATTCTCATTATTAATTAAAATAAATGTTATGAGCGCTATTAAGAAAAAAATACCAAAAAATATAAAAATAAGATTTGTGAAAGCTATGCGTAAAAATAATAATTTAAAGAAGTCGAAATATATAAAAAATGCTAAAAACATGAAAATTATAATTGACGAAAAATTCATGCATACAAGTAAGATGCAAAAATAGATTGCGGTTAAAACTATTTTCTCAAAATTTTTAAAATTACGAAGAGTCATCAATGCAAAATAAGAAACCATTATCCAAAAACTTGATATGGTATGTGATGGCATTAATCCGTGACTTCTTGAGAATGTGCTAATTCTTGCTGTATTTGCATCATCTAAGTTTGTTATTTCTTGTTGCTCAACCGAGTAATCAAATGCAAGTTGTGAATATGAAGTTATTTCAAAAAAAATAAATCTTGAAACAGTATCAAAAATGTAAAAAACTGCATTTATAGATCCAGCAGCAATTAAGAATATTAGTATTAATCTGAAATTGTATTTGTTTAAATAAAACCTAAATGGTAAATAAAATAAAATAGGTAATGAAAGAAACAATATACTCGAAATAAATTCGTTTAATTCAATAAAATTAAAGGCAAATTGTATTGTCTGATTGAATAAAACGAAAAGGATAAAAAAAAATAGTATATTTGGAGTACTAAAAATTAAAAAATTTAATTTATAAATATTGTAGATTGGTAAAATAAAAAGAAGTGCAATAAATAGAAACAAATACGGAAGTAGTGCCATATAAGGCTCAATAAATAAAACTTGAAGTGGGAATGACATCGGAATTGATATAACAGATAAACATAAAAAAAATGTAAAAATAGCATTATTTTTTTTATTATATTTTTGTTCTATATTTTGCATTTATAATTTTATCCTCTTAGTCTTTCAATTAAAAAAGATGGAATTAATAACAAAATTAAAATTTTGATCAAATTTATACCATAGATATTTCGAATGCATTGCATTACTTTGTATCTTTCGCCGTTTATTATGTATGACAATGCTTCTAAATATGAAGCAAAGCAAAGCAAATGAGGATAATTAATATTTTTAGAAAAGATTTCATCGTTCATAAATTTATTGTGCCATGTTTTAATTTCTGCCGATTGTAAAAGTAAATGTTTCTTAGATTCGCTTTCTTTGTGAGATCTATAAGTGGCGAGTGGTTTTTCAATATAGATAAGTTCATTGTTTTTACAAACTCGCAAAGTTAAATCAAAATCCCCAATTATATGAAAATCTTTGTCACAGTAATTACCAGCATTAACATATGCTTCTTTCCTGATCATTACAGTGAGTAATCCGACATAATAATTTTTTAATAGTTCATTTAAAACATATCCTGATTGCATGGTTTTTTTGTGAGCTTTATTTATAGATTTGCTAGATTCTTTGTAAATCAAAAAATTACTGCAAACAATGCCTACTTTTTTATTTGAAAAAAAACTTAATTGTTGCTCAAGTTTATCGGTTTCCCACCAGTCATCAACATCCAAAAAGGTAATAAATTGTCCAGATGACTTTTGAATTGCAAGATGTCTTGCTTCATATAACTTAGTAAAATCATTAGCATAATAATACTTAATTCTATCGTCATTATAAGATTTAATTATTTTAGCAGAGTTATCTGTTGATTTATTATCCCAAAAAATAATCTCAAAATTCTGGTATGTTTGATCTAGAATACTTTGAATTGCTTTTTTGAGAAATTTTTCACCATTGAAGCAATTAACAATCACACTTACAACAGGAATATTGCTATTACTTTCCACTGTATGATTCAATTGTTTTTAGCAAGCCATGTTCTAATGATGTCTTAGGATCCCAATGTAGAGTTTTTTTTATTTTTGATATATCAGGATATAGAGACATATTTTCGTTATCTTTATAAGGCAATTCTCCAAAACTTGGTTTACCCAAACCAATTTTTTTCTGAATCAGATTAATAACGTCTTTTATCTTGTATTGTTTTCCTGAGCCAATATTAAAAACTTTTCCTTCAGCCTCTTTGCAATTAAGAGTTAAGAAAACAGCATCAACAAAATCATCAATATAAAGAAAATCTCTAATCTGGTCTCCAAGAGATGTTGGAAAATTTTTATCCTCTAAGCATCCTGAAATTACTTGCGGAATAAATCTATTGTTTGATTGACCAGGTCCGTATACCAGGAAAACTCTAAGTGTTGTGGTTGGAATATTTTCACTAACATGGATCATTTGAAGAAATTGAGATGCTGCTGCTTTTGAAAACGAATAGATTGTATTTGGATTTTCCCTTTTTTTTTCTGTTGCGGGTGATTTCTGAAGTCCATACTCATCTCCGCTCCCGATATTAATGAACTTAACTAATTTTCTTTTATCAATAGCTCTAATTAAATTAACGACTCCAATAAAATGAGTGTTTAAAATCTTGATTCCACTTTTATAAAAACTATCATGATTAACGTATCCACCACAATTCACAACATAGTCGAAAGATATTCCTGATAAATCTTCGTTAAGATTTTTAAAATTTGAAATATCAGATTTTATAAAATAATCTGATTTTTTATAAGAATCATCATTCAAAGATAGATTAGTAGTCTCCCAATCCAATTGCTTAGCTTTATCAAGAATGTTTCTTCCCAGAAAACCATTACCACCAACAACTAAAATTTTCTTTTTATCTGCCACTGCAAACTCACCAACTGTAAGGAATTTCTTTATTATCTATAGGCAAGGTTTCGCTTTCATCGGGTGAATGAGGAATATCAGAACAGTTAACAATCATTGAATTAGTTTCACTAATGCATCCAAAGCTGTACCAAACATTATTTGGAATATGTAATCTATAATATGAATCTGGTCGTCCAAGAATAATTTCTGAAATATTTTTAAAAGTAGCAGAGCTTTCTCTATCGTCATATAGAACAAATTTAATTCGTCCCAATGGAACAGATATATTTTGAGATTGTGATAAATGTTTTTTCCATCCTTTTACAGCATTAATATTTACTTCTGAAAAATAACATTCGCCAAATGATGTAAATAAGTCATCATCATTTCTTAACATATGAAGAACTGAACCCTTTGGATCTGGTATCTCTTTTAGTTTAGTTAGGAGTACTCCATCTATAAGAAAATCATCCTTCATTGATCCATACTCGTTTTCTTTCTTTTGCTAAGGTCTCATAATAATTTATTTGCTCTTCAGTTAATAGGTAAAGATCATTATCTCTCTCAAAATACTTCTTATACCAGTCACCTACAAATTTAACAGTCTCAGCATAATTTAAATTAGATTCCCACTGTAATTCCATAAGAGCCTTATCACAATTTAATTTTAATAATCCTGATTCATAAAAAGTGATATTGTCAGTTATCGTAAAAGCTTGGCTTGAATCATCAAAGCCCCATATTATGCTCATATCTTCAAGTAACCCTAGCACTGTTCTGTTCTGCTCAGATTTTGGACCAAAATTATATGCATTACCTTGAAAGTTTTTTTCCTCAAAAATATTATGAGCTAAAGTTAGGTATCCACTTAATGGCTCTAAAACATGTTGCCATGGCCTAGTTGCTGCAGGGCTCCTGATTTCGACAGGCTTATTTTTGGACCATGATTTAATACAATCTACTACAATCCTGTCCCTAGCCCAATCACCTCCTCCAATTACGTTTCCAGCTCTTCCTACGCCTATTTTAATTAAATCAGAATCCTCAAAGAATGATTTTACATATGAATTGATTATTAATTCAGCGGCGCCCTTCGAACCACTATAAATATCCTTACCACCAAGCTTATCTGTTTCCTTATATCCCCAAGGCCACTCAACATTGTCATAACATTTATCACTTGTAATTATTATTACAGTACATTTTTTTTTATAAGACTTTAATGACTCAAGTATGCTAGCTGTACCTAATACATTTGTATTAATTGTTTCATATGGTTTGGTATATGATTCGGATACAATAGCCTGAGCGGCTAAATGGAATATAAAATCAGGCTGATCATTAGCAATAATGTCTTGGATTTTTAGTTGATTTGTAACGTCTTCTTCATAAAATTTAATTTTTTCAGATAAGTTTAAATCAACAAACATTGAGGGATCTGTAGGAATATCTTTAGATATGCCAATTACATCAGCTCCTAGTTTCAATAACCATACAGACAGCCAACTTCCTTTAAACCCAGTATTACCTGTGATAAGAACTTTTTTGCCATGAAATACGTTATTGAAAGTCATATTATTTATCTTTCCAAGGCGGAGATCCTGTATTAAATAAATCTCTTAAATAATCTCTATCTCTTATAGTATCCATGCATTGCCAAAAACCATCATGTTCAAATGCCATCAATTCAGAATCTTTAACAAGATTTTCCATTGGTGAAGATTCTAGTATAGTTAAATCGTCTGTTAAGTAATCAAAAATCTTAGTATTAAAAACAAAAAAACCTCCATTTATTGATGCTTCTCCATGCTGAGGCTTTTCCTGAAATGACTCCACCAATGAATTTGAAATCTTCATACCTCCAAATCTTGCTGGAGGCTTTACTGCTGTAACAGTAGCAATTTTTCCATGTGATAAGTGAAAATCAACTAAAGAGCTAATATTTACATTTGATAATCCATCTCCATATGTAAGCATAAAATTATCTTCACCTTTCAAATAATTTTTTAATCTTAAGAGCCTACCCCCTGTTAAAGAATCTTGTCCAGTATCTACAAGATCAATATGCCAATCTTCTATCGCAGGTTTTGATAATTTAAATTCTGTTTTACCTGATGACAAGTCAACTGAAATATCGTTCATTAAGTTGTAATAATTTATGAAATAATTTTTTATGAAATCTCCCTTGAAACCTAGGGCTAAAATAAAATCTTTAAAGTTATAATCAGAATAAAGGTTCATGATATGCCATAAAATCGGCTTATCTCCTATTTCCACCATTGGTTTAGGTCTTATTGAAGTTTCCTCAGCAAGCCTTGTTCCCATACCACCGCATAAAATTACTGTCTTTATATCTTTCACATAAACCTCATTTTTTTTTCTCAAATATATACCAATTTGACTGGCGAAATTTAAAAAAACTTTCAACAGAAACATTTTTTTCCAAAGAATTGACAAAGTCCAACTTTGCTAATTCATCTGGTCCACTTACTAAGTGTAAATTAAATTTTCTTCCAAGGTTAATAATTTCTCTTTTATTATGATAAAAACGTGGTCTGTGTGATGGTTTAACAATATTTGAAAAAAGTGACACAAAAAAGGCTCTGCTTAGCCCTGCCAAAACTCTAATTGCATTTATGATATTTGTATATCTAAATCTTTCAAAAGTAATAATAGTTCTTAAAAAACCTATTCTTTTTCTTGTTACTATTAAAAATCTTCCATTTTCACTTAAATTTTCATAGGCAAATTTAAATAAATTTATCACATCACTCGATGGAATTAGTTCTACAACCATTATAGAGACTAAAGTATCAATTGGACTAATATTCATCTTATTAAGATCGTCTATTCCACTTTCAAAGTGATTATAAGAAACGTTTTTTATATTATTTACATCTAGCAAATGCTTTGCTTTGTGAATTTCTTCCTTAAAATCGAAACCTGTAACATTTTCGAATGTCTTAGATGCAACTAATGTCCAAGCTCCCACTCCACAACCAAAATCAAAAAAATGTTTTTTTTTAATTGATGCATAATCAATTATTTTTGAAATATCCTTTAGCCAAGGTGAATACTGTCCATTATGTTCAAGAAGGTCAAGAGTATTTTCTTTAGTTTCAGATGTAATCATAGATTAAAACTTAATTCCAAATAGTTTTGATAAATTTATAGCTAAATTTGGTGTTGCTGAGCTCATTGCTACTGTGTATATAGAATATAGATATCTTCTTTTAAAAATAAGCATAGCGATAAGTATTAATTTATTTAATGGCCAAATTGGCATAAAAGATATGATCACTGAACTAATATGATTTTTTAGCTTTGCATTCTTATTGTTATAAATATATCGCTTATAGCAGTTGAAATTAAATTCTCCCATAGCCCTTGACTTCAAGAGTGTCAATCCCCTTAGCCATGGATATAATATTTCAGGATTTTTATTTAATTTTTTTGAAAATAATCCAAATTGATTAACTAATCCAGGCCATATTTCATACCATATTTCAAAACTGTGTTCCGTCCAACAACTACATGCACTTCTATAATGAATTATTGGTTCTGCAATATATTTTACTTTATTAATTTTTTTGCTCTCGCCCATTGCAGCAAATGTTCCGAACCAACAACCATAAAAATCTTCAGGATTATTTTCAAACCAAATTTCTCTTTTCAAGATGTGAGTACCCATGTATGAAAGACCATATATATTTTCTGAGAAGATTTCTTTAAAATCTTCATATGACATTGATAAATCCTTTTTTAATGGTATTAAGCTTTGGCCAAGGTTTGTTTTTAAATCATTGGTATAACATCTTAAGTTCACAATAAGAAAATCTGTTTGGTCATCATCCAAGATATTGTTAATCTTTTCAATTGCTCCTTCAATAATGTAATCATCATCAGGCATACACCATATGTACTTTCCAGTTGATTCTATGACAGCCAAATGATAGCCCTCATCCAATCCTACAGGCCTGCCTGGGTTTATAAACTTTAAATTATCATATTTTTTTTCTAAATCTTTCATTACTTCAACGGTATCATCTGATGAGCCACCATCTGATATAACAACCTCAAAAGATTTTGAGCTTTGATGCATAATTGATTCAATTAGTTCTCGAAGAAGGTCGGATCTATTAAGAGTGCTAATGCATATTGATAATTTTGGACTATTCATATTTGTCTCAGAAAATAAATATGTGTAATATCGATATTAACCCTTAAAATGATTTATTAATGGTTCAAAAGAATCTAAATAATTGTCTTTTGAACTACAAATATAATTTTCGATAAAATTATTATACATCTTATTATTAACGTTATTTAAAATAATTTTTTTATCAAAGTCTTGAATATTAACTATTTTGCTTCCTAGAATTTTGCAATAATTTTTTTGTAATTTTTTTAATTCCTCATTTAATTTATTGAAATCTAAAAATACTAAATTTTTTTTAGCTAAGATTGGGTAATATGCTGATAAAGAATAGTGAGTCATAGCAAAAAAGCAGTGTTCAGAAAGTTCAGCGGAATGATTAAAGAAAACCTTTCTGCCTCTGAAGAAATTTTTATAATCTTCATATTCTAGTCCATTTGGGTGACCTGCAATGATAACAGGCATATGATATTTTTTTTCAACATAGGTAAAATATTCATCTAATGCAGTAAAATAATCATTGATTGATATTTGAGGTCTTTGATGTCCAAATTTGTAATCAAAACTATGCATCAAACAATCATCAAGAAATAAAATATAATTTGTATCTTCTAAGGTCTTATCAATTTCTTCCAATTTGGAATTTTTTTCAAAAAAAATTTGACTTTTTGTGAGAACTTTATTTTTTGCAGATAGTTCCCACAAAGATCCAATATTTGCAGTGGATAGAACCACATCAGGACGAATGTAGTCTCTGTATAAAATTAAACAAATAATATATGAAATAAATCTTGTTAGATAATTTGGAAGAAAAATAATATTTGATAAGAAAATATTTTTAAAATTAGATGAGCTTATCTGGTTACTCCTTCCATCATAGACGTATTTTAGATTTTTAGATGAGCATATAGATTGAATTGTTTTTGTATGTTTACATCTCCCAATCGCATCTAATAAAAAAATAGGATCATACTTTTCTATAAATAAAGATATTTGATCTGTGGAAGATATTTTTTCAATTCTTAAATTAGAAAAGGTGCTTACTGTATATTTATCTTTAAAGTTAGGTTCAAATAAATCCAAACAGTCCAATATTATAATATTATATTTTTTACAAATGCTTGATAGATCAAGTCTTTTAACAATGTTGTCAGTGACTGGACTGCATGTAGATATAAAAAAACTTTGTTTTTGTATTAAGTTCTTATTGCTCATTTACTGATATTCAAAAAAAGAGCTTTTCTTTATCCTTTCCATCAATAAATGGGCCTTGTTTAATTTCAATAAATTTACAATCCTCACCAATTTCGAATCCATGGATGCCAGACTTTAAATAAATTAAATCTCCACTTTTGAGGGTTACAGATTTTTCAATATTACTTTTTTTTCTATTTTTATAAAAATTAACAATTAATGTTCCTGACTGAACAAAAAGTACTTCATTTGTTCCAACTATTTTTCTTTTCTGATTTAAATGAATATGAGGTTGAATTTTAGTCTCCTGTTTCATAGAAAAGGCAGCGATCTGGAGTTGATCATCATTGTCAGTAAAGAATTCAACTCTTTTTGTGGTCTCTATACTTCTTATTAAAAGAGCAACATGCTCATTATTTATAAAGATTTTTTCTAAGTTCATTTAATCAAGAAATTTTTTATTTCGTTGCATACCTTTTTTATAGACTCATCGCTAATACCTATGTATGTCGGAAGATAAATACCTCTTTCAGAAATATTTATAGAGTTATCAAGAGTCCCACAAACCCTTCCACCCATTTGTTTGAATATAGGTTGTTTATTCATTGGAGCAAAAAACCTTCTACTTTGTATATTTAAGCTCAATAAATGTTCTTCTAACTTGTTCCTCATATCTGCTAATTCATTGGGCAGCATGAATGCCGTGACCCAATTAACTGTTTGAACATTTTCTTTTGTGCCCTGAAAACAGCTGGCATATTCTTTTAACTCAGATCTATATTTATCTAGAATACTTTGTCGTTTTTCTATTATAAAATCAATCTCCTCAAAATGCGCATATGCAATTGCACAATGGAGATCAGACATTCTGTAATTATGTCCAATGTCTTCATGAATAAAAGTCTTTATAGGACCAGAATTAAAAGTTTGATTCTTAAAATAGTTTATTCTTTCAATGATTTTACTATCTGAAGAACAACAAATACCACCCTCACCAGCTGCTAAAATCTTATTAGCATAAAAACTAAAGCACGATACATCTCCAATACTTCCAACATAAGCATTTTCTTCTTTAGCGCCATGTGCTTCAGCGCAATCCTCAATAATATAAATATTATTTTCTTTACAAAACTTCTTTATAGGAGATATTCTTGAAGGGATGCCATACAAATGAGGAATTATGATAGCTTTTGTATTGTCAGTCACCGCATCTTGAAGTTTTTCAATTGTTACATCCCATTCTTCATTTATATCTACTAATACCGGTTTAGCTCCAACATAACCTATTGCAAAAAGGGCATAGGGGCCATTAAAATTTGGCAGTATTACCTCATCATTATTTTTAACATTGCATGCTAGCAGAGCTAAATGAAGAGCAACAGTTCCATTTGAACATGTAGATGCAAAATCTGTTCCAATATAGGAAGAAAATCCCTTTGTTAAAAGATCATCATATTTGCCAAATGCAGATATCCAATTACGATCAATACAATCGTTAATATATTTTTTTTGGTTTTTTGCAACGTATGGAATTGAAACAGGTATCATTTTGAAGTTTTTATTAAAAACTCACTATATGCAAGTTTTTTATCTGCATCCATCATTTCTTTTGCTAAATCATAAATGTTAATTTTACATTCCCACCCTAATTTTTCCTTTGCAAAAGATGAATCTCCAAGCAAAGAATCAACTTCAGAGGGTCTAAAATATTCTTCACTTATTTTAATAATTTTGTCTCCAACTCTAATCTTAGAATTTTTTTC
>MDTA01069855.1_pt1 | contig 10652 bp, 4 predicted proteins | sample 811151 | NCBI WGS metagenome assembly MDTA01 (sample SAMN05326648, study PRJNA326480) | marine metagenome | isolation source: seawater | place: Indian Ocean: South | collected 2010 | reverse complement strand
TTTTAGGAGATATAGGAAATGTTATTATTAATTGGGAATTTTTAATTTGTTTTTCTCTTGTATCAGTAATTGGTATTATTATTGGGATATGGTTAAGTAGTTTTATAAACGGAAACAATTTAAAAAGGTTGTTCGGTTATTTTATTTTAATAATGTCAATTACAATTATTTTAAAAGAGTCATTTGTCTAATTATAAAAGAAAAAAATAACTTATCTTTGTATTAGATGATGAATTTTAACAAATATATTTTTTTTCTATTTTTATTACTTTCTGTTAACTTAACAAAAGCACAGATAGTCACAGGTATTATTGTTGAAAAGGACCAAACTAAAAATCAAAATCTGATCCCTATTTCTGATGCAAATGTAGTATGGGAGGGAACTAATTTAGGAGTTGTTTCAGACAAAAAAGGTATGTTCTCAATTCAAATTCCTGAAAAATTACCAGCTAAATTAATTGTTTCATTAGTTGGTTATCAAACATTTACAAAAATTATTGACAAATCAGGTTTTCATGAAATTGAGATGACTAGGGGAGTTTACATTGAAGAGGATATTGAAGTGAGAGGTCAAGTTAATTCTACTATTGTAACAACTTTAAATCCTATAAACTCACAAGTCCTTACTAGTTGTGAATTAGAAAAAGCAGCCTGTTGTAATCTATCTGAGAGTTTTTCAACTAATACTTCTGTGGATGTTATGCCTACAGATGCAGTTACTGGAGCAAAAAAAATTCAGATGTTAGGTTTAGATGGAAAATATACTAAAGTAACTTTAGGTAATTCTCCATTAATTAGAGGTCTTTCTTCATCTTATGGTTTTACTCATGTCCCTGGGTCATGGATTGAATCCATACAGATTATCAAAGGAACAGGTACTGTGATAAATGGTTATGACGCATTAACAGGTCAGATTAATGTAGAATATCTAAAAAATTCATCTAAATTTTTCTGGAATTCTTATATCAATTCAGAATCAAAATTTGAAAACAACTTAGTAATTTCTAATAAGAAAAATAATTGGAGGAATAATTTATTTTTACATTATACATTGTTTGACAGAGAGATGGATCATAATAATGATAATTTCATGGATATGCCTAAGATGAAAAATATTCATATTCATAATAATTTAGAATATAATAGTGATAAATATTATCTTTTAGTCTCAGGAAGGTTTATGGATGAACAAAGAAGGGGAGGTACATTGTCCGATTTCATAGATTTTGATGTTAGTATTGATAATAGAATTTTTGATTTTGAATCTAAAATTGGTCTAATACAACCAAAACAACCAGGTAGAAGTTTATCATTAAATGTTTCTATTTTAAACCATATACAAAGATGTATTTTAGGAAATAATAACTTTGATGCAATTCAAGAATCATTTTATCTAAATCTTATAAGAAAGACTTATTTATTTAATCGGATTAATGTAATTAATTACGGATTGAGTTTAAATTTAGATAATTTTAATGAGTCTTTTAGTGGTAATACCGACCAACCCTTTGACAATGAAAATAGACAAGAAAATGTAACTGGTGCATTTTTAGAGTATTCAAATACTGAAGGTAAGCTTAGTACTATTTTAGGATTAAGAGCAGATTATTACAATAAAAAAACATATTTTCTCCCTAGATTAAATTTAAAATATAGTTTTAATGATCAACTATCATTCAGATTTTCTTCTGGAAGATCTTTAAGGATACCTAACGCGATATCTGAAAACATTTCTTTGTTATCTTCAAATAGATTTATTCAGTTTCCATACATGTATCTTCCAGAAATAGGTTATAATTTTGGAGGTAATATTACTTATGTATTTAAAATTTTAGGAAATAACGCTACTGTTAATTTAGATGCTTATAAAACAATTTTTGAAGATAAAATAATTGTTAATTTAGAATCTCCAGGCATTTTAAGTTTTGAAAATTCACATTTTAATTCAAATTCTAATAATTATCAAATAGAATTATATTATGATATTTCAAAATCAGTTAAAACTAAATTTGGTCATAAGATTAATCATGTATATTCTAATTTTGATGGAGAAGATAAATTTGAGATACTTACACCTAGATATCGTACGATGTATAATATATCTTATGAAAACCCATCGAAAAATTGGTTAATTGATGCTACCCTTAATAGTATTGGTAATGTTAGAATCCCTGACTATGAAACAAATAATGGGAAAATTGATTCCTATTTCTCAGATCCATATTTTTTATTAAACTCACAAATAACAAGAAAAATTAATCAATGGGATTTTTATTTAGGAGCTGAAAATATTAATAATTATACCCAACATAATCCCATCATTAACTCAAATGATCCAAACTCTGATTTTTTTGATGCATCATTAATTTATGCTCCACTTAGAAGTAGACTATTTTATTTTGGATTGAGATTTAAGATAAAGTAACCTATTTTTTATTTAAGATTGTCTCTAGGATTTCTATAGCAGAATCAGCGATAACTGTACCAGGTCCAAATATACCACTAACTCCTGCGTTAAATAGAAAATTGTAATCTTGTTTAGGTATTACTCCACCAGCAATTACTAAAATATCTCCTCTTCCAAATTCTTTTAGTTCCTTTAGAACTCCAGGAACTAATGTTTTGTGTCCTGCTGCTAGAGATGATATGCCTAAAATGTGAACATCATTTTCAACTGCTTGTTTTGCGGCTTCTTTCGGAGTTTGAAACAATGGGCCTACATCTACATCAAATCCTAAATCAGCAAAGGAAGTTGCAACAACTTTAGCTCCTCTATCATGTCCGTCTTGTCCCATTTTAGCGATCATAATTCTAGGTCTTCTTCCCTTAATCTTTGCAAACTTATTCGAAAGATCAAGAGCCTTTTTAAAGTTTTTATTTTGTTTAATTTCCATTTTATATACTCCTGATATAGTTTGATTTTTTGCTTGATATCTACCAAAAACTTGTTCCATGGCTTCTGATATTTCTCCTAAAGTAGCCCTATCTCTTGCTGCTATAATTGCAAGTTCTAATAAATTTTGATCATCTTTTTTACATGCTTTTTTCAGATTTTGAAGTGATTCCTGTACTTTAGTATTATTTCTATTTTCTTTTATAAAATTAATTCTATTAATTTGAGATTCTCTTACAGCAGAGTTATCTAATTCTAATATTTCTAACTCAGAATCTTCTTGCTCGAGTTTATTAGAGTTTACTCCAACAATAATATCTGTTCCACTATCAATCCGTGCTTGTTTTCTTGCTGCAGCTTGTTCTATTCTCATTTTTGGAATTCCTGTTTCAATTGCTTTCGTCATACCTCCTAGTTCTTCAATTTCTTTAATATGTTTCCATGATTTCTGTACTAAATCATGGGTTAATTTTTCTACATAATAAGAACCACCCCATGGATCAACAGTATTACAAATTCCAGTCTCTTCTTGTAGATATATTTGAGTATTTCTAGCAATCTTAGCGGAGAAGTCTGTAGGAAGAGCTATTGCTTCATCTAAAGCATTAGTGTGTAGACTTTGTGTCCCTCCCATTACTGCCGCCATTGCTTCTACGCAAGTTCGGGTAACATTATTAAAAGGATCTTGTTCAGTTAAACTCCACCCACTTGTTTGGCAATGCGTTCTCAATGCCATTGACTTAGGATTTTTAGGTTTAAAACTATTGACTATTTTAGACCATATCAATCTACCAGCTCTAAGTTTTGCTATTTCCATAAAATGATTCATGCCAATACCCCAAAAAAATGATAATCTGGGTGCGAAATCATCAATATTCATACCTGAATTTATTCCTGTTTTAATATACTCTAATCCATCAGCTAATGTGTAAGCAAGCTCAATATCTGCAGTGGCACCAGCTTCTTGCATATGATAACCAGAAATAGAAATGCTATTAAATTTAGGCATTTTTTTAGAAGTATATTTAAAAATATCTGATATAATCCTCATGGAATATTTTGGAGGATATATATAGGTGTTTCTAACCATAAATTCTTTTAAAATATCATTTTGTATAGTTCCTTTTAATTTTTCAGTGTTAACCCCCTCTTCCTCTGCAGCAACAATATAAAATGCAAGAATTGGAAGTACAGCGCCATTCATAGTCATAGAAACAGACATTTTATCTAAAGGAATGTCATTAAATAAAACTTTCATATCTTCAACTGAATCTATGGCTACACCAGCCATACCAACATCACCAACTACTCTTTCGTGATCAGAATCATAACCTCTGTGTGTCGCCAAATCAAAAGCAACTGAAAGTCCTTTCTGTCCAGCAGATAAGTTTCTCCTATAAAAAGCATTTGACTCTTCAGCAGTAGAAAATCCTGCATACTGTCTAATTGTCCATGGCCTACTAACATACATAGTTGAATATGGACCTCTCAAATAAGGAGGAATTCCAGCAGCATATCCTATATGTTCAACTGTTGACAAATCAGAATCCGTATATTTAGATTGTATTTCTATGCCCTCAGCAGATGAATATGTTTGAATATTATCTTCTATATATGCATTAGAGTTGATATCTAAATCTTTTAATAATTCTGAAACTAAATAATCTATATAATAAGATCCTTCTGAAGGATCTACAACTTTGTCTAGATAACTTTCTTTTCTTAAAATTGTTTGTTGATTTCTAGCAATTCTATCTGAAAAATCAGTGTTTTTGTTTGAAAAAGAATGAATAAGAATGGCGTTCGCTCCACCAAAAATAGCAGACATGCATTCGGTAGTTGTTCTTAAAATATTATTGTACTCAAAGTCCGATTCTTTATTTTTAAAGGAACTTTCGCAAAAAATAAAGGGATCTTTAGATGTGATATTTTTCCATGCTATTCTAAATGCTTTAATTTTAGCAATCTCTAGAAAGAAATTACTTCTAATCTTAAAATTAAAATATGTGATATTTTCTTTTTTCTGACCTTCTGAAATAGCATAGTGAATTTGTTCTTTAGCGGTTTTTCCTTTAACATCAATACTGTTATTGTTTAATATTGCATCACTTTTTATGTTGTTTTTTTCAAGATAATTATTCCATTCTGATATAAAATCTTCGTTATAATTTGTAAACTTTATTTTGATATGTTCAACAGAAATATTTTTGAGTAAGGAATCTAAATCATTAGGATTTGAGAAACAAATTCCTCCAATATCATTGTTTAATGCTTGTAAAGCTTTTTTATTAGCTATTTTAGAATTTTTTGATTTAATATATTGAAATGCAATCCAATTCTTTGGAAGTTTAGAAAAGAATCTTTTAGAATTAGATTCAGCTGTGTAAATTGGCTGCACTGAAATACCTTCAATTTCAGAAACTAAATTTTTGTTATAATCAGCATCTTTTAGGTCCTGATTTATTTTTTTACGCCATTCATTTAAACTAACTTTTTTAAAGTCTTTAAATAATTTACTCATCTGTTTTTTCTCTGATTAGAATTATATCTTCCCCATCTTTTTTCATCAAAAAGTTTTCCCTAGCAAATCTTTCTAATTCATCCTGATTATTGTTTAATCTTATTAGTTTATCTTCCATTTCAGAAATCTCTAACAAAAGACTGTCAATAGTTTCTTCTTTTTTATTTAATTCATTCAACCTATCATTAAGTAAAACTAAATTGTTTTCATCTAAAAAACTAATCCAAAAAAGAAACAAAAATCCTACAACAAAGAACTTGTTTTTGAATATTGCAGGGATTTTACTGTATAATTCTTTTAATTTTAACATTCTGCAAATATAATATTTAGTCCTTCTTTTATTGTTAAAAATTTCATTTTCTAATCTTATGTTAATATCCTTTAATGTGAAAAAATGTAGTTATTTTTAACGCATGGAACTTTTAAGTACTCCAATAGAATTTTTAAAAGGTGTTGGACCCAGTAGGGCTGATCTTCTAAAAAAAGAATTAAATATATTTACTTATAAGGATTTGTTGTATTATTTTCCTTTTAGATATGTAGATAAAAGTAGGGTATTTAATATTTCTGATCTTGAAGTAGACATGCCTTTCGTTCAAATAAAAGGAGAGATTATAAGATTTGAAGATGTTGGAAAGGGGAGGTCAAGCAGATTAGTGGCACATTTACAAGATGTAACAGGTATTGTTCAACTAGTGTGGTTTAAAGGTACGAGATGGATAAAGAATAGCCTAAAATTAAATACAGAATATCTAGTTTTTGGAAAACCATCCACATTTAAAAACAATTTTAATATCGTGCATCCTGAAATAGATTTGTGGGAGGATTATAATAAGAAAGCTCATGTTGGATTGCAAGGAGTCTATCATTCATCTGAGAAATTATCTTCAAAAGGTTTAAATAGTAGGGGTATTTTAAAATTGATAAAAAATCTGATTCCATTATTAAAAAATGATATTCACGAATCTCTCTCAGATAAAATAATAGATCAATTAAAGTTTCCATCAAAAGAAAAAGCTTTGATAGATATTCATATACCAAAGAATAATACAGACTTTCTTAGAGCTCAAAAAAGATTAAAGTTTGAGGAGTTTTTCTTTTTGCAACTTCATTTATTGAAGCTAAAGCTAATTAGAACTAAAAAACTAAAGGGTTATCCTTTCCCAGTAATTGGAGATAATTTCAATTGTTTTTACAATAATCACTTACCTTTTAGTCTGACAGAAGCACAAAAACGAGTATTGAAGGAGATTAGAAAAGATGTACAAGGAAGCGCTCAGATGAGTCGCTTATTACAAGGTGATGTTGGAAGTGGGAAAACACTTGTAGCTTTTTTAAGTATGTTAATGGCAGTTGATAATGGATTTCAAGCCTGTATTATGGCTCCAACAGAAATTTTAGCGCAGCAACATTTTGAAACAATTTCTGATTATACTAAAGAAATGAATCTTGAAATAGGAATTTTAACAGGATCTAGCAAATCAAAGGAAAGAAAGGTTTTACACGAGAAATTAGAAAATGGTACTCTAAATCTATTAATAGGGACACACGCTTTACTAGAGGATAAGGTTATTTTTAATAACTTAGGACTAGTAGTAATAGACGAACAACACAGATTTGGGGTCGCTCAAAGATCAAAGCTTTGGACAAAAAATGATTTTCCTCCTCATGTATTAGTGATGACAGCAACTCCAATTCCTAGAACTTTATCTATGACTTTATACGGTGATTTAGAAGTGTCTTTAATTGATGAGTTGCCACCTGGAAGGAAAGAGGTTAAAACAGTTTGGAGATCTGATTCTAATAGATTAAAAGTAATTGGTTTTGTTAGAGATCAAATAAATTTCGGTAGACAGGTTTATATTGTATTTCCATTAATAAAAGAGAGCGAAAAATTAGATTATAAAAATTTAATGGATGGATTCGAAAGTTTACAAAGAGATTTTCCTTTACCAGATTATCAGGTTTCGATAGTTCATGGACAGATGAAGGCAGAAGACAAGGAATATGAAATGAAACGATTTGTAGATGGGACTACGGATATTATGGTAGCAACTACTGTAATTGAAGTTGGTGTCAATGTTCCAAATGCATCGGTAATGATAATTGAAAGCGCGGAGCGGTTTGGTCTCTCACAGTTACATCAACTCAGAGGAAGGGTTGGAAGAGGTTCAGATCAATCTTATTGTATTTTAATGAGTGGTAATAAGTTAAGTAATGAAGCTAAACATCGCTTAAAAACTATGGTAGAAACTAATGACGGATTTAAAATTTCAGAAGTTGATTTAAGTTTGAGAGGTGCGGGAGATATTATGGGTACCAAACAATCCGGATATCTTCAGTTTAAAATTGGAGATTTAACAAAAGATATTAAAATTTTAGAATACTCTAGGAAAATTGCTGTAGAAATTTTAAAAAATGATGAAAATTTAACTAATCCAGAAAATAAGAATATTTTAAATTTTTATAATTTATATTCTAAAGAAAAAAATCATTGGAATAGAATTTCGTAATTATCTAATTTATAATTAAAATTTTTTTTTAAAAAAAACATTAATTTTGTATAACTTTGCTTTCAATAAATTATACTAATACCATGAAAAATTTTTTATTGACCATAATTTTTGCTTTCCTTTTTATTAATCCAATCTACTCTACCCATCTGATGGGTGGAGAAATCACATACACTTGTATTAAAAGTGGTTCAAAGTCAGGATATTATGTATTTAATGTAATTATTTACCGAGATTGTCAAGGGATTCCAATTGATACGAACGCTTTTATTAATGTGCATAACCATCCAACATTACAAACTATTGGATTAAATTATGTTGAAACTAATGATATATCACCAATATGTGATACTATTAATGGTAGTAATATGATGTATAATTGTGGTGGTATGAATATTGGATATGCTGGTAATGGTATAGGAGCAGTAGAGGAACATATTTATCGCTCTGATACAATAAGGATTACAGGTACTCCGGATGTTGACGGTTGGCATTTTACATGGTCTGATTGTTGTAGGAATGGAGCAATTATTAATATTGATAATCCCAATAATTATGGATTTACATTAAGAACTGCAATGTATCCATATACTGATACAAGTGGAATAGTGTGGCCAAATAATAATAATTGTTATGACAACTCCCCTAAATTTTACGAAAAACCAAGGACTATTTTAGAAACATATAACGGATTTAATCCAAATTCTAGTTTCAATGGTTTTACATATAGTCATAACGCTTTTGATGAAGAATTAGATTCTATTTCATATGAGTTTGCGCCTCCCCTTGATGAAACATCTTACGATTATTTAAATCCTAATTCTACAGCCATCCCTTTTTCATCTGGATTTGATTTTAATAACCCAATAAATCAAATTACTTTGGATCCAGTAAGTGGTAGAACTTCTTATCCAGCCGATATGCAAGGTAATTATGTTACATGTACAAAAGTATCTTCATTTAGATGTGGTCAATTGATATCTGAGGTATTTAGAGAAATTCAAGTAGTTTTAACACCTCCAATATGTAATTTAGGTGATACTACTAACGGAAATTTTGGAGCTGATACTTTATGTAATGTTAGACCATCTGTTGTCCCTCCTTTTTATTATCCTAACCAAAATCCTCAATATCAATGGGATACATTAGTTCATTGTGGTGATACAATTAATTTTGATTTTATAGCGAACGATTATGATTTCTATCCAAATGGTTCACAGCAAGATTTACTATTTGAAGTATCTGGTGGTCAGTTTTATGATTATGAAAATAATCAATTGTGTAATAATCCACCTTGTGCCACTTTTACCCAAATTGGAACAAATTCACCTCCTCCATTTATAACCTCTGGAGGAACTGGATCTGGTCATTTTGAGTGGATAACAGATTGTTCCCAATTAAATAATGGATGTTTTAGTCAGGGACCTAGTGTTTTCTCATTTGTTATAAAAGTTTCTGATGATTTTTGTCCTGCTCCTGCAATAGAGAATACAGCACAGGTTATTACTATTACATTATTTCCACCATGTGATAATTTAAAGTCAAATTTTACTGTATATAACTCTACTTGTAACTTAAATGATGGTAAAATTATAGTTTCTCCTTCAGGAGGATTCCCCCCTTATTTAGATTATTATTCTGATCTCAATGGAATTACTGTTAATCCAGATTCATTATTAGCTGGAGATTATATTCTAAGAATAGTTGATTCTACTTTGTGTGAAAGAGTGGATACATTTACAATTGTTGGTCCAAATGTGTTAGTTGTTAATTCTAATGTTAATGATGTAAGTTGTAGTGGGGGTAATGATGGATTTATTGATTTGAATTCAAATAGCAATCTTTCTTATATTTGGAATAATGGAGATACTAGTCAATCAATAAATTCGTTGTCCGTAGGAAATTATACTGTAACATATTCTGATTCATTTGGATGTTTTTCATCTCAAAGTTTTCAGATAAATGAACCACTTCCTTTAAGTTTAGTTTCATTTGTAGATAATATTTCATGTAACGGCTCTAGTGATGGGCAAATTAATGTAACAGTTAGTGGTGGGTTAACTCCTTATGCGTTTAGTTGGAGTAACGGGGATACAATAAACAATATAATTAATTTACCTGTAAATTTCTATGATTTATTGATTACAGATTCAAATGGTTGTACATTATTAGATTCTTTTTATATAAGTGAACCACAATCACTATTGTCTCAGATTACAAGTGTAGATGTTGAATGTTATGGTGATACTGATGGAATGTTGCTTTTAAATGCTTCAGGAGGTACATTACCTTATAGTTATTTATGGAATACAGGAGATACAACTCAGGATTTATATTCAATATCTTCTGGATTATATTTTGTAGACATTATTGATTCTAATGGATGTATATTATTGGACTCTGGTTATGTTAATCAACCTAATGAATTAGTGCCTAGTCTTACAATTGACACAAATGGCATTACGGGATCAGTAACTGGAGGAGTTTCTCCATATGTGTATGACTTTTATTCTCCCTCTGGTATTTATTTAACAACCTCAAACTCTCAGGGAACAGATGTTACTATTTCTACTACAACTGTAGGATATTATAGTTTAGTAATTACTGATGCTAATGGCTGTACAGATTCTGTTAGCGTTTTATATGGTAACAATTTCAGTCCTAATGTTAATGTTAGTTTATCAAATTATATATGTGATAGTTTATCTAGTTTAACTATAGCGGT
>MDTA01062932.1_pt1 | contig 10653 bp, 9 predicted proteins | sample 811151 | NCBI WGS metagenome assembly MDTA01 (sample SAMN05326648, study PRJNA326480) | marine metagenome | isolation source: seawater | place: Indian Ocean: South | collected 2010 | reverse complement strand
CTATCTCGTAAACGCCAGAGTTCTAAGGGACATGGAAAACTCCGAGCGTGAAGATCGTGGACTGAGGGTCGAGCGCGTGGTAAAAAACATGACAGATAAAAAACGCACTGGCAGCGCCGATCATCCGTTTGCGCTGGGCGATGAGATCCTGATCACCTACCGGATGCAAAGCGACAAAGAGCATCATTACATCGCTTTAGTTGACGAACTTCCGGCGGCCATGGAAACCGTCAATTTCAACCTTGCCCAGGTAGCCGAATTTTTCAGCCTGCCGAAAGAAAGTGAAAACAATAGTCTTCACCTCGATCATTCTGAGCTGCGCGACCGTAGCGCAAACCTGTATTTCAACAATATGCCCAAAGGCAGCCATACCTACTCCATTCTGGCAAGGGTCACGAGTAAGGGGCGGTTCAGTTGGCCTTCTACTAGTGTTACCCCCATGTATGAACCCCGCTTTGGCGCCCTTGGTGCTTCACGCTGGATATTTGTCGGCCCGAACTAATCTGCGCAAAGCCTCATGCACTTCAGACAAAAAAGAATCATTCAGCTGGCAGCAAAGGCCTGCGCGACAGGTATCTTTGCTATTCTTCCACTGGTGATCTGGCTGGTTTCAGCAGCAATCGATTATTCCATCCACTCGAAACCCTTGCCCGATAATCTTCTTGGCTCCCTTAATGGAACTCCTGTCTTCCTCGACCGTAACAGCAATGTGATTGCACAACTGCCAACTAATGAGGCTAGGGTTCATATCCCGATATCTATGGCCAACATGGGTGAATACCTTCCGTTGGTGACCACTTCGCTGGAAGATCACCGATTCCACCAACATCAGGGTGTAGACCTATACGCCGTCTTTGCAGCCGCATACCGAAGCATTGCTCATTCAGGACACCTATCTGGTGCATCTACCGTGAGCCAACAGGCGATAAAGCTGGCGGACAGGCGCAAGGGGCGCTCGCTAACCTCCAAGATTCGTGAGTCGGTTCTTGCCATGAAGCTGGAACGCAAATGGAACAAGCGAAAAATACTGGAAGCATACATGAACCGCTTGGACTATGGCAATCGGCGCATAGGCCCTGAAGCTGCCGCATGGGCCTACTTCGGCAAGCCGGCTGCCTCGCTCACCCTTGCCGAGTCTATCTACTTGGCCGGTCTTCCACAATCGCCAACCCGCTATAACCCTTGGCTTCGCCCCGCCAAGGCTGTAACCAAATATCGGCGCTCCCTGAAACGAATGGCGGAGCTAGGTCAACTATCAGAAGCACAGACCAATCGCCTCGCCCTCACTCCCCCAGCGGTTCAAAAAAAATCACCTCCACACAGAGCACCTGAATTTGTAGATGCCCTGCTAAGAACCATGGGCGGGCAAGTCAAAGGCCATATTGAGCACACGACTCTTGACCCCGAAATTCAATATCATGCTGAAAACTTTCTAGCCGAGCAGCTGGCAGCAGTTAATCGACACGATGTTCGGAATGCTGGAATGGTTGTGATTGAGAACTCGAGCGGCGCAGTAAGGGCACTTGCATCTGCAGCTTCAGGAGAAGGAAAGAAAGAAGGCGCCTTTAATGCGACTCTAGTTGCCCGTCATGCCGGTTCAACGCTCAAGCCATTTATTTACCTAATGGCTGTCGATTCCCGTAAGCTCACAGCTGCAAGCCTGCTACCTGATACCCAGGATGCCGTATCCCGCGTGTTCCCGGGATATGAGCCTGATAACTATAACCGAAAGTTCTCTGGGCCCGTGCGCATGCGCATGGCGCTGGGCAATTCATTGAATGTGCCTGCCGTTCTTGCTCTGCACAAGGTGGGCCCTAGACCGGCTTTTGAAACCCTGACACGTTGGGGGCTGCAAACGGAAAAAAAGCTCGAAGACCTTGGCGCGGGATTTGTCTTGGGTAACCGCAAGATACGACTGCTGGATCTGGCGAGCGCCTATGCCGGACTTGCCCGCTCAGGCCTTGCGTTACCGCCGGTTTTTTTGGCAAGAGAAGCTCCTGCCCCTCAACGGGTTGCTTCAGAATCTGCAGTCGATATCATCACCGATATACTTGCCGATGATCAAGCCCGTGCGGCATCCTTTGGATATAACTCGGCATTGCAGATCAATGATCACCGGACAGCAGTAAAAACCGGGACCAGCAGTTCTCACCGTGATGCCTGGACAGTCGGTTTTGACAGGGATTACACCGTGGCGGTTTGGGTGGGAAACCTCAACGGACAAACAATGAATGGATTATCAACGATTGATTGTGCCACGCCTGCATGGCAACGCATGATGAAGCATCTTGCCTCTCAACATGGATCACGCCCACTGAAAAAATCCACCCGGCCAAGAACAACCATTGATTCATTAAGTGGATTACTTCCCGTGAAACAATCGCAATCTCTGACCCGGGAACTTTTCCTCTCTGGAACCGAACCAAGGGAGTCCGCCAGCATGTTTTATAGCCCGGAGGGCAACATTAAACTTCCTGCTGAATATGCCCTCTGGTGCGCTTCAAAATTTAACCATCTAAGTGCATCAACAACCAATACCCCGGACAATGTACCGCTTATCATTAACCCTAAGAATGGCGCGACCTTTGTAATCGATCACCACCTACCTCTTGAACAACAAGCCATCGCCCTAAAAACTGACGTGGCAGCAGGAATTGTTTGGAAAGCAAATGGGCAACGGCTTGCTTCACCGTTTCTAAACCTTAGGCCCGGCACATGGCATATTACAGCACACGCCCTTAACGGCACCACGAGTAAGTCAACAATCCATGTTCTTGCTGCCAGCCCTGCGAGTCAGGTAAAGAAAAGTCATTGAAAATGGGACCTTGCTATCCGCTTCAAATTCCTCACGCCTGTATTCCACAAAATCCTCATCTTTCCACTCTGGAAAAAAAACTCCCCCTTGCTGTTTCGGAAAATCTCCATACAGAATCGTAAGGACCAAGCGGTCCGCAACGGGTAAGGTCAGACGGTATAACTCAGCACCACCGCAAACCACAATTTCTTCCCCTTCCTGTTCAGAACTAAGAGCCAAGACCTCATCCAAATCATTAACTACCTGGAAACGCCCACCCGGATTATAATTAGGGTTCCTGGTCATGACGATTGGTCGATCTTCGCTGCGAAACCATCCTTGCATTTCCTCAAAAGTACGACGCCCTATCAACAGGTTCTTGCTCAAGGTATATTCCCGGAAATGTTGCTTATCACGATGTATATCGGACCAAGGCAAACCTCCACACCCAGTTCCTATCAACCGATTTTGATCCATCGCGGCAATGAGGGTAATCATTTTACGGAAGTCAGTTTTAGGGTTTTAACCAGAATGCATCATTACTCTTGCCTGCATGAAAGACAAATTTCGCATGATCTATCCTAGTTATCTAGCCTCTCAGGCAGGATTATGCTGATTTTACATGCCAATATCACCGCTGGTTGTCGAATGGCGTGATTGCGCTACCTTCTGCCGCCATGCTCGACATCAAGCGCATCCGCGAAGACCCGGAAACCATCACGAAACACATCCGTACGCGTGGAGGAGACTCCCATGAATTAATCGGAAAACTGCTTGAATGTGATGAAATCCGGCGACGTAATGAAACAGAAAAACAGGCACTGCAGGGGGAACGCAATGCCCTCTCCAAGCAAATTGGCATAAAGAAAAAAGCCGGGGAGGACACCGCCGAAATTGAAAACAGTGTTCGTGAAATCGGCCAAAGGCTCAAGGCTCTCACCGAGGAAGTCGACACGGCCGAGAACAGGCAGCGCGAAATGCTCTTGAGCCTACCCAACACTCCCCACCCTGATTGCCCGGAGGGTGATGACGAAACATCCAACCCGACCATTCACGAATGGGGTGAGAAAATTGAAGGCTCTGATTCGCTTCAAAACCATGTAGAAATTGTCGAACGTCTTTCAATGATTGACTTTGAGGCAGCGGCCAAAATTACCGGCAGCGGCTTTGCCGTGTTCAGGGGAGCGGGAGCGAGGTTACAGCGGGCGTTGATTCAGTTTTTGCTCGACCGCCAAACCCTTGAGCATGGCTACACGGAAATCAGCCCTCCCTTCGTAGTCGCTAGAGACTGCATGGTCGGCACCGGACAGTTACCAAAATTCGAGGAGGATATGTACGGAATTGAAAACAACCAGTTGTTCCTCGCGCCGACTGCTGAAGTGCCAGTGACCAATCTTGAGAGAGATAAAATCCTCTTGGAATCCGAACTGCCGATCAAATACGCCGCCTATACGCCATGCTTCCGCCGGGAAGCCGGATCCGCAGGCACTGGTAATCGGGGATTAATCAGGATGCACCAGTTTGATAAAGTCGAACTGGTAAAGATCGTCCACCCTGATTCCTCCTATGATGAACTTGAGACGCTGACCGAGAATGCCGAGTCTATCCTTGAGTCGCTACAACTTCATTATCGTAGGATTGAACTTTGCACTGGTGACCTTGGCTTCAGTGCGGCAAAAACCTACGATATTGAGGTTTGGGCACCCGGCCAGCGTGAATACCTTGAGGTTTCCAGTTGCTCAAACTTCGAGGATTACCAAGCAAGACGCATGAAACTGCGCTTCAAAGATACCGAAAGCGGTAAAAACCGGTTTGCCCATACCCTGAACGGATCAGGAACTGCACTGCCGCGCCTTTATGTCGCCCTGCTTGAAACCCACCAACAGGCAGATGGAAGCATCTACATCCCGGAAGCATTACAACCATATTACGGCAACACGCATATTTCCTGATCTTCCCGTCGCTTAATCAAAAATTACCTCACAAGATCTTGATCACTTTCTCACATCGACTAAGATTTCCCCTTTCAACACGCACCCAAATACCTGAACAACAATGAACTTCATTGCCGTAGTCGACCCAAAAGCAAAAGCTGCCGCCCAGGATGCACCCAACAGATTCTTTGAACCTGAAGGATGGGGCTTAGGTGCCATTATTTTCTTTATCTTTTCAGCCTTTATGATCCTCTTAATCCTCAAGGGAGGTAAAGGTAAGGATTATGGGGATTAATAAAGGTGAGGCCTCCCTGCCTTGATCAAAACCGCCCCGTAATTATGATATACCCATGGCAGCGGGAATTTCAAAAGCCACTGAGGTATTGATTGACCTCGCCCTTGAAGAGGATCTCGGCAAACAGGGTGATGTCACCTCTGCTGCATTTATCGATGCAAACAGTATTGCCAGCGGCTGTATAAATAGCCGCGAACTCTGCGTCGTTGCCGGCTCTGATATTTGTTCCTATATCTTTACCAGAGTAGATCCGGCCATCGTCGTTGAACTTGTCCTCGCCCCGGGAGACACTGCCCGTGCTGGTGACACCGTCATGACTATTGCCGGCCCGGCGTGTTCTATCCTTACTGCCGAGAGGACGGCCTTGAACTTCCTGCAACGACTCTCAGGCATTGCGACAATGACCAAAAGCTTTGTGGATGTCGTTTCAGGAACAGGGGTGAAGATTCTTGATACACGCAAAACAACACCCGGATGGCGGGAACTGGAAAAAGCCGCAGTCCGCAATGGCGGTGGATACAATCACCGAATGGGACTTTATGACATGGTAATGGTCAAAGACAATCACTTGCTTGCCGCCGGCAGCCTTGAAGAGACGCAAACGGCAATTGATTCAATTAAGGCAAACTATCCGGATATGCGCATTGAAATTGAAGCAGACAACCTCGAGCAAGTTGCACGATTCATCGAGCTTCGCGGCGTGGACGTCATCCTCCTCGACAACATGGATCTTGACCAGATGCGGCAGGCGGCTGCCATGAAACGAGGTGACATCCTGCTTGAGGCCAGTGGTAACATCAGTCTTGCTACCCTGCAGGATACTGCTTCTACCGGCATCGATCTGGTCTCGGTTGGAGCCCTCACGCATTCCTTCCGCTCTGTAGACTTTGGGTTGGACTTTCATGGGCCATGAATGATCCTCCCCTAGATCATTCCAAAATCGGTTCGCTGACGGAACGCGAAGGCCTTCCATGGAAAATAATTAGTTTGGATCATTGTCATTCCACTAACGAGGAAGCGGTTGCCCTGATCCAAGAGGATCCAAGTTTGCTGAAAAGCGGCCTCGTGCTTTTTTCGGAATGGCAGGAGAGCGGTCGTGGTCGCCGTGGGTCACGCTGGATCTCCCCTCGCTCAAAAGACCTGTTGGTATCCATCGCTATACAGCCGCCTGTAGCTCCTGACCGTTGGACACGACTTACCCACGCAACAGCCCTTGCACTTTGTCATGCACTGCGACCTGTGTACCCAGTCACGGTTAAGTGGCCAAATGACATCTATCTCTCTGAATCTAAGCTTGCCGGTATCCTTGTGGAAAGTATCACCCCATCTCTTCCGGCGGATCGCGGGATTGCCATCATTGGGATAGGCCTGAATATCAACAGTATGCCGGAAGACTTCCCTCCGCATCTGGATGCCCCGGCCATCTCTCTGCGCATGCATGCAAAAAAGCACGATTCCCCCTTACAACGTGAACCCATTGCTGCTGCGATCCTCTGTGCCCTGCATCACACGATTTCGCGTGTTGTAGATGATTTTCCAGCCATTCTTGATGAACTGAAAACATTCAGTGACCTTCTTGGGCAAAAAGTGACCTTGAAGCTACCGGAAGGCAAGATCCAGAGCGGATTCGTCAGGGATTTTGGAAGTGAGGGCGAATTGCTACTGCAGGCAGATGACGCAGCAGATGGAACTCCGCTCTTATCCATTGCTTCAGCCGACCATGTACGGCGTGATTAATCACATAAACGATTAATCGGGTTTATTTACATCTAATTTTCCTAAATTTTCAGCTAGCTAAAATTACCATTGCATATAATTTAGAGAAATACCTGTTTATTATGGAAAATATAAAGTCTGTGGAGCGGCCTCAATTTCTTTTTGCCGATCAGTTCATTCTGGAAGATTCCGCTAATGCCGACTTTTATGCACTCTTGCTTAAGGGCTTAACCCACAAGCTCAACAACCTGCTAGCCGTGATCCAAGGTTTTTCAAGCCTCATCCTAATGGATGAGGGGCTAGAGGAAACAACGGCCGAAAATCTGGCACACATGAAGGATGCCGCCATTAATGCCTCCAAACTATCCGAGCGCATCCTACCCGCTGCCGGTTGCAGTCAGATTTCCACACAAGACCTGAAAATATCCGAGTTTTTGCCCATGGTCGAGGACAGCCTGAAGGAACCTTTCAATGCAGCTGGCATTGACATCAATATCAAGTGCCCGGCGGATATTCCAGCAATCGCTGCTGATCCTAGCCGATTGAAGGATGTATTCCTGGAGCTTTTAACCAATGCTGCTGAAGCAGCCGGTGAAGCGGGAGGTCAGGCTAGCTTTGAAATTTTCAGGCCTGGAGAGTTCTCTCCGGCTAGTGAAAATCGCGTTGATATCCTAATAAGAAACTCCGGCACAGTGATACCCGCAGAAAACATGGCGAAAATCTGGGAGCCTTTCTACAGTTCCAAGGACAATCAACACCTTGGCATTGGTCTTACGACCGCCGCCGTGATGGCCACTCAAATGAACATGAAGCTCGGTGTTCACAGTGCTGAAAATATCACTTCGTTCTGGCTCAGCAGTCCAGTAGCTTGATTCCCGGCAGATCATTTTCCCTGCATAACACTTGCATGTTTGGAGGGATCTTAAAAAAAGACTTGGTTTTAAGCCTGTTGTCTCTTAAACCGTGGTTCAACTTTTCTTATTAACCAACCAACCAAATAATGTCTGTTCTTGTAAATAAACCGGCACCGGATTTTACCACCACTGCAGTAATGAGTGATGGCACCATCCAGGAGCTCAGCCTTTCTGACTACAAAGGAAAGCATGTTGTGCTTTTCTTTTATCCTAAAGACTTTACTTTCGTCTGACCAAGCGAACTCATCGCTTTCGATCACCGCCTTGCCGAGTTCGAAAAGCGAGATACCCAGGTTCTGGGTATTTCAATTGATGACGCACAATCTCACGCAGCATGGCGGGATACCGCCATTGAAAAAGGAGGCATAGGTAATGTCGGCTATCCCTTGCTCTGTGATGAAGACCGGGCAATCACCAAGAGCTACGATCTGTTACACGAGGACACTACTTTTGCCCTGCGTGGAACGTTCATAATCGACCCCGAGGGAATCGTGCAAAGTGAAACGGTTAACAACCTTCCACTCGGCCGGGATATGGATGAAACGCTCCGCCTTGTGGATGCCGCCATTCATGCGGCTTCCGGCGCTGGTGTGTGTCCTGCCGGATGGAATCCAACCAAGCCCGACATGCAGCCCAATGAAGAAGGGGTAGCCTCCTATCTGGCTGAAAACGCAGAATCCCTTTAACGAATCTAATTGCTTTTGGGCTTCGGCCAAAAAAAGCAAGTCATTCACTAAGCCCACCTCTGGCTATTTGATGGTCCAGAGGTGGGCTTTTTCATGCAGTATCAGTCCATACCCTCGTGCTTGGCATATACTTGATATGAGCCAAAAGAGTCGCCTGGCAGTCATCAAATACTGATTGATTATCAATATCTCATGATTAAAACGCATTTCTGAAAGCAGTCCTATTGCTGATAAATCGCTCCTTGCGAATACTCATCTGCGTGTTATAATTTCTATAAGTTGCTTGCGTTATCAGGTGGGGAAATCTGGCGACCGGGCAAACTCCCCTCAGCCGTTAATACATATCTGCTCTTGATCTGGAAAAACCGCCTTTGATCGTCTTTATGTCACCCGTGCAAAATACTCGGGTGGGACATGCTGATTGCATACCGGCTCATCTATTTACGATTCCAACTATTCTAATCGATGCGCACCGCCGAGCTAAGATTTAAAATTTCCGAAAAGCAGATATTGCCATTCCAGCTCAACGAAAAAGTCACCACGCTCGGAAGGCATCCGGAAAATGCAATCGTAATCGACAACAAAGCCATTGCATCATTTCACGCCGAAATACACTTCAATCCTTCGCTGGAGGAATATGAAATTGTTGATATGGGCTCTCCTGATGGCACAAAAGTCAACGGTGAGAAAATCATGCGCCGCCACCTTAAAAACGGCGACACTATTCATTTTGGCCAAGTCGTAGCCGAGCTGGTCATTGAATCTCTCAGTGAAAAAGGCAAGCCCAGTCGCCAAACAACCCCTGAGAAAAAAAAGCTAGTTAAATCATCAAGGTCAGCCATGCCAACACCAGGCAGGTTACTGGTCAAGTCCATGCCCACAGGGCACGAGGCCAACTCTCTCAAAAAAAATGTTGCGAGAACATCGGACACGCCCCACAAAATCAAGAAGGCCAAACCGCCAGTTGCCAAAAAAGTAAGCAATAAACCACAAGCCAAAAAAGCCGCGACACAAACCAAGCTGAACATCGAGCTGCCGACTAAGGAAAAGTCAAAGAAGGCACCACAAAAAACGCCGAAGCCTGAGAAAAAAAGCAAGGTCGCCACAGCTGAAAACAAGCTTAAGAAGCTAAAAAAAGAGCAAAAGTCGCTCAAGCAGGAGATCGAAGGCCTGAATGCCAAAATTCAGAAGCGCAAGGAGCGATTAGTCGGTCTTGATGCCACCAAGGCGGCACTCGAGAAGACAGAAAAAAAACTGGCGGCTGCGAAGGAAAAAACAAAGTCTGCAACAAAGAAACAAGTAACGCTTAAGGCGGCACTGCAACAAGCCCAAGAGACCAAAAAATCCCTTAAAGTTGACCTGTTGCAATTAACAAAATCGCTTGATTCTCTGGTCTTAGAAAGCAATGCCCTGCAAAAGGACAAGGCCCGCGATCAGCAGGCAGTAGCCAAGCTACAAAAAGACAATCTGCGCCTTGGTAGTGAAAACGCAAAAATCACGAACACCAACAAGTTGTTAAAAGCGGAAACCCGCAAGATCTCGCAAAAACGCAAAACAGCCGAAGAAAAATTAACCTCTCTGCAGGCAAAACACGAGAGCCTCATCCGGGAAACTGACGCCGATAGCAAGAAACTAGAAAAGCTCAACGGTAGCCTAGATGCCGTAAAGCAAGACCGAACTGAGGCCAGAAAAGAGTTGTCCGCGACAAAGCGTCAGCACTCACAAGCCGCTGAGCAACTCGAGGAACTCAAGAAGTCGGTCACAGCGGAAACCAGAAAGGAAACGAATACTAAGGCACGCTTGGACAAACTTGCCCTTGAAGCTAAGGAAGCTTCTGCCGTCATCCGTGATTTAAACGCACAAATTGAACTGGACACTGCCACTGCGGAAAAACTCATTGCCGAGAACTTATCGGAAGAAAAGAAACTGTCTGCAGCCGAAAAAAAACTCGAGAGGCTCAATAACTCTCTCGAAACCGGAAAACTCGCTCAGGCTGAAGCCAGAAAAGAACTAACCGGGACAAAGCGCCAAATCAGCGCGGCAACTGAACAACTTGAAGCACTAAAGAAATCAATCGCATCAGAAGAGAGAAAGGAAGTGCGTACAAAGACGCGCCTTGAAAAGGTGTCTCTGGAAACCACGGGTGCTTCCGAAAACCTTCGCGACTTACGGAGTCAAATCAAGCAGAGGAGTGCTGAATCCGAGCAACTGGCAACCGAGAACAGCACGGCGGAAAAACAACTCGCTGAGGCCGGGAAGAAACTTGAGAAGCTTCATAGTGACCTCGACGCGGGCAAGGAAGCAAAAGTGCAGG
>MDTA01187340.1_pt1 | contig 10654 bp, 13 predicted proteins | sample 811151 | NCBI WGS metagenome assembly MDTA01 (sample SAMN05326648, study PRJNA326480) | marine metagenome | isolation source: seawater | place: Indian Ocean: South | collected 2010 | reverse complement strand
TATGCATCAAGTAAAATAATTAAATCTAATTAAAAGGGGATAAGGTAATGAAAATTGACAAAAAAGAAAAAGCAGTTGTTATAATAGGTACCGGTCCTGGTGGTGCAACTGTTGCTTACGAACTAACGAGACGTGGTATACCAGTGGTTTCTCTAGAAGCTGGTCCACGTATTATGAAAGAGGACTATAAGAATGACGAGTGGCCTGCATTCAGCCAAATGGCTTGGTTGGATAAAAGAACAATGACAGGAAATGCCAGAATCGTAAAAGATTTTAATGGTTTACCTACTTGGCTTGTTAAAGCTGTTGGTGGTACTGCAACACATTGGGCAGGTGCAACACCTCGTTTTTTAGATTACGAGTGGAAAACTAAGTCAACTTATGGAAAAGTCAAAGGTGCAACTCTTCTTGACTGGCCGATTGATGGTAAAACGATGAAGCCTTATTATGTTAAAGCTGAGAATGCCATAGGTTCAACACATAGAGGTGGTAGACCACCATTACCAGCAAACAACAATTATAAAGTTTTTGCTGAAGGAGCTAAAAGAAATGGTTACAAGTTTTATGCAACTGGGCCATACGGAACTAATGCTGCTCCTTATGATGGTAGACCTGGATCTGTGCAAGATGGCTTTAACTTTCAAGGTGATAAAAATGGCTCTAAATGGAACCCAAATGTAAGGGAAATTCCAAGAGCATTAAAAACTGGTAAGTTAGACCTGAGGCCCAACTCTCAAGCAGTACAAATCACTCATGATAGTAAAGGAAACGTTGACGGTGTCTTATATATTGATACTAAAACTAAAGCACTTCACAGACAAGAAGCGAAAGTAGTTTGTGTGGCAGGTAATTCAATTGAAACTCCTAGACTATTTTTAATGAGTGCATCATCTATGTTTCCAAATGGTTTGGCAAACAGCTCGGATCAAGTTGGTAGAAACTACATGAGACATTTGACTGGTTCTGTTTATGCGAGATTTGACAAACCAGTACATTTTTATCGTGGAGAAACTATGGCTGGTTTTTTTGCAGATGAAGTTAAAAATAATCCAAAAAGAGGTTTTGTTGGAGGTTACTATTTAGAGACTCTTGCATTAGGACCTTCATTTTTAGGAGCATTTTTAGAACCAGGTGGATGGGGTAAAAAATTTGCAGACATGATGGATGGATACCAAAATATAGCTGGTATGTGGATTGTCGGTGAAGACATGCCTCAAGCAAATAACAGAATAACATTAGGTTCAGCGAAGGACGCGTATGGTCTTCCAGCTCCAAATGTTCATTTTGATGACCACCCGAATGACACTGCTATGAGAAATCACGCTTACGAAGTGGGTGAAAAAATCTATAAATCTGTTGGAGCAAAACAAACTTGGAGAACAACCCCTTATCCTCATACTCACAATTTAGGAACAATGAGAATGAGTGCTAGAAAGAAAGATGGCGTTGTAAACAAGTGGGGTAGATGCCACGACATTAAAAACCTTTTTGTGTCGGATGGATCGGTTATGACAACCGGTGCAGCATGTAATCCAACTTTGACGATTGTAGCATTAGCTATACGTCAGGGTGAGTATCTGGCAGATCAGCTCAAAAAAGGGAAAATTTAATTAATAAATAATTAAACCTAAAAAAAGGCCCCGTAACTTTTCGGGGCCTTTTTTATTGAAATGGAACAATTTATACTAAAAAAGTTAAGAAAGAAAATTGTATGAATTACGAAAAAATAAAATCAGATATTGAAAAATTTGTAACTAATAGAAAATGGGAAAACTTCCATACTCCAAAAAACTTAAGTATGGCTATTACAAAAGAATCTACGGAACTTATGGAATTATTTCAATGGCAAATGAATAATGAAAAAACGTACCCAAAATCTGGAGATAAGATGCTTGTTGAAGATGAAGTAGCTGATATTTTTTTCTATCTAGTAAGACTCTGTCAAATAATGGATATAGATCTTGAAAAAGCTTTTTATTATAAAATGAGAAAAAATGCAGAAAAATACCCTAACCAAATTAAAGAATAAAAAAGTGTTTTTTATTTTTAAAGTTCTTTTGTCTGCCTTGATAATTGCAGGGGCTAGTTGGTTGTCTGGTAAAAATCCAAAATTAGCTGGATTTTTAGTTGCACTACCTTTGGTAACTTTAATTGTACTAATTTTTTCATACATTGAACATAAAAATGCTGTTACAACTATTACTTTTGCAAAAAGTATTTTGGTAGGTGTAACAGTCAGCTACTTATTTTTTATCCCCTTTTTTTTCGCTAAAAGCTTGAATATGAATTTTTGGTTAATTTATTTTATTGGCCTTATATTGCTTGTTATAGGTTATTATATTCACAAATACTTTGTTTCATTATTCTAATAATTTTTGTAAATCACTCACACGGCCTGCAATCTTTTAATTGGACTTTCATTTATTGGTAAATGCATCATAGTAGCAAAAAAAGAAAGGGCTATAGACAGGTACCATGCATAATCATAGCTGCCAAAATTATCATAGAAATATCCTCCAAGATATGCACCCGCAAAAGAACCGAATTGATGACTTAAAAAAACAATACCCGAAAGCATTGCTAAATATTTAGTACCAAAAACTTGAGCAACAATGCCAAAAGTTGCTGGGATTGTTGCCAGCCATAAAAAACCAAAGCAAATTCCAAATAAAATTGCAAGTGTATTTGAAGCTGGCAAAAATAAAAATAAAATAATGATTATACCTCTAAAAAAATATAACCCACTCAATAATAATTTCTTTGAATATTTGTCAGCCAAATATCCCATGGTTAAAGTTCCGAAAATATTGAATAAACCAATTAAAGACAAAATCGCTGCACCAGTCCATCCATCTAATCCTCTTTCAATCACATACTTGGGGACGTGGGTTGCAATTAATGTTATTTGAAAACCACAAACAAAAAAACCAGCCATTAAAAATAAATAGCTTTTGTAACCGAAGGCCTCTTTAAAAGCTTCAATTAATGATTGGTCATCCTCTATTTTACTTTGACCACCTTTGGTATCCGGTTCTCTTAAAAAAATTGATAGAACTGAAGCAATTAATAATATGAAAACGAAAATATTAAGGATACTGCCCCAATTATAAAGATTAAATAATGTATTGGATAAAATAGGATAAATGAACATACCAACACTTGCAAAAGCGGTTACTAAACCTGCTGCTTTAGCCCTATTATGGTTTGGAAAATGTTTTGCTACTGTTGGTACAATTATTGGGGCAGCAGCTCCACCTAAACCTATACCTACTAATAGACCAAGATTAATTTGAAATAAAAAACCCTGGCTATTCAAATTTCCTAAAGAATAAATCCCAACAGCATAAGTAATAAGTGCGAAAAGAACAACCTTATTAGATCCGTATTTATCAGCTATCATCCCAAAGATTGTCGCAAAAATTCCCCATACTATTGCCTGTGTCCCAATTGCAAGTCCAAAGTATGTGCTAGTAATATTTAAATCTGTCTCAAAAAATTGAAAAAAAAGACCATACGTTTGACGTATCCCCATAGATACAGACACAACAAAACATCCTATAACTAATGTATATAATGCTACCTTGCTATTAAAAAACTTATTATTAGTCATCTATTATTGACATTGTATCATTTAAAAATATTTGTCCAGAAGTTAATGGTTTTAAATAAATGCCAAAGTCAATATGATTATAAATTTCATTTAGCATCCGAGGTAAATTAATATCTAAAATTTTTGAGCGATAAGGGAAATTAGTTGCTTTACATCTAGGAGTGTTACAGAATTTATCAAATATAACGCTTCCAACTTTAATTTTCTTTTTAGCAAGATCTAATTCTCTCATAGGAGATAGCCCATCAATAACAATATTTGCCCTAAAACGTTCATGATCAATTTTAAGACCAGATCTAGCTTCAAATTCTTTAAGACTCGCCAAATTAATCAGAGAGACGACATTATCATTAATCATATCAAAAAATGGTTTTTTAAGATTATATAAGAAATATATATCTTTATCTTTTAGCTCTTCCTCAGCTTTTTTGATTTCATATGTTACCTTTTGAAGATTAACGAAATCAAAATCTTTAATTGTGACCAATTCTTTTGTTTCTTTATAAACTTTAAGCTCACTTTTCCTTAAATCAATCTGATAATTATTTAGTAAAGGAGTGTTTTTTATACTCAAATAACTCTGATTATTTCTTAAATATTGCTTATTTTGAAATTTAATTGCCTCATCCTCAGTTTTATTTCTAACAAAAGCAAAAACCCTATCATTTTCTACTCCTCTGCCTTCTAGGATATTTAACTTATGATCTTCAACAAAGTTGAAAGATTTTACAGGTGAATAATATAGTTTTTTTATTTGAATATTTTGGTCCATTCTGATCTATTTAAATGATGCCAGAACATATGCAAACTTACAACCAATCTATTTTTTCAAACCTTTCCCAAGGAGAAATGATACAAGTTGTGACAATCTCGCTAATTTTAATTTATCTTGTATTTAATTACTTTAGAAAGAAATGATTGATTTTCGCTCCATAAAAGAACAAATTATTAAGTATAAAAGAGAAATTCTTTTCACGGTTGCAATGGCCATGATTTGTTTTTCTATAGCTTTATGGGCTATAGGAGTAAATTTTATAAAATATCACAATATAATTGGTTCATATTAATATTCTCAAAACGCATATTTGATATGTTGATAATAGCGTTTATGACTTAGATGCATAAGTGATATCAGTCCGTCTTACGGTTTAAAATTTAATAAAAAAAAAGGAGAATATTTATGAAGATTTTAAAAACCTTTATAGCTTTTGTTACTATAATTACTTTAAGTAGTTCAATGGCAATAGCAGACACAACAATTAGTAAAGAGGGTCAGTATATATTTAATACTTTGGCATTCTACTTAGGGGGTGTTTTAGTTGCTTTTATGGCTGCAGGATTTTGTATGCTTGAAAGTGGTTTAGTTACAAACAAAAGTGTATCTACAATAGCAGCAAAAAATATTGGGAAGTTTGCTATTTGTTCAATTATTTTTTTCTTATTTGGATACAATATGGCTTATGGTGTGCCTGAAGGTGGTTATATTGGATCTTTTTCAATATGGACTGAAGGCTCAAAGATTGAAACGGGTTACTCTGACAGCTCCGATTGGTTTTTTCAAACTATGTTTGTTTGCGCGACTGTATCAATCGTTTCGGGCGCTGTAGCAGAAAGGATAAAAGTATGGCCTTTCTTTTTATTCGCAATTTTGATGTCTGGTTTTATTTATCCAATATCAATGGGCTGGCAATGGGGAGGAGGTTGGTTAGCTAAAGCTGGTTTCTCTGATTTTGCTGGATCCACATTGGTACATGCATGTGGTGGAGCTGCTGCTTTGGCCGGTGTGATGGTGTTAGGAGCAAGAAGTGGAAGATTTACAGGATCAGGATCAAAAAGGGTCATGGTACCATTCGCAGCATCTAGTATCCCTCTAACCACACTTGGAACATTTCTATTATGGTTTGGTTGGTTCGGTTTTAATGGTTTTAGTCAACTAGCTATGGGAACATTTGATGATGCAACAGCAATTACCAAAATTGCAGTCAACACACATTTAGCTGGTGCTGCGGGAACATTTGCTGGGGCTGTAGTTTCAAGATTGTATGGTGGTAAAACAGACGTAATTATGATGTTAAATGGTGCATTAGCTGGTCTAGTTGCAATTACTGCTGAACCATTAACACCAAATCCAACTACTGCAATGGTAATTGGGGCTATTGGAGCAATTATAATGTACTTTGGAACAAAGATGTTAGAAAACTTTGGTTTAGATGATGTAGTTGGAGCTATACCTGTACACATGTTTGCTGGAATTTTTGGAACTCTTGTTGTGCCGCTCACAAACGGGGATACTTCATTTTCTACTCAATTCGTTGGTGTAATATCTGTGTGTATTTTTAGCTTTGTTTTATCATTTGCAATATTTAAAGCATTAAGTTCGACTATTGGTTTAAGAATTAGTAAAGAAGCTGAAAAGCTTGGAACCGATAAAGCTGAAATTGGTGTGGTTGCTTATTCGATAAGAGACTAAATTAATCTAAATTTAGGGTCTGTAAATTCAGGCCCTAAATTAATTTCAATCATTTTGTGAGATATGATATTATAATGAGATGATTAAAAAAATCATTCTTTTAGCAGCTATTTTATTACCTTTCATTCTTTACTATTTGTCTGTTTACTTAATAAAAAAAGATACAAATAAAAAGTTTCCAATGATCCCATTATCGCTTGCTAGTTTGTTGTTGTTAGCTTTGGTTTTAATCTTTTTCAGATTTTCTGATAATGATCCTTCAGATGGCAAGTATACTCCACCAAAATTTAAGGATGGAAAAATTATATCCCCAAAAACTCGTTAATGTAAATATTCACATACCAACACTGTTTATAACTCCTATATCGTCATGGTTTTATTTTTTAGTTAACGATGAATCAAAACAAGAACATTAGTTTTAATGGTAACAGAATATCAACAGTTATGCAGGCAGAGTTTCTCTTAATTGCTTCTTTCTTTCATGAGCTAATAGTAGCTTTTTTCTTAGTCTCAAATTTTTAGGTGTTACCTCTAACAATTCATCCTCATTAACATATGACATCATTTCTTCTAAAGACATTCTTACAGGAGGTATTAAAGAGGTTAAGCCATCACTACCAGCGGCTCTTACATTAGTTAGTTTTTTTCCTTTTAAAACATTTATTTCTAAGTCATTGTCTCTATTATGCTCACCTACAATCATTCCACCATATACTTTGGTTTGAGGTTCGATAAACATCAATCCTCGGTCCTGCAAATTAAAAATTGCATAAGCAACCGCTTCTCCACTATCAGTAGAAATTAATGCACCATTTCTTCGGCCCTTAATATCTCCCTTAAATTCTCCATATGAATCAAAAACTCTGTTCATAACACCTGTGCCTCTAGTCTCCGTTAAAAACTTACTTTGATAACCAATTAAACCTCTTGTTGGGGCTTTAAAAATTATTCTTTTTTTGTTTTGCCCAGTATCACGCATATCGATCATTTCACCTTTTCTTTGGTTTATCGAGTCGATTACCATGCTTGAATATTCTTCATCAACATCAATAGTAACTTCTTCAAAAGGCTCTAACTTTATATTATTTTCATGTTTGAATAGGACTTTAGGTCTCGATACAGATAATTCAAATCCTTCACGTCTCATGGTCTCGATTAAAACTCCAATTTGAAGCTCACCTCGTCCTCCAATTTCAAAAGAGTCTTTTTGATCATTTTCTTTAAATGAAATTGCCACATTGGTTTCGGCCTCTTCTAGCAACCTCTCTCTGATCATTGTAGACGTTACTTTTTTTCCTTCTAAACCTGAAATAGGTGAGTCGTTAACTGTTATAGTTACTGACATTGTTGGTGGATCAATTGGTGTAGACCTGAGGGCTTCATTAACCTCTGAATGACATATTGTATCTGATACCGACGTTGTTTTTAAACCTGCCACACACACTATGTCTCCGGCCATAACTGTATCTGTTGCAACTTTAGAGGTACCTGAAAACGTAAATAACTTCGTTAGTCTGCCTTCTTCAACCTTTTTATTATTTAAATCTAGTGATTTGACTGTATCATTTACTTTTGCAATTCCATGTACCACCCGCCCAATTAGACAGCGTCCAAGAAAAGTGTCAGAGTGTAGTAAGGTTGATAACATTGCAAAAGGTTTGCTTAAATTTACCTCAGGCTCATTAACATGATTTAAAATTAGATCTAAAAGTGGGTGTAAATTTTCTTTTTTTTGATCTAACTCATAATTACACCATCCGTCTCGCCCTGAAGCATAAAGAACAGGAAAGTCTAATTGTTGATCTGTTGCATCTAAAGCAACAAATAAATCAAATATTTCGTTTATGACTTCTTTTGCTCTGGCATCCGACCTGTCAACTTTATTAATTACCACAATAGGCTTTAGACCTTGGGCCAAAGCTTTTGACAAAACAAATTTTGTTTGTGGCATTGGGCCCTCTGCAGCATCTACTAAAAGTATAACACCATCAGTCATTCCTAAAATTCTTTCAACTTCTCCACCAAAATCTGCGTGTCCCGGTGTATCAATAATATTAATTCTCGTATCTTTCCAAACCACTGAGGTTGGCTTAGCTAATATTGTTATTCCTCGTTCTTTCTCAAGATCTCCACTATCCATGATCCTTTCATCAATTTTCTGATTATCTCTAAATAGACCACTTTGTTTAAGTAAATTATCTATTAAAGTTGTCTTACCGTGGTCAACGTGGGCAATAATTGCAATATTTCTTAAACTGTTTGTCATAAAATTTGCGCTTAATACACTTTATTTTTTTATTTGCTAGTAAAAAAAAACTTAAAAATAATATCGCTAAATTTTGTTGATTTTACTTAATCTTTTGGTCAATTAGATTAAGAGATTGTGAATTGTTAGTGCTCACTATACTTGAGGCAGTCGCCAAAAAAACAAAAAATAACATGATTACAATTTTTCTCATGATTCCTTTTTAAAGAATAAATAAGACAATGAATGAACTGAAATGTGTTCTTATATTGACAATTTAATTTTTTCGAAACTTATTTTTAAAATATAATATGATAGCAGCAATTTCATATAAAAGTGCAAATATATGAAATATGATTGGTTGCTTTAGAATTTTGTACAACCAATTAAGTTTTGGAATATTTAACCAAACAACAAGAAAAGCCTTGGCTCCTTTAATAAGCTTTCCTTGATCCATTACGTGTAAACGTCTAGACAATTGATCTGTGCTTAAATTTGTTATCTGAGATTCTTTTGCATTAATATCATACCACTCAAGCTCATTTTCCATATTTTTATAAATATCTATTTCTTTTTTACAAATACTGCACGACTCATTAAAAAAAACTTTTACACTCATCTATATTTTTTTCTTTTCTTTTTTATTTTTTTTTGACCCTTTTCAATGTAATCTTTAAATAAACTCAATAATCCAAATATAACTAAAGCACCGCCGGCCAAAAGACCGTATGATAATAATAATTCAATTGAGGGAAAATCAGTCATCTTCGTCTTCTAACCACTGTTCCATAAATACTTTATGGCACGCATAACATATCACTGGTATGGAGCCAAAAAAACCAATTGTGACACCAGTTTTAATACCATATTCAACACACGAAAAATGTGTCAATGTTATTGTAGGTATTGTGCACACTCCAAGCAAATATGGTAATCTCCATTTAAATGGAGGCTTAAAATATCTGATGAAATATATTATTTTTAAAATCATAATTTCAAAGTTCCAATTTATTTTTTTAATCTGCTATAATTTTTTTTCAACTACAATTTATGCGTAATTTAAATAAAAAATTCAGTTCTTTTTCAAAAAAAATTTACCAATGTAATAAATGTAAAAGATTAGTAAATTTTAGAGACAATATTGTTTCTAAAAAACGTAAATCTTTTATAAATGAAATTTATTGGGGCAAACCTGTCTCCGGATTTGGTGATTTAAATGGCAAAATAGTTGTTGTTGGACTAGCCCCTGCAGCACATGGAGCTACACGTACCGGACGTGTTTTTACAGGCGATAAATCAGCAGACTTTTTATTCAATTGTTTATTCAAATCAGGCTTATGCAATCAATCAAATTCAAACCATCTTAAAGATGGTTTGAAACTTATAAACACTTTTATTACTTTGGCTTTAAGATGTGTGCCACCTAAAGATAAACCAACAAAGGAAGAGTTAAAAAATTGTTCAATTTTTTTTAAAGAAGAATTAGATTTCATCAAAAATAAAAAAGTTATTGTTGCGCTTGGCAAAATTGCATTTGATACTTGTATAAAATTTTATAAAGAAAATTATGGACTTAGAGGATCGTTTAAGTTTAGTCACGGTGCAAAATATCATATTAATGGATTAACCATATTTGGTTGCTATCATCCATCCCCACGTAATGTTAATACTAAAAGAATTAATGAAAAAAAAATGATTTGCTTATTCCAAAAAGCAAAAAAACTAATCTAATAGAGATGCAACATACTCCCAATTTACAAGATCATTAATAAACGCCTTTAAGTAATCGGGTCTACGGTTTCTATAATCAACGTAATACGAATGCTCCCAAACATCACAACCTAGGATAGGTTTCATATTTTGAACTAAAGGATTAGATGCATTAGCTGACTTTGTAACAATTAATTTTCCATTATCTATAGCAAGCCATGCCCAACCTGAGCCAAATTGAGTAGTGCCCGCTTGTATAAAATCTTCTTTAAATTTATCAATGCTACCAAAATCCGCTACAATCCTTTTATCTAATTCAGGCGGCATTGCTCCACCACCTTTTGGTTTCATGCACTTCCAAAACAAAATATGATTCCAATGTTGACCCGCATTGTTAAAAATTCCTGCTTTTGAACTATCTTTTGCTGTTTTTTTTACAATCTCTTCTAATGACGCTCCAGCTAAGTCAGTATCTTTTACTAAATTATTTAAATTGGTAACGTATGTTTGATGATGCTTTCCGTGATGCAAATCCAATGTCTCTTGTGACATAACTGGTGCTAATGCATCGTTGTTATAATCTAATTTAGGTAATTGAAATGTCATTAGGTGTTTATAC
>MDTA01060999.1_pt1 | contig 10656 bp, 7 predicted proteins | sample 811151 | NCBI WGS metagenome assembly MDTA01 (sample SAMN05326648, study PRJNA326480) | marine metagenome | isolation source: seawater | place: Indian Ocean: South | collected 2010 | reverse complement strand
TAATCTATATTTAGTAAAACAGCTCCTAAATCAAAAATAATAGATTTTATATTTTTCATTTTACAAAAGTGTAAAATATTAAATCATTTTAATAGATTTGCAGCATATATTTCGGGGCCTATAGCTCAGCTGGTTAGAGCACTTGACTCATAATCAAGGGGTCGTTGGTTCAAGCCCAACTAGGCCCACCAAAGCGGAATCCACCTCATTTTGAGTTAAGATTCCGCTTTTTTAATAATATAACTCATTTGAGTGGGTTTATTTAATAAAGATTACAGAAAATCAGATGTTAAATTGCCTTCAGATTTAAAAACCTTTTAAATAATATTATTTATTACTTTAGCGTTATGTTGTTTTTTAATAATATATTTTAGAATGAAATTTGCATTAGCGTTAATTCTTATGATATCCGCATCAATTTGTTTTTCACAAATTAATTTAATTAAAAAGGCCTCTAAAAAAGCAGAGTCTTTAATAAATAAAGATGTGAAATTAACTGAGAGTGAAATTGTTGAAGGTTTGAAAGAGGCATTAAAAAAAGCATGTTCATTTTCTGTGGATATATCTTCCGCTGAGGGGGGGTTTAATAATAACAAGCTCATTAAAATCCCATTCCCTGACGAGACTGTTAAAAATAATTTATTAAATATCGGTTTTAGTGAGAATGTTAAGCAATTTGAAAAAAGTATGAATCGATCCGCTGAAATCGCATCAGAAAAAGCGTTGCCAGTGTTAGAGCAATCTATTAGTAAAATGAGTATTAATGACGCTCTGAATATTTTAAATGGAGAAGATAATGCGGCTACGATATATTTAAAAAATAGCACCTACAAATTTTTATATTCTGAATTTTATTCTTTAGTTTCCCTAGCAATGAAAAAATCAGAGATAACTAAAAAATGGAATTTACTAATTAATAAATATAATAAAATACCATTTGTAAAAAAAATAAATCCTGACATAGAAGATTATATTACAACAAAAACAATTGATGGTTTATTTATATTAATTGCAAAACACGAAAAAGAAATAAGAATGAATCCTAAAGCAAGAGTTACAGAAATATTAAAAAAAGTTTTTAATTAATTTTAGAAAACTGATTACATTATCAAACTAAATTTATTTTCCCAATGATGAATAATAAGTTATACATATTAATTGCATTTTTAGTGCTAGCTATTATTGCATTATCCGTTTCTTTTTATAATTACACAGAAACTTCAGAATTAAAATTTCAGGAATCGGAGAACCTTAGAATAATAAAGTTAGAGGAGGAAAACAATCTACGTTCTGAATTAGATGATATTTTAGAACAATATGACAATTCTAGATACGAGATAGATAATTTAAATATTGATCTTGATGAGAAACAATTGGAAATAGATAACTTAAAGAAAGAGATTAGAGATTTGTTGAATGTGAAAAATGATTTAAATCAAGCAAAACAAAAGATAATCAAACTTCAGAATATTACAAAGAAATATTTTGCTCAAGTAGATTCTTTGTTAGGAAAAACAGAAGAATTACAAACTCAAAATCAAACTCTTGAGCAAGAAAATAGATTGTTAAAAACTAAAAACCAAAAGCAAAATAAGGAGTTAGTAGAACAAAATGAGAGGTTAGATGTTGGTTCTACCTTAGAGGTTTTTGATATAGAAATTGATAAGTTAAAACTTACTTCATATGGACAAGAGAGAAAAGTTATATGGGCAAAAAACATACAACTCTTGCGATCTTGTTTTAAGATTTCTGCTAATCAAATAGCAAAATCTGAGTTTAAAACTATTTATATTCAATTTATTGATCCTAATGGAGATATTTTACAATCTAGTAGTACTCCAGATAGTTCTGTTTTCATAATGAAAGATTCAATTGTAGAATTTACTATATCAAAGCCATTTAATTATAACAATAAGGAAATAGAGTTGTGTGTAGATTGGCAAAGAGGAGAAATATTGGAAAGTGGGAAATATAAGGTTCTATTTTTTATCGATGAAAAATTAGTGGGAAATACTATTTTGAAATTAAATTAGAAAAAAGCAGTAACACCAATATTCCCAACATGTTTTACTTCGCTTGTTGTGGATTTTCTCCCATCATATAGAAGATCAATTTGTAAACTGTTTTTTAGTTTCTTTTGAAGCTTTATTCCCCATATAAAATTTCTTCCTTTAGATAATCCCTCCATTAATTCATAATTAAGAATGGAATTATTATTTAAGATAGCGTCAATATATATTAATTTTAAATGAGATTGTAACATAAAATTATTGTCATCTAATTTCTCATAAACACAGGAAAACTCATTTGATTTTACTTGAGAATTATTCTCTGAAATTTGCTTGTTTTGATGTGTATATAATAGACTAAAATTGGTGTTGTTTTTCATTTCAAAATCTAAATGTTGCTCCAATTTAGTAAAGGAATATTCATAATTTTTATTGTCAAAGAAATTAGAGAAGTTTTCTTTTTTACCAATAGATATTTGAATGATATTATAAATATTATTCCGTATTAAATTGTTACAACGTATCTGATTCTCTTGTTTTTTCTGTTTGTCAGTTCCGTAAGAGAAGCTATTCTTAATAATAGAATTTTTGTTTTGAAAATGAAGATTAAAAAACTTGTTGTTTCTATTATATGAGAATGAATTAATACTTTGGGACATATTATCAATACTGCTATCTGTTATATAGTGGCAAAATGGATTGAAATGTAAATCTTTATCCTTATTTTGAATTTGATAATGGCTATGTAGATATATCTTTTTCAAGATTTTTCTTTTACTAATCTTATTAAAATCAGCAGTAATATTTTGTTTATATTCTAGAAAATAGATGTCTTCCAGACTATTAGAAGGTAAGAGCAACACAACATATTCCGCTTCATCTTGAAATACCGCAGGAGTAAATTCATTAAGTTCTTGTATCCCGTTATTATTATTGTCTATCCAATTATGCGTACCCATACCAGAGGGTACTTTAATAAAACTCTTATCTTTTTTTGCTTGTTTCCCTTTTCCTAATTCATATTTATTGTTGAATTGAATAAAATTTTTAAATAACTTTATTGTAAAATTATTAGAAGATAATAGATGATTTTCATCTTGTAAACTATCTGCGGTGTAATTTACGCTCCTATATTTTAAACTTGTATTGTATTTAAAATAGTTGAGTTTATTAAAATCTAGATTCAAATTAATTTGATTAGATTTGCTGAAATCGAATATTTTTTTATCCTTCCTTCTTTCAATTTCTAAGAAAACTGATTTAAGTTTATTACTAGCTGAACTTATGATCTCAACAAATGAATTAGTAGATTCTAATAACTCATTTTCAAGATTCTTATTAAGAAAATTTTCAGAATTTAGAATTAAATTTAGATTTAGATGTTTTAGATTGTAATTTATCTTAGATTTTGAAAACAAAAGAGTCGAGTTAAATTCTGTAGACTTTGTTTTGGAGAGTTTAGATTCTGAAAACAAACTAAATTTACTTTTGTTATAATCTAGCTTTATAGAATTTCTGTGCGCAGAATATAAATCGCCTATGTCTAGATTTTGATAGATATATTTTACAAGTTCTATACTATCTTTTATAATAGAGATTGCACTTCTATATAAGGTCTGCTTACCATAAATATTATCGCAATTCCAATATCTAGAAAATTCAATATCTTTATATGTGTTTATTCCAGTATATCTGTCAGAAATAAATTCAAGAGAATTACTATTAATTATTTTCCATTTATCTTTATCTATAATTTTGTATTTCATTCCTAAAAAAGTAGTTAAGGAGTTATTGTCTTTATCATTAAGATTTGAAAATAAATTTTTATCAAAATTCTCTAATGTAATATTTGTATAAAGATCTAATTTGTTATTAATTTTAGATGAAGCTTCCGTAGAGATAATTGTTTTAGATTTTGGAGAAGTTATCTTTACATAATGTGCGAAATTTCCTTGAGAAATGAAATTTCCATTTGTAAAAATTGGAGGGGTCCATTCATAAGTTTTTCCATTAACACCATCTTCCTTTAGGATATAATCTCCTTCATTTTGATTTACTTCAGTAAATCTAATTTGGTAAATTGCCAAGTCAGGTTCGTTAGAATATCGATAAAATTGTAGACTTATACCATTAATCAGAGTATCTACTTTTTTATATAATATCTTCTCTTCAGAATAAGTAGTACTATCAACCGATAGGGAATAAATATCACTCTCCGAATCACCTATCTCTGAAAGAATATATTTTTCAGAGTCTGAAAGTTCACTTAAATAATTCTGATTTTTCCAATCAGACTCAGAATAAATATGGACACTAAGATCTAAATTTTTATGGACAAATTTCTGATTTGAAGTGATAACAGATTGAGCATAACTTCTTTCATTATATTCATATTCAACATAAAATCTATCATCTTTAGTAATTAGATTTCTTGATGTGAAAATAATTTCTGCAGTATTGTAATCAATTATATAGTCTCTATCTATTCCTCTCTCCAATTTCTCTCCATTCAAGAATAATTTTTCAGTTCCAGAAAGTACTACAACATAATTTTCTCCATTCCTTCCCCTTAGTTTGTAAGGGCCTTGATTTCCTTCATCTCCATTGAAAGATTGAGTAGTGTATTTTCCTTTGCTCATACTTATGGAACTCAAGTTAGAGTAGGAGTAAAATTCCATATGTCTTTTATTTTTAAGTATGACTCCTTTGGCCTTTCTATTATATTTTAAAAATCGACTATTATGTTTTGTAAAAATATCTCCAGTTATAATTTCATTTTTTTCGTTGAAAATTCTTATAAAAACTTTGTCAAACTCTTGTAATTTGTAACTACTACCATCTTCTTGAAAAGGTAGGTTGTTATCTGAAATAACAGCTTGAAGAGTAATGTCATTATCTAGTTTTCCATTAATTCTTAAATCGATGTTAGACAAAATAGAAAGATCTTGAGAGTTTCCTATCATAACATTTCTACTAATATTTCCTTCTCTGATTAAATTAGAATTACTTCTTTTTTCTTTATGATTTTTGTTCCTATTTATATAAGAGTTATTAATTTCAGGTTCTGTAAAATATAATTTTCTTTTATAAAATGTCTTGGAAAGTAATACAGGAAAGACATGATAACTAAATATTAAAGTATCCCCAAAAAGTAATGTGTCTTTAATTTCAATTGTTGATTCTATTTCATTTAAACTATAACTAGTTTCTGGTATAGTATGATTCTTTAAAGATTTTATTTTAAAAGTATTTGATACAATGCTAAAACTATCGACCTTAAATTCCATTTTTTCAATCACGATCTGTTTATCTCTTTCAGATTCAAAACCTTGTCCTATTAGCAAAATAGGAATAAATAAAAACAGAAACAATATTTTACAAGGTGATTTCAATTTTTGATTCTTAGAAATAGTATAAACGAAAAAAATGTAAAAACTATATTATTGTTGCCAAAAATATTATTTTTATCTTCCAATAAAAATAAAACATGTCTGTAATATTAACATACAATATAAATGGTATTAGAGCGGCTCTAAGAAAGGATTTTAATAATTGGCTTCACTCTACAAATGCAGATATCATTTGTTTACAAGAGATTAAAGCTAATAGTGATCAGTTTGACGAATCAGTTTTTTTAGATTTAGGCTATCATTGTTATTGGCATTCAGCTCAAAAAAAGGGGTATAGTGGTGTAGCTATTTTATGTAAGAATAAACCCAAACATATTGAGTATGGATGTGGAATAGAAGATATAGATCTTGAGGGGAGAATAATTAGAGTAGATTTTAAAGAATATTCAGTTATGAGTATTTATTTTCCAAGTGGAAGTAGCGGTGACATAAGGCAAGATTTTAAAATGTATTTTTTAGAACAGTTTAAGAGTTATGTAAATGAACTTAGGAAAGAAATTCCCAATCTCATCCTTTGTGGAGATTATAACATTTGTCATCAGGCGATAGATATTCATAATCCAGTCCGATTAAAAAACACTTCAGGTTTCTTACCAGAAGAACGACAATGGTTATCAGATTTCTTATCAACAGGATTTATTGACTCATTTCGACATTTAAACAAAGACCCTCATCAATATACATGGTGGAGCTACAGAGCAAATGCAAGAGTAAAGAATTTAGGTTGGAGAATTGACTATCAGATGATCTCGAAAACCTTATTGTCAAAATTAAAAAGATGTCAGATTCTATCATCTGCGGTTCACTCAGATCATTGTCCTGTATTGTTAGAAATTAAAGATTAGATTTATTAAATTTGCGTTATAATAAAAAAGACAATGAGTAGTATTTTACAAACTGCAGAACGAAGTTCTCATCTAGATCCCTCAGAAAATGTAATTTTTCAAAGACACTTGATAGCATATAAAGAAGCGGCAAAATTAATTAATGGGATTGTTTTAGAAGTTGGTAGTGGAGAGGGGTATGGTATAGTAGAACTTGCGGATAAAGCACAGAAATATATTGCAATTGACAAATACGATTCTCCTATTGAGAAAGGTTTAAAGGAACAAAACAATATAGAGTTTCATAAAATGAATGTTCCTCCTTTAAAGTTTGAGGATAATTCTATTGATTTTGTGGTTACTTTTCAAGTAATAGAACATATCAAAGACGATGAAAAGTTTGTACAAGAAATTCACAGGGTATTAAAACCGGGAGGTAAGCTAATCCTTACAACTCCAAATATCTTAATGTCTTTGTCTCGTAATCCGTGGCATATTAGAGAATATAATCCTACAGAAATGAAGGATGTTTTGAAAACATCATTTTCAAATATTCAAATGAAAGGTATTTATGGAAATGAAAAGGTTATGAAATATTATGAGAAAAATAAGAAGTCTGTAGAAAATATCCGAAAGTGGGATATTTTTAATCTTGAAAAAAAATTACCTAGATTATTTTTACAAATTCCATATGACATTTTAAATAGATTTAATAGACATAAATTACAGGATAATAACGAGAAATTAGTAGGTGAAGTAAAATATACAGATTACTTTATAAAGGAAATGAATGACACCTGTTTAGATTATTTTTGTATTGCTACTAAAGTTTAGAGAAGCTATATCCTTTTTCTCTAATTTTTTTCAAGATCTCTTCTAAATTTTTTTTGAGGATTTTCTCAGATTTTTTGTTGTCGTGAAATACAATGATAGATCCACTTTCTATATTATCTAAGATATTTCTTTGTAATATATTAGATCTTATATCTTTCTTGAAATCATAACTAAGAACATCCCACATTATAATCTTATATTTTTTTTTAACTTCTCTTATCTGCCAAGGGTATATCTTCCCGTATGGAGGACGGAATAGATTAGTTTTAGGAATTACAGAGGAGCACTTTTCAATCTCTTCAATGTAGGAATTTGTAGATGAAAACCACCCATTTTTATGAGAAAAACTATGATTCCCTATACTGTGTCCTTTTTGTTGAATTTCATTAATTATTTCTGGATATTTTTTCGAAGATTCTCCGACGCAAAAAAAAGTAGCTTTAATCTTAAGACTACTTAATATATTTAAAATCCAATAAGTTAATTTAGGAGTTGGACTATCGTCAAAGCTTATAAAAACCTCTTTTTTATTTGTTTCAACCCTCCAGCTTAATGAAGGAAACATCTTTCGAATAAGATTAGGCGTTTTTACAAAGAACAATTTTATAATTTAATGTTTTTTCTTAATGTTCTTAACTCGTTTATACTCTTTTTAGTGTATTGTTGTAATCTTTTTCCATCAACAGAAAGGTATCCTCCTTTTAGTTCTTGTTCTAATAAGAATTTTTCTTGTAATTCATATTCTTTTAGAAGTAATTCAGACCATTTATAACCTTCTTCATGCTCTTCATTTATATAGATTGCGGACATTTGAATAGAAACAGGGTCTAACACATCTGTAGATATTGGTATTGAAGCAAAATATTTGTCAGCTAGTTTTATTGCTTTTTCTGAATCTCCTTTTTGTTGAACGGCTACTGCTAATCTTAAAAATGGATATCTGAATCCTATCATTGATCTTGCTGAATAATAATCATAATACACATCGGGATTAATAACATTTCCAAATCTATAATTATTCATTACAATGTCAAAACTATTTTTGGTTTCTGTATTTTGCTGGCTTGCATAATTTGTTCTATAAGGAACAAATCTACTAACACAACCTTCTTCTTGTACGAAATCTAATAATCCAATATATTTTAAAAGCTCCTCCTGAGTAGTAGGGTTTCCTTTTCCTACTAATGAGAACTTATCTAAGGTTTGTTGAGAACTGATAAAATATAAAGGTCTTTGAAATTTAAAGTTAGCAAGTATATCTAGTAAAGCTAGTTCATGTTGATTAATCCTACTTCCTTTTACGGTTAGATCTATTCTATTCATGATATTTTTTCCTTTCCAGTTTTTCTTGTCTGTTTCTGAAAATAAAGATGTGTCTATAGGGATATAAATATTCTTTGGACATCCTTTTCCATTTTTTACTTCTTTTATTGCTTGTAAAGCACTCTTTCTTTTTTTGTTTTTGTAAGTAGGGACTCCATTTTTCTGATTTCCTTTATAATCCTCATATTTTAATAAAGAAGGTACAGCTTCTGCATCATATACTTTGTGTTTTACTTGATCAATATACCAATCCATTCCTAATAAACTCATGTTTACATTTCTCACATCAAGACGAACTCCTTCTACTTCTTGAGCGTACCATAATGGATAGGTGTCATTATCCCCGTTAGAGAAAATTATCGCATTAGGTTCTAGTTGTTGCAGATAATTAGTAGCAACATCTATTGTAATGGTCCTTCCGCTCCTGTCATGGTCATCCCAATTTTCAGAAGCCATTAATGCCGGAGCAGCAATTAAACAAATAACAGTTGATATTATTGCCGAGATTCTCTTGTCGAGTTTGTTTTTTAAGTATTCAAAAATACCTAAAACTCCTAAACCTATCCAAATAGCAAATGCGTAAAAAGAACCTACATAAGCGTAATCTCTTTCCCTGGGTTGATCAGGTGGCACATTTAAAAACACAATAATTAAAACTCCAGTAAATAAAAAGAACATCAGTACAGATATTGCGTCTGTTTTTGCGGATTTAAAATGAAAGAATATACCAATTAAACCTATAATTAACGGTAAAAAATAGTAATGATTTTTGGCTTTGTTGTCTTTCAAATGACTAGGTGCGTTATCGTATTTGCCAAAATTTAACCCACTTTCCCAATTACCATATATGTCATTCTGATCCATATTCATAATGTCATTTTGTCTTCCAGCAAAATTCCACATAAAATATCTCAAGTACGACCAGCCTATCTGATAGTCAAAAAAGAAATGAAGATTCTCTCCAAATTTAATTCTGCTATTGGGGTCTGTTCCATTCGCTCTTCTCCATCTTTTGTATCCCTGTGTTTTCTGATCAGACCACATTCTAGGGAAAAACTCTTTATCTCGATATGTATATTTTATTTTATTCCCCATGTCTTCATAAATACCCTTCGTTTCATTTTTAAGATATTCTGTTCCTGTAGTTTCTTGTCCAGTAGGGTTTACAATCGGAAATTTCTGATTGTATTGTTGACCTGAAACAATAGGCCAATCGCCATACTGATCCCTTTGTAAATAAGAGGAAAGTTTTAAAGGGTCGTCAGGAGCCCCAATATTGATAGGTGTATTTGCGGAAGATCTTAAAATTACTGTTGAATAAGAAGAATATCCAATTAACAAAACTAAAACTCCTAAAATTGCAGTATTCCATGTAGAATTGCCCGATTCTCTTGTTTTAAACAATCCAAAAACAATTAAACCTATAATTAATAAAAAGAAAAACAATACTCCAGAGTTAAAAGGAAGTCCAAAATCATTTACAAAAATTCTATCAAATGTTCCCATCAGAGAAGCTGTTTTTGGTATAATAATGCCTTGAATCACAAGTAGTATTGATGCTGATATTATTAACGCTTTAAAAGCTCCATAATGTGTATATTTATTATTTTTAAAATAGTATATCATCCCCATTGCTGGAATTGTTAGTAGAGAAAGTAAATGCACTCCAATTGAAAGTCCAATAAAATAAGCGATTAATACTAGCCATTTACTAGAATGTGGAGAGTCGGCAACTTCTTCCCATTTCAAGATGCACCAAAAGGTTAAAGCAGTGAAAAATGAAGAGAGAGCATAAACTTCTCCCTCCACCGCCGAAAACCAAAAAGAATCTGAAAAAGTATAGGATAAAGATCCTACAACCCCCGCTCCTAATACAGCAATCAATTTAGATTGTTCAATATTCCCGTCTTTAAAATATATTTTTCTTCCAAAAGCAGTAATAGTCCAAAACAAAAATAATATTGTAAATGAACTGGATAATGCGGACATACTATTTACCATAATAGCAACTTGAGAAGCATCTGCAGCAAATAAGGAAAAGATCCTTCCTAACATTAAGAAAAATGGAGCTCCTGGAGCATGTACAACTTCTAATTTATATGCAGCTGATATAAATTCTCCACAATCCCAAAGACTAGCGGTTTTCTCCATTGTTACTAGATAAATAATAGTTGAGATTAAGAACACTAACCATCCGGTAATATTATTTAGTTTTTTAAAATTATTCATAATTTGATTGTTAAAATTTCAATTTGG
>MDTA01026711.1_pt1 | contig 10656 bp, 15 predicted proteins | sample 811151 | NCBI WGS metagenome assembly MDTA01 (sample SAMN05326648, study PRJNA326480) | marine metagenome | isolation source: seawater | place: Indian Ocean: South | collected 2010 | reverse complement strand
TTTATATTAAGGAGAAAAAATGAAACTTACAGCTAGAACACTTAGAAGAATGATTAATGAAGAGATGGTTAAGATTAACAGAAGCCGCAGAGCAAGAAGACTTGCAGAGAGCAGATATGCTGATCGTCCTGTTAGAGTAACACCAGAATACATTAATCGCATTATCAGAGAAGAGTATGAAGCACATCAAGAGCGTCAAAGATTAATTGAATCACGTCGTAGAAGAAGATCATTATCTAGATACTAATTTTTTTTAAAAAAAGTTATAAAAAGTTGAGTTAATGCATATATTATTAATCGCATTCGATATCGCATATTAATAAATTATTTCGAAAGGATTAAAGATGCAATTAACACCAGAACAAGTTCAATCAATCAATGTTTTACTTTCCGCAGTACAAGTAGCTCAGCGCCGAGGCGCTTTTTCTTTGCAAGATGCACATACATTGCAAGAGGCAATTGATGCTCTAGTTCCTCGTGAAGAGCAAGAGAGACAAGCAGCTGCAGCACAGGCTGCCGACGCCGAGGGTGATGAGGGTGAGTCAGCTGTTAGCATTTCTGAGGGAGAGGAAGTAGCAGATGAGGATTGTTGTGATGAGAAAGAGGATTGTGAGCACGTAGAGGATGGACAGCCTGCTGCAGATTCTGAGTAATATTTAATTATATAGTTTAGAGCTCACAATAATATATATTAATATATTACTTTGTGAGCAGTTATGAGCTGGAACTTAAAAGAACAAACATTAGGCACATATGTCATTGGCAGTACTATCAGTGATAATACATCAGTAAATTCAGGATCTGCAATACCATATCAAATATACTCAGGAACAACTAGTCATGGTATATCTGTTTCAAACGGTGTATTTACTTTGCCCAAAGGCGAGTGGCTAGTTTCTTTTACTTTAGAATCACAGACAGCTGGTGCAATACATACAGCTGATATTTATATTGACGGTTCAATAGATAGTAGGTGGCCTAAAATTGAGTGTTTTGCAAATAGCACTCAATCAGATATGAATACTACTGCTGCTACAATTAGAAGTAGTGGTTCAACAACAATTGAACTTAGAGTAAACAATAGTGCTACAACATATAGCAGTAGAAGTGATTGTGTCATATATGGAGTTAAAGTATGAGTTATTTAAGTGTTAGAGAAGGACCTTTTGTTTTGTCAAAGTTAACTACACCTTATACGTTTTCAAATACAACTGAGTTTACATTAACATTAGATAATCATTATACAAGTCAAGGTTTGCTTCCTTATGTTCCTTCTGTTAACGGATTATGTTTTTCTGATATAACAACTGAAAATACTACATACATAGTCGGAATGCACAAGCCAGTAACATCAGGAAAATATGGAGGTGATGAACCTCAAGCAGGCCCTGGGAGAGGAAACGCTGGTTGTATAGGATGTGGAATATATTCTAATGGAACACCTGAAGTATATTATAAGTCTGCTTACAGCGCGGACGATACAATTACAAATGACTCTTACGTTGTGGTTTGGTGAAAAATGACTTATATATTATTACCCCCAAGTAGACCAGAAAGTACTCAAACTATAGGAACACTCTTATCACCTTCTTCTATAGCAGTTGATTCTGTTTGTCCGTGCGGTTCAATGACACATTCAGGTCTAACTGTAAACGGAAGCGGACAATTAGTATTATCATCAAGCAAAGATTGGATTTTATGGGCTAGTCCTCTTGTCGAAGCTAACAATAATCCTTATAATGGAGCAATGACTTTTCAATGGTATGACGTTACAAATTCATCTTATATTGGAAGACCTATTGACTTATGGACATCAATCGGAGGAGGAGCAAACTTAAGAGGTAGTTTTGCCAGAGTTGTTATAACACCTTCTGTAGATACAACAATTGAATTAAGAATAAAGTCAATAACAAATAGTGGTATTGATACAGTAAATCCTGCTACACCTAAAAATCACTGGGCTAGTAATGCTCCTAATCCATATGTTGGTGAGCAGTGGTATTCTGTATTAAGTTTTTAAAAATTATTATTTTGTTAATTTATTTAATAGTTATAGATATAGTTTAGAAAAGGCTTTTAAATATGGCAATAAAAGTTAATTATAATTCGACCCAGGGATTGGTCCAAGAGTTAGATCCAACAGGCGCAGGCGGGTTTTTGGTAAATGGTGCGCAAATAGGCAAACAAACGGTTAAGTATTTGACATCAAATACAACTCTAACATCATCAGATGACAACACAATTTTTTTAATTGCCAATGTTGGTGTTACAGTAACAATACCAGTACCAACTAAAGAAATTGTAGGAACTCGCTATAAATTTATAGCTGCAAATGATTTGACTAATGGGACACTTATAACAGTAGAAGGTTTAGTTGATAAATTCTTAGGAAACATTTTGTATTATAGCCTAGGTGCATCAAGTAGTGATGTAATGACTAAGTCAAAAATAAGATTTAATAATACTAATCCTAATCCTAAAGCTAGAGCTGGAGATAATGTCGAACTAACATGTATTTTAACAGGAGGTGGCCCCGATCCTGATGCATGGACTCCTGTTTGGCATGTAGTTGGCTTTGCAAAAGATACAAATGGAATTATTTTCACAGATGGCTAAATATTTTAAGGCGCATGTAAAAAATGCGCCTTTTTATTAATATATAGTTTTAGGCCCGGTGCAAACATAACAGCTGACCCCGCCAGTGCATCGGAATCATGCGGACAAGTTTATCCTATAAGGAGGAAGTTATGGCAACAAGTAGAGGAAGAAAGTCTGTTACAAAGAAAAAAGAAGTAGCAGCATCTCCTGACAAGGAAGTTATTGAATCTAAGGTTGAGGTACAACCTAAAGCAGCGCCTAAAAAGGCTGCAGCTAAGAAAGTTGCTCCAAAGAAGGCAGCTCCGAAGCCAGAGTCTGTTCAAGAAGAGTTGCCTCCACCACCACCTTCACCAGAGCCCGAACCAGTTGTTGAGCCTGTTGTAGAGGAAGTAAAGCAGGTAGCAGCTGTTGAAGTTGTTGAGCCTGCGCCGCGTGTTGTTGGTATTGGATCATTGGTAATGATGCCATCTGGCAAGCGAGGAACAATTATTTCAGTTAATCGTAAAGGGTATTTCGAAGTGAGAAGCGAAAGAAACCCAAGGAAGACTTATTTATATGAGCCTTCACAACTCTCATTGGTATAATAACTTAAAATAATAAAGAAAGAAACAGGAGATATAAAATGCCAAAAATTAATAGAACAAATTCAAAAGGTCTTGTCCAAGAAACAGGAAAAGGTGCTGTAGGTATACCCTTTTCGGAGTCTGTTGTTTTAACGTCGACTGACGGTTTATCGTATACTGGTAGTGAAGTGGTACAACCAGCAGGATCTATTCTAGTTGGTATAACTGCAGTAGTAACAACTGAAATGGCTAGAACAGCTGCAGGAAATGGAACACTAGGAATTAAAGTTGGCGACGCTGCAGGAGAGGAAGACATTGCTGCAGCAGTTGCTAATGCTTTAAGTGGTGCTGCAAATGATGTAGCTGTTGGGAAAGGTTCTTCAACACATAGTGAAATAACAACAGCACTACAAGGCGCTGCAAATATTGTTATTGGTAACGGTGCTGCATACACAGCTTTAGAAAGAAAACTTCACGCTACAGTAACACGTTCTGCAAATGCTTTTGATGCTGCAACACGAGGAGCAGTAACAGTACACTATGAATTTATTAGTGCTTAAGGAGTAATCAATGCCAAAAATTAATAGAACAAATTCAAAAGGTCTTGTCCAAGAAACAGGAATCGGATCAATTGGCCTACCCTTTACAGAATCAGTAGAGTTAATAGCAAATGCAGCAGAAACAACATTTGTATCTTCAGAAGGCCTTGTTCAACCTGCAGGATCATTTATTAAATCTATTACTATTGTTTGTACCACAACACATGCAGCAGCCGCTGGAAACATTGGCTTTCGAGTAGGAACTGCAGCAGGAGGTGCACAAGTTGTAGATTTAGATGCTGACTCGCTTGTTGCAAATAATGCTGCTTTTGCAGCAGGAAAAGGAAGCTCAACTCGCGGAGAAATTAAAACAGCTCTGCAGGGTGCAGCAAACTTAGAAGTTGTTGCCGGGCAGTCATATACAGCAACAAAAAGAACTCTTTTCCCAGAAGTAGTAGCAGCTGGTGGCAACATCACAGCAGGTAAATATAAATGTACTATTGAGTTTGCTTCATAGCTAATACTATTAATAGATTTAAAATTTAAACCTCATTGTAGTAGAGATACTCTTTGGGGTTTTTGAGTATATAGAGGTTGATAATTTAATTATTTTATAAGTGCTTTTATATTTAGATACTATAAATACATTATAGGAGAATTAATTTTGTCTTATGAACCAAAAAAACAAGTAATAGTTGAAGCTAAAAATTTAACAGGTTCAGCTTGGAATTATGGAAGTATCGGGTATATTTTTGAGCCTGCTGGAAATGGAAATAATCATTGGCACACAGGTGGCACATTTACAATTGATGATCGTGTTGGTCTTGTACAAGTAGGTGGTTATTATGCTCTTCCTATAGGAACATATGATGTAAACACAGAAGCAGTTATTGAAGTGAGCGCGACTGGTCATGGTGATACTTTTACATTTGGAAACATTACAGGCACTTCACCGAGTCTTGCGTATAATCAATTAAACTCAAATGCTACTATAGTAAGATCTTTTTCAGAATACTCTTTAGGGTCAAAAGATTATGTAAGTACAAGCTTACAGTTTGAGCTTGAAATTACAAATCCACAAGGAATTCTGCAAGCTATGTATGCTAATGTAATTGAAGATGTGCCTTATATGAAGCTCGTATTTACAAAAATTAATTAATTTAAATAAGGATAAAAAATGAATGTACGATTTACATTGCCTTTTGGTACTTCAAGAGAAGTAGGAAAAACATATTTAGATAGTCAAGGTTTAGTTTTAGGCGTAATCTTAAGCAAAACAGAAAATAGTACAAAAATCTCAGCTTTTGGAGACTGCGCAGTCAAATGTGATTCTGACACTGACGAAAGTTATATGCTTCCAGTATGGTATGACTTTAATTCAAATGAGTTTAAGTATTTTACTTCAGACGACTTAAATCAAAAAATTATAGGTTATATTAAGCCTTATCAAAGAGATCCAGCCGGCAATATAATATCAGATTATGACGTGTCATTGCGAGAATTTACATTCCTTGGTTTTTAGTTGCTTTTAAACAACTATAGTCTGATAGTTTGATTATTTTGCAAGTGCTTTTATATTTATAGACTAAATATAAGAGGATTTTATGAGAAAAGATAGGTTATTAGAGAGTTATATAAGATCTTATCTGATTAAAGAGTCAATAAGCTCTGATGATCATGATGACATAGAAGACGCTGTTAGTAGACTTAAAAGAGCACTTTCAAGCAGAGGTATGTCTTTAGAAACTTTAAACTTTTCTCCTAAGATGATATCCAAAGTAAGAGATAAAACGCCTGTCAAAGACTTAGCAACAATTAAAAGAGACAAGCCAGAGTCTTATGAAGAAGACAAGTATAGAGAAGAGTCTCAATCATATTCAGAAGTTATTGCAAATCAAGAAGAGCTTTCTGTAGGTTTAGGTTTTAATCCTATTGATAAACTTAAATATGAAAATAGTTACTATTTAGAAAGAGTCCAAGAGTTTATAAAAGTATTAGATACTTTCGATAGAACATTAGAAGTTTCTAATAGATCAAAAGAAATGTCAGACTTTCTAAAAAAAGTAATAAAGTTAAAAGAAGCTATAGAAGAAGCTGATTTAAAAATTGTAGGTTCTGGTATTTATAGAATTGTACTTATTGACCCAAACAACAATAACTTTGTAATTAAAATAGGTTTATCAGACAAGGGAAGACAAGATTGTAGAAATGAAATTGAGTTTTCAATGGGTAGAGGTAAAGGAAGAATACAACATACAAGAAACTTTCCTACAATATATCATCACGATCAACAAAACTTTTCTTGGTATGCTATTGAAAAAGTTCTTTTTATAGAAAACGAAACATTTAACAATCCTCCACAAAACTTTTTTTCTGACATAAAAGAACAGTTTAGATACACATTTAGATTTCTTGAAAAATTAAAATATACATTGCCAAGCTCTTTGCATAAAGACATTCAGCTACTTGATGTATTTGAAAAGTATATTTCAACAATGTTTAACTTTAAAAAAGATGAAATAAAAAAAGCACACTTGGAATATGCAGAAGAAATAAGAGCTGAAAGAAACAATAAAGTTGCTATTTTCTTAAAAAACTTTTTAAAAAAAGTAAGAGAAATAATATTTGGAGCTAACTTAAGTCCACAAAAATCAAATTTTGTAATACCTGAACAAGCTGTGTATGACGAGCTTTTTAAGAAAAGAATGACTTCATTTGTTGAAAACTTTAGTCATTCGCAAACAAAAAGTCTTTCTAAAGCAAAAAAAGTACAAATTTTTATATCTTTATTAGATGAATTAGAAACAATGAAGTCAACTGAGTTTAATAGAATATCGCAAGAGTTATTTAGTCTTTTCGATCAAGCAGTAGTAACTAACTTAAGAGATATTCATTTAGGTAATGTAGGTTTTAAAAAAGTAGTAGACGAAGAAACATATGAAGAAAAGTGGCGTTTAATTTTTACTGATATTGACTCTAATTAAGCTTTTTATTATACAGTCCTATAATTACTTATGTAAAGGATTTATAGGAGTTTTTTATGGCAACGTTTGTTAACACAACGCAACCAACACCATTTGGTGTATATGACAATGATTCGCATTTTCAAGAAGATGCAGATGGTGTTGCATTATATGTTAAAAGAAGACTCGGCGATGATGTATTGTCAGTAGAATTAACAAATAAGCAGATTTGGGCAAACTTTGAAGAAGCTGCTCTTGAATTCTCAAAACAAATTAATGCTCACCAAGCAGAATCTTATATGTCAAACATTCTTGGTTTAAACGCTGGACCAAATGTTACATTTAAAAAGAATGACTTTGGACATTACTACTGGTTAGATTTAGCCGCCGGTGAGACTGCAGATGATTCAATTAATGATGCTGCATCAAATTCAGAGCTTAGGAAAAATGTTCAAGTACTTCTAATACAAAATCCATCAGACCCTAGGTTTAGGTTACAAAACAAAAAAGCCAGATATAAGCTTGCTGGAACCAGTATATCTATTACAAGAGAAATAGAGGATGATCCTAATGATAATAGCATTGTGTCTCCTATAGAAGATAAAAAAGTTGGACCTAACGGTCAAGAGCAGAAATTTCCAAGAGAAACGCTTGAGTATCTATTAAGAAGAGCAGAACCTTATGCATCAGAAGCTTACGTTGGTGGTGTTAGCAACTCTTTAAGAGGATTTATTCCACTTGAGCAAGACAAACAAGATTACAATATATATAAAGACATGATTGTTCCAAGCGGTAATAATCAATTGACTTTAGAAGCATTTAATGGTGACCCTGCTCAGCTATCTCTTTTTAATCCTGTTTATAAAAATCAATTGTTACCAACAGCAACGCCAACAAAAATAAAAGTTAATGAAGTTTTTCACTTTTCACCTCAAGCAGCATATCGCTTCTTTGACACAACTTCAGCAATAAATTATTTAAATAATCAATTTGCGTTTGAGTCATTTACACCAGAGACAGTTTTCTATGTTCTTCCTGTATTTGAAGATTTATTAAGAGCAGGTCAGCTTGACATATCAAATAGAGTTAGAAGAAGCAACTTTAGCTATAGAATACAAGGGCAAGAGTTAAGAATATTTCCTAGGCCTACACAATCAAATCCTTTAAACTTATTTATTAAGTTTTCTTTCCCACAAGATCCGTTTAAACCTAATTTACCTTATGATGACGACTCAATTACAGGTGTTTCAAACTTATCAAATGTTCCTTTTGATAATGTTGCATATAGTGGTATTAACCAAATGTCTCGTCAGTGGATAAGACAATATACATTAGCACTATGCAAAGAGACACTTGGTCTTATTAGATCAAAGTTTAGTTCTGTTCCTATCCCAGGAAGTGATGTTCAATTAAATGGTTCTGAATTAATAAGTCAAGGAAGAGAAGATAGACAAAGATTAGCAGAGTCTTTAAGCGAGACATTAGACAAGTTAACATATCAAAAGCTTTTAGAGACTGATGCAGCTCAAAGTGAATCAATGATGAATATACTTAAGCGAGTGCCTATTCCTAACGGAAGAGCAATAATTATAGGATAGTAAGATGCCAAGATTATTTTTAGGTCAGAGAGAAGCAGACTTCTTTTCTGATATAACAAAAGAAATTATAAAAGATGTTGCTGGTCAAAAAATATATTACTATACTGTAAGAGAAGACTTAAGTGATATTCACGATGTTTATGAAGAATCATTAAATAAGATATTTAATCCTCCTGTTGAAATAGAAAGCCTTGTTGAATGGCAACCTTCAGAAGTTAGAACAACTCAATTTGGTCATGAACAAATAAAGACAATAAGCGCATTTATACATAATAGAGACTTAATTGATAGAGATATTAATATAAGACAAGGTGATTATATCTCTTATGGTGAGATATTTTTTGAAATAACATCTGTAATATACGACAAGTTAGCTTATGGTCAAATTGAAAGAGTTGTATCTGTTAAGCTAATGGGTAAGCAAACTCGCGAAGATCATATTAAGAAGAAAGCTCTTGGGCCTACTTCTGAGACTTATATCGATGATGATGCTATTCAAACAACATTTGAGCAACAAAGAGGAACAACACCTTCAGACAAGCGTCAGCTAGTTGAAGACGGAGTTTTAGAAGCGCCTATAAGCGGTCCAAGAAAAGTTGCACCTGATGGAACAGAAAAAAGCGTTAACGATGTAGGTTTCTCTTTTTATGGAGATGAATAAAGATGGCAACAAGATTTGACAAACTAAAAGAAGACAACAATTCAATAGTTTTAGGTTATGAAGGAAATACACGTCCAGAAGATTATACAATACCTTCTTGTGGATTAGAAGATCTTGACTTTGCTATATTTAATCTTTTTAATAAACAAATCCCTCTTTACTACGATCACCATGGCGAACAAAAAAAGATACCTGTTATCTTTGCAACAGGTGAAAGATTTGCAATTTTAAGAAGAAATAAACCCCTAACAGATAAAAAAGGTGCTCTTATTCTTCCTCTTATTTCTATAACAAGAAGCGGTTTAGAAAACGTTCCTACAAAAGGAATGGCAAACAACCAAATGTTTCCTGAAGTTCTGGCAAGAAGAATATCAAAAGACAACACAGAATGGCGACAGTTAAACAACTTTGAAGGGTTCGAACATGTAACACATACGGTTAAAAAAAGTCAAACAGCGTTTAACCTAAAGCCTCAACTGGAAAACAATATATATGAGACAATAGAGGTACCGCCTGTTAAATACTTTGGTGCTACTTATGAAATATCTGTCTGGTCATCTTTTACGCAGCAGATGAATGAAATATTGACTACTATAATGAGTGCTTATACAATTAATCCTGGACAACAATTTAGAGTTGAGAGTAAAAAAGGTTATTGGTTTCCTGCTTTTATTGAGTCAGCATTTAGTCAAGATGCAAATTATCAGGACTTTACAGATGCTGAAAGGTATATAAAGTATAATATGACAATGATGGCAACCGGATATATTTTGGCGCCAAATATTATGAACGGAAAGGTCTCATTAAAGTCAATGGTTAGTGCACCTACTTTGTCGTTTGAGACATTGGTTGATGACTTAAATATTGGACCTGTTGTTGGCGGTATACCTGTAAATGATCCTGATGCTAGAATATTAGACGACTTAAGAGTTGAAGGAGATCCAAGAATAGCACAGAGAGTAGGAGCTAGTGCTGTTGAATCTATGAGAAGTATGAATGATTTTGACAAGTCTGGAGCTTATGTAACAGGTGAGTCTGATTTATTGCCTTATGATTTTGTAGGTGAGAGAAGTAGTAGAGCAACTAAAAAGAGAAAAGTTTTAATTAAGGGGAGTAATGGTGATGTTGTTGCTGTTAAAGCCAACGTAGGGTCTAATGGTGAAACACTTTATGATCAAAAATATGCTGAAAAAGTATTTAATATCTCAAATAGAGATAAATAATAGATAAATAGATAATAACATGTATAATTAGATTATGTAAAAGATTTTAGATATTAGGAGAACTAGCATGGCAGAGCAGACATTTAAGTCTCCAGGCTTTTTTGAACGTGAAATAGAAGTAATAAGTAGGCCTATAGTAAGAAATACAAGCATACCAGTAGGATTGATTGGACCATCTGTAAGAGGTCCAGCATTTGTCCCTACAACAGTATACTCAAGAGAAGAATTTATTAGAATATTTGGAGCACCAAGCAGAAGATTATTAAGTGGACACGCAGCAGCTGAGTTTTTTAGAAATGACGGTCAAGCACTTACTTTTTGTAGAACATTAGGAAGTGGTGTATTTAACACAGCATCAGATAAATCAGCAGGAGCTGGATTTCAACTAACACACAAATATAAAAATGACCAAGATGCGCAGCCGGCATTTGGAGCTGTTAAATTCATTGCAGCTAAACACACTGTAGCAAACTCAGAATTCTTAAGTTTGGGCGTATTTAACGATAACGAT
>MDTA01024482.1_pt1 | contig 10656 bp, 7 predicted proteins | sample 811151 | NCBI WGS metagenome assembly MDTA01 (sample SAMN05326648, study PRJNA326480) | marine metagenome | isolation source: seawater | place: Indian Ocean: South | collected 2010 | reverse complement strand
TGATTTTTCTCTCTTACATAGTGGTGAAGTTGTAATTAAAAAAACAGGACTATCTGGTGGCAAAGGTGTATATGTATCAGGTGATCACTTTAATGGAATAGTTGAATGTAAAAATATATGTGAAAAACTATTAGATGACTCTTGTGAATTTATAATGGAAGAAAAATTAATTGGCAATGAATATTCTTTAATGACTTTTTGTGATGGAAATGGCAATTTTCGACATATGCCTCCTATTAGAGATTTTAAACGTGCGTATCCAAATGATTTAGGTCCAAATACTGGTGGTATGGGCTGCTTAATTATGGAAGGCAATACGCTTCCTTACCTAAACGTTGATGATATTATTGCTTCTCAACAAATTAATGAATGCGTTGCTGAACAATTAAAGGTTCATGTTAAAGAAGAACTTGGTTATCGCGGTATTCTTTACGGAAGTTTTATGAAAACAACATCAAATGAAATCAAGGTTATTGAATATAACTGTCGATTTGGAGATCCCGAAGCGCTTATTGCTCTGCGACTTCTTAAAAATGATTTTTTTGAATTATGTAAAGAAATAGTTGAAGGTAAACTTACTAGTCCTGTGAATTTTCTAAAAGATGCGTGTGTATGCAAATATCTTGTACCGGACGGCTATCCAAATAGCCCTCTTAAAGACTATGATATTTATCTTAACAATGAGTTAAATAAACATAATATATTTTACGGAAGTGTTAGTCAAGAAGACGGACACCTTTATCAACTTGGTAGTCGCGCAATAGCATGTGTTATAAATGACGATAACATACATAGCGCTGCTCTACAAGTAAATCGAGAATTAAGAAAAATATATGGACGACTTTGGTTTCGCGATGATATTGGAATAAATGAAAAAGGACATGCTTACACAAACGCCGGGGTTGATATTGATAAAGGGAACTCTATTGTACAGCGTATAAAACCTTATCTTATTTCAACATACAATGAAAATGTTGGTGGTTTATATGGAGACTTTAATGGGTCATTTCGTTTGCCTCAATTAATTGGCCATGAGACAATGCTTGTTGCATCAACAGATGGTGTCGGTACTAAAAGCATTTTTATAGAAAAGCACCTGAAAGAAGCAGGATTTTATAATCTAGGACAAGATTTGGTTAATCATTGTATAAACGATATTTTGGTTTCAGGCGCATATCCATTATTTTTTCTTGATTATTTTGCTTCTTCTGCTATTAAGTCAAACGAAGTCATTCAATTTGTTAAAGGAATTAGTTTTGCATGTAGAAAATCAGGTTGTGTTTTACTAGGTGGAGAAACTGCCGAGATGCCCGATGTATATAAAGACGATAGAACAGACCTTGTAGGTACTATTGTTGGTAGACAAACTTTTAGTGGTGCTATTTCAGGTAAGCAAAACATTTGCGAAAATGATATTGTTATTGGACTACCATCAAATGGATTGCATACAAACGGATACAGTTTGATTCGCAAGATTAAAGAAAGCAATATACCAGAAGAGTACATGAAGTATTTAACACAAATTCATCGTTCTTATCTAGAAGAAATTAAACTTTTGCAAATGAACTCGGTTAACATTAACGGTTTGTGTCATATTACTGGTGGTGGATTGATTGATAATCCTCCGAGAGTTATACCGGAACATCTTAAAATGACATTAAAAAAGATATCGTGGTACGATTCATCAGTGAAACAATTTTACGATTGGGTTAAAAGTGAAACGGGTATTTCACAAGATGAAATATATAAGGTCTTTAATTGCGGTCTTGGTATGCTTATTATTGTTAATCCTCATTTTTATGATAAAATTTGCAAAACATTGAAAGTTCCATTCTATCTTGTAGGAAAGATTGAAAAACGTGATAATATAAACTCTCCTCAAGTAGTCATAAGTTAAACAGATAATAGATTAAAATAATAAAATTTTGGAATATATTTTAACAGTAAAATATTTAAAAAAATTCATCTTTATACATATACAAAGATGAATACATCTAGACACCACGACTTTACTCTTCCTCCTATTCGTAGCCCAATGGACAAGATTAAACCTTTGCGAATTATTGTTATGGCATCCGGCGAAGGTACCACTTTTACAGCTATTCATAAAGCTATTCAATGTGGTGTTTTGAATGCAGAAATTGTTTGCATGATTTCTAATTTTTCCGATAGTGGTGCGGTAAAATATGCCACTGAAAATAATATTAAACATTGTGTAGAAGAATGGAACCGTGAAAATCTCAGTCGCAGTCAATATGATACCCAACTCACAAGTACTGTTCATCAATATCCTCACGATTTAATTGTTCTTGCTGGATGGATGCATGTCCTTTCTCATAGCTTTACAGGAATTTTCAAAAACACGATTAATCTTCACCCTGCCTTGCCCGGTAGTTTTGTAGGAGTTGATTGCATTGAAAAAGCATATAATGCATTCAAAACGGGAAAGATTCGCGAGACTGGCAGTATGGTACACTATGTTACCGAAGAACTTGATCGTGGAGAAGTTGTTGAATCGATCACTATCCCTATCTATCAAACGGATAGTCTTCAAGACATGACTGTGCGTGTTAAAAGTTATGAAAAAGGTCTTATGATTAGCGCCATTCAAAAAATTATTGCAAAACACAATTTTACACACGTTGAACTTCTTAAAAAACAGGTTTATGCTGGTAAAGTAAGGAATGTTTATGATATTGGCTTTGATTGCCTACTTCTTGAAGCAACGGATCGAGCTAGTGCGTTTGATCGTCATATCTGCGATGTTCCCAACAAAGGTAATCTTCTCAACGACATGAGTGCTTGGTGGTTTAATAACACTGAACACATTGTTCCTAATCACTTTCTTTACAGTCAGGGTAAATATTCAGTTGTAAGAAAATGTACTCCCTTCAAAATCGAAGTTGTTGTTCGTGGATACATTACAGGCTCAACTAGCACAAGTCTTTGGACGCATTACAAGAATGGTTCTCGCAATTACTCGGGTAATATTCTTCCCGAAGGACTTGTTCAACATCAGAAACTTGAAAAGCCTATTATTACTCCAACCACTAAAGATGTTGAAGATAAACCTATTTCAGCGGAAGATATTGTCAAGGAAGGCTTTATGAGTGCCGATGAAAGAGACTTTGTTTTTGACCGCGCAATGAAATTGTTTACACATGGTCAGCAGGTAGCATCAAAAGCTGGACTCATTCTTGTTGATACTAAATATGAATTTGGTAAAACCAGTGATGGTCGTATTGTTTTAATTGACGAGCTCCATACTTGTGATAGCAGTCGCTATTGGGTTGAAAGCAGTTATGATGGCCGCATGAGTGAGGGAAAGAGTCCTGAAAAACTTGATAAAGATCAGATTCGCGATTGGGTAAAATCACAATGTGATCCCTACAAAGATACCATTCCCCAAATTCCAACTGATGTTATCCAGAGAGTTTCAGACTGCTATGAAAAATATTACAACATGCTAACCGGAAGCATTGAAAAATATGCGACGGATAATCCCTCAGCTGAAACTGTATTTGACACGTATTTTAATGAACACCATCATCAAATCTGCGTAATTCTTTCTGGCAGTGTTAAAGATGAAAAACATGTTAATAAACTAAAGGATGAACTCCGTAAACAAAACATTTACTCGGTATCGTATGTTTCATCTGCTCATAAAAACACTGCTGAGGTTCTTGGAATCCTGCAAGAGTACAATGACTTCAAAAACAAAAACATCCAGACTGGTACTCGCAAGATTGTATGGATTACAGTTGCTGGTCGCAGTAATGCTCTCAGTGGCGTTGTTTCTGCTAATACGCCTTACCCAGTTATTGCTTGTCCGCCATTTGGAGACAAAGTTGATATGATGGTAAATATTAATTCAACACTCCAATGTCCCAGCAAAGTTCCTGTATTGACGGTGCTTGAACCTTCAAATGTTGCACTCTGTGTAAGCAAAATGTTTGATTTGTAAATAATGAATTTTAGCAAAAAAATTTAAAGAATAAAATATTAATTATAAATATAATTTATATTTTATGTCAGTTAAACCTGTGATTGCTGAGTACATTTGGCTCGACGGAAAAGGAATTGCACGCAGCAAAACGCGTGTATTAAAATTAAACAGAGATTTACAAATTAAGTTAGATGTTTTTCCTGAATGGAACTATGACGGTTCTTCCACGGAACAAGCAGAAGGAAACGACAGTGAGGTTATTATTAAACCTTGCGCTATATTTGTTGATCCGTTTCGTAAAAGTTCGATAGGAAATGAAAATTTTCTTGTTCTTTGCGACACTCACTTACCGAACGGTGAACCACATCCAACGAATACCAGACATGGTGCGGTTGAAAAATTTAACAAAGGTCTTGAACATGAACCTATGTTTGGCATTGAACAAGAGTTCTTTTTAATGAAAGGCGTTAAACCGCTTGGTGAATTCGAAAAAGAACAAGGCGACTACTACTGTGGTACTGGTGCTAACAATGCAATTGGTCGTGAATGCATTGAACGCGCATTTGACAACTGTCTTTATGCCGGACTTTCGCTTACTGGTTTAAATGCTGAGGTTGCGCCTTCGCAGTGGGAATTGCAAGTTTGCGCTACTGGTATTGCCGCCGCTGATGAACTTCATATCATGAGATACATCTTAAGTAGGACTGCCGAAGAATTTGGATGGTGGGTTGAGTTTCACCCCAAACCTGTTTCTGGTGATTGGAACGGCTCTGGTTGCCATACGAATTTTAGTACTGCCTCTATGCGTGCCCCCGGTGGTATATCAGTTATTAATGAAGCTATCAATAAATTGTCTGAAAAACACAATTTACACATGGAAAATTACGGTGTTGACAACGACAAACGAATGACTGGAAAACATGAAACTGCCGAATATGAAAACTTCAGTTATGGTGTTGCGAACAGAGGTGCGAGTGTTCGCATCCCCGTATCAACCGAAAAGAATGGTTGTGGATATTTTGAAGATCGTCGCCCTTCTTCCAATATGGACCCGTACCGTGTAACAAGCTTATTATTTGAAACTACCACTTTATAAAATAAAAATTAAGATAAATATTTTATGTCATAAGATAAAATATTTATTAATGCGTAAAAACACGGATGCCAGATAAGGCCATACAAATACCAAAATTATCACATGCTTCGATTACTTTTGAATCCATAATACTTCCTCCTGGCTGCAAAATATGAGAAGCACCCATCTCATTACAAGCAATTATACTATCAGAAAAAGGGAAAAATGCATCGGAAACCAAAGAGATGTTTGTTCTTAGACGCATATTACTAATAAACGTATTTTTCATTTCTTTTGTAAAATGCGATGGTTTATAATTACCTACCATCTGTTTTGTAAAATTCAACCATTCTAAACTGTATTTTGGCTCTTCACATTCTTTTGTGATAATTGTCATAATAGTATTAACACGATCCTGTCTTCTGACAATAGGATGAAAAAATTTCAAATACTCTAGTACAAGTGGGTGCTGACGTAGAAACCAATTATTAATTTTTCGTTTAACAATATTAACACAATCAATGCGATTTTGTTGACCCGCTCCAATACCGATTACCTGACCATCAATTGCTGCTGCTACTGAATTTGATGGCGTATATTTCAAAGTAATGTTTCCCAAAGTAAGATCACGTTTAATATCTTGCGTAATATTTTTCGATTTTGTAGGAATATTTGTGAAATATCCATCGTTTACAAAACTATTATTAACACTCTGCACTACGGCAGTTCCGTTTACCTCTTTTATCTCAATATCTTGTTGATTTTTATATTTTTGTTTTGCCTGCAAAATAATATAAGAACCGCCTTTTTTTGTTTTTAAAATATCAAAAGCTTCATCTGTATACCCTGGTGCAATTACACCATCACTTACCTCGCGCTTAATTAATTTTGCAGTATCTACATCTACTACATCACTTAATGCAATAAAATCACCAAATGAAGATAACGGATCGCAATTCCTTGCGCGTATAAAAGCTACTGTCAAGTCAGGGATAGTTGTACCTTTATTTTCAGCTGTGCTATATAAACTTTCTACATCATATGCTTTTTTAAGCGTGTCAGTTAATGGTACAGATAATCCAACTCCGGCCGGCGCATTATGTTTAAAAGATGCGGCACAAGACATGCCAATTGTTTCCTTGACTTCATTTACTAATTGCCATGAATATAAACCATCAAGGATGTTGATGTACCCTGGATTACCGTATAGGATATCAAAAGGCAATTCTTCTTTGTTAATCGAATATACACCTGCTGTCTTCTGATGTGGATTACACCCATATTTCAATTTAGTTTTCTTATCATATGTCCTGTACATTGTTTCTTCTCCATCAAAAAAATTTGAAATAGCTATGTCATATTTGGAAATATAGTGAAAAGCTTTCTTTGCAAAATTCTTTCTGTCTTCTTTTGTAATTTTATCATGATTTTCAATAACATATTTATAGTCTTCTGGATCAACAATAACTAATACATTTTCATAATTTTTTGCTGCTGCTCTAATCAGGGTAACGCCACCAATATCAATGTTTTCTATACAATTATTATCTTCAAAAGGATACAAATTAACAGCTACTATTGAAATAGGGTTAATGTTTTGGTCTTCCATGTCTTTAACATGAGTAGGATTTTCTAAGTCTTGTAAAATACCTCCATATATTTTGGGGTGCAATGTTTTAACACGACCACCTAAAATCTCTGGAAAACCTGTATAATTTGAAATTTCTTTTACGCTTACACTATTACTATTCAACATGTTTGCTGTACCACTGCTAGATAAAATAGTATATCCATTTTTTTTAAGAAATTCACCAAGCTCTATCACGCCTTCCTTGCGAAAACAACTAATTAATGCATGTCTCAACATTGGTTCTACTTTATTTATATTTTTATTCTATTTCAATTCTTATATTATTTTCGTTATTATATGTATATGAAAATCAGCACAATTACATTGTGTAAAATAACATTTTATCTCATTGCTAGTGTTATATTATTTATGCTTTACGTTGACGAAAACAATGCCCTTTCAAAAATTCGCACACGCAATGATTCTAACAGTAAACATGTTGTTCGTGGTCCTCAAGGCCCCCCTGGACCCCCTGGACCTCCTGCACAACCAATTGCACCTCAACCACCAAAAATACCCAGTATAGAAATTAAGCAGGAACTCCCAGTAGTAAGAAAACCCCCTGTTGTTGCAGAATTTATGAAAGAATCTAAATACAAACTTCCTGAACCTTTTCAAATATAATCACACACAACAGCTGTTATTGGACCATCTATATTTACTAATTTAAATGGCTTACCACACCCATAAATTAAGCCTTTTTCTGCATATTCATCACATTTCACTTTAGGAGTATGTGGATCAATTTGCTTGCCATTTGATTTGAAAGTCCCATGCCTGAATATAGCACAATTTATCTCATTTGATTGTATTAACACAGGCAAAAAGCAATGCGGACAATTTAAAGTTAACTCAAAAACACTTGATCTTGGCATTAAACTATTAATATACTATAATATTTTATATTACTTGTTAAGTCTATATAAAATAAATTTAAAAAAAAAATATTTTATATACATAAAACATAATTAACTATGCAGATTTTCGTAAAAACTCTTACTGGCAAAACAATCACTCTTGATTGTGAACCCTCTGATACTATTGATAATGTTAAGACTAAAATTCAGGATAAAGAAGGCATTCCTCCTGATCAGCAACGTCTAATTTTTGCAGGCAAGCAACTTGAAGATGGTCGCACTCTTTCTGATTACAATATTCAGAAGGAAAGTACGCTTCACCTCGTACTTCGTCTTCGTGGTGGCACTCTTGTTTTTGAATCAACTGGCGCTACTTATTCCATTGAACAAAAAATTTGTGATTCAACTGGTGGTTCTGACTAATTTTACATAGCAAATAGACGAATCATGTTTTTTACTTCTATTTTATTTTCTTCTTTGTGAAACAACTTCTTTATCGTTTCCGTGTTTCGAAACCTTATTGAAAAGTCTTGTTGAATATTATTACGACCAATTCTACCCAATGCTTGAATTGTTTTTTCTTGTGTCAAACAATCCAAGTCCTTTCCAATATAACCATGACAAAACTGATAATTTGTTCCATAAATATAATCAGTTGATGCAATGATCATAAACAACTTTTGTTGTTCTGCCAGTTTTTTCATTACCTCTGTGTATGCAATACTTTTATGATTTGCAAATACACCAATGCCCATTAGCAAAAGAATTTTCCATGAGTCCTCGACATCCGGAATAAGCATAATTTCCTCTACAATTGTATCATTAATATCGCATGTGAATGCTCGCTTCATTTCGAGTGCTGTCTTATCAGTCCATTTTTCAATGTGCTCTGGCTTGTTTGGAACAAATAGACCGTTTAGTGAAATAATCTTTACCATTTTCTTTTTAATGTCGATCTGCTTAATTTTTTCTTTCAACTCGGGGGCCAAGCGCAAATTACTCATTTTCTTTTCCTTCTCAATATCACCTGTTCTCTGCAACTCATCCTCCACTTCTTTTTCAAGAATAGTAATCTCATTAAGTAGTTCCTTATTAAAATCAATTGAACTGTGAATATCTTTCATCACCTGAGATGGTATTTTCGCAGAACTTGCGCAAAATGTTGCAATTTTCTTGATGTCGTCCGCCATATAAATTGTTGGCCCATCGGTGAGAGTATGTGAACCCTTTGTTGTAATGTGTACCGTATCCTCAATCTTTGTACGATCTTTGCTTTGAAAATGTTCAAACACATTTGACCATACATCTTCTTTAATATTTTTCAAAGCGAGAAGATAATATTGCTTTAGAGAGCTTTGCGTAATGTCATTTATACTCTCAAAATATTTATTAATCTTAAACTTCTCAGGAATAAGACTATTCTGATTAACAAAGTAAATAAAGCTTACAACAGATTGCAAATCGAAATATCTCAATAATGTTTTGTAATTTTCACAGTGATTTACGGAATCAATCATTTCTTTATAATCACTAAATAGAAAGTGAGGCATTTCAACAACACCATCACGATTCAAAAGTGGAATTGTTTTCTTGCAGTCATAGCTAATTATACTATGAATTTCTGAGAAAGGAAACTTACTTCTGAATCCTTGAATAGTTGATTGAATTTCTTCTTCCTTTGGCAAAGTTGCCGACGACAAAACAACATTTGGTATCTGATTCTCGCTCCAATTTTTTTTTATTATTTCGTGAAACGGATGGTCTTCATAATCCAGAGTGATTGTTGGTTCATCCCAATACATCAACAAATCATTTGGATTATTAAATGCTGTCATGTAAAGCATTGCTGGGTAGTAAGAAGCAATATCAGAAATCATAATCTCTACATCATCGCCAACAGTATTGTCTACACGAAATATTCCGCCTGTTCTACGATTCTTTACAAAATCTTTGGCTGCATTATAATGCAGACGAACATCACTCGGATCCTTGCAACCAAAGGCAAATGCTACCTTTTTATTCATGGAAATAGCTGATTTAGCAAGTGCAAGACCGACGTGCCTTGCCGCGCAAACAAATATTACCTTGTATTTCTCAGAAAGCCCCAGGGGTGTTAGTGTCTTTCCAGTACCGGTTGGTGCAATGTAAAGAATCAATTTTGGTTCAGGTGTTTTGCACATTGCGAAAATCTTCTTTTGATGTGAGTACAACTCCATATTTTCATATTGAAGAATCATCTGATTTTCTTCAATGTATTTGTGTGCGTTTTTTACAAACTTTGAAAGATTCAATTTATCACTGTATTTCTTCAAAAGGAATTGTACCATCTCTTTTACATGACAATTAATTAGGAGAATCTTATATGAAATAAGTTTAGTAAGTGTGTAATAATTGCTAACCCACTTATCACTTGATTTTTTGATGAGTTTCAACATGCTTTCAACTAAACCAAGCAAGACAAACTCAAAAATTCCCTTTTTTGTTGTAGAAATAGAGGAGTCCATATTTGAAACGCGATATTCATCTGCCTTCTTAATTTTAACTTTACCGGAAACATTTGGTTTTTTATATCCCTTCAATTCATCTTTGTATGTTTTCGAAAGTTTATCAAATGTATCCTTAAAATATTTATTAAACAAATAATTTTCCATTACTTCCGTATGGGAAATTTTCAAAAATTGAAACAAGGACTTGTTAACATTTTCCTTGATAGAAACATCGTGAAAACCTGAAATAATCATCTGAAGAATCCTCTTTTCACCAGGAGAGACAGGGTTTTCAATACCCTCCCACTCAGACTTAGTAAGTTTTCGCTGTTCGAGATCTGCCATTAATTGCAATAGTAGTGCTATAGTTTGTTTATATTGTTTTATATTATTTAGATAGTTCAATTTTTTCTCATTTAAAAAAAATTGAACCTATAAAACCCAAAAAAAATCAAATAAACACAACACTAAAAACACTTATATAACCATGGTTAAGATCTTCTCTGTCGAAGGAAATATTGGCTCCGGAAAGAGCACGCTTGTTAGTTATTTGAACCGTCATCTTCCAACAATTGAACACGCGGGTGGAAGTTTTGATCGCGTTGTTTATCTTCAAGAACCTGTTGATGAATGGAGTACTTTTACAGATGAACATCGTGTCC
>MDTA01093976.1_pt1 | contig 10657 bp, 8 predicted proteins | sample 811151 | NCBI WGS metagenome assembly MDTA01 (sample SAMN05326648, study PRJNA326480) | marine metagenome | isolation source: seawater | place: Indian Ocean: South | collected 2010 | reverse complement strand
GCTCCATAAAGACACAGTGCCAGTTAATGACTGGCGAAGGTGACTTCAGGGATAGTGCCACAGAAAATAAACCGCCTTATCAAGGCAAGGGTGAAACGGTGAGGTAAGAGCTTACCGGTTTTTTGGTAACAAAAAACGCTCGGCAAACCCCACTGGGAGCAAGGTTAAATAGAGAGAACAATGTGCTTAAGCACTAAAAACGGTCTTTCGTTAGTTCTCTGGGTTAACCGCTTGAGCTTAAGTGTGAATTTAGGCCTAGATAAATGACATCTTTAATGACAGAACCCGGCTTATAGATTATCTGGCCTTTCAGCCTTAAATTTGTTCTGTTTTTGTACTTTTATCTAAAATATATAGTTATTGACTAATTCCTAAAAACCCATACTATCCCAAATAATCCCATTATGGAGGGTACATTGAAAATTATTGAAAAAAAAAGGTTTTTGAAAAAAAATGTTTTTATCGAGTTACTTAAACAAACTAGACAAGAAAGGACGTGTGTCAGTGCCAGCAACGTTTAGATCACATCTGAGTTCTATGGGATATAATGGTTTTGTAAGTTATCCCTCATTTAATCATCCTGCATTAGAAGCGTGTTCACAAGATAGAATAGAAAAACTTTCTAATACTATCGACTCTTTAAATCCTTTTGAGGAAAAAAGAGATTTTTTTGCTACTTCAATATTATCAGAGAGCGAAAACTTACAGTTTGATACCGAAGGAAGAGTCTCTTTATCAAAAGAATTGCTCCATCACGCAAAAATTAAAAATAACGTTTTATTTGTTGGCCTTGGAAAAACTTTTCAAATCTGGGAACCAAAAAGTTTTGAAAAATTTAAGCTAGTCGCTAGAAAAAAAGCTTATCAAAATAGATCTAACTTAAAATGGGAAACTAAACAGAAGGGAGAGTTATAATGGGTATAAATATTGGTGGAGGAGAACTTAGAGAATTGAAGCCAAGGATATTAGTTTTAGGGGTTGGTGGAGCAGGAGGAAATGCAATAAATGCTATGATAGAATCTGGAATGGAAGGAGTAGAGTTTGTTGCAGTCAACACAGATGCTCAAGATTTAAAAATGAGCAAAGCTCATGCAAAAATTCAAATTGGAATGAATTTAACAAAAGGTCTTGGGGCTGGAGCTAAGCACGATATTGGCCAGGCTGCAGCTGACGAGTCCTTAAATGAAATTACAAGTTATATACAAGGTGCGAATATGGTTTTTATAACTTCTGGAATGGGAGGTGGCACAGGTACCGGAGCATCTCACGTAATAGCAAGAGCCGCAAGAGAATTAAATATTTTAACTGTAGGTGTTACCACACTACCTTTTTCTTATGAAGGCCCAAAAAGAATGAGAAGAGCTATAGAAGGGCTTGAAGAGTTCAAAAAACATTTGGATACGGTAATAGTTGTTCCCAATCAAAATCTTTTTAAAATTGCAAGTGAGTCAACCACTTTTGAAGAGTCGTTTAATTTGTCAAACAATGTTTTAAAACATGGAGTTCAAAGTGTAACAGATTTGATGGTAAGACCAGGAATGATTAATTTAGATTTTGCTGATGTCGAAACTGTTATGAGCGCCATGGGCAAAGCAATGATGGGAACAGGGGAGGCTGAAGGAGAAAATAGAGCAATGGCTGCTACTGAAATGGCGCTTAATAATCCTTTAATAGACGAGTATTCTCTCCAAGGAGCTAAAGGCTTACTGATAAACATCACAGGCGGAAATGATCTGACTTTGTTTGAAGTTGATCAATCAGTTAATAAAATTAGAGCTGAAGTCGATCCAGAGGCAGAATTGATATTTGGTGCGATTAAAGATGAAAATATGACTGGTAAAATCAGAGTGTCTATAGTTGCCACAGCGTTAGACGGGCATAAAACTGAAAGTAAAACAGTATTAAACATGTTTTCTAGAGTGCAAAATAGAAACACAGGTTACTCTGAAAATTTATTTTCCCAAGGTTCAAGAATTGAAAACAATACAATTAGCTCTATTGACGGAGCAACTGCATTGAAACTTGATGAAAGCTATCAGCTAGATCAGCAAGAATTAAATAATTCAATTAACAATATTGAAGATCAACAGGACATTCCAAATTTTCAAGAAAATTTAGCTGAAACGGAACAGTCTACAAATAATTTTCCTACTGGTGTTTCAATCGAAAGTGCATCTTATATGGAAAATAATAATATAGTTGAAAATGCGAACAAGTCTTCATTCTCCGATGAAAATGATAGTAATGAAGAATACACTCCAAAGTTATTTTCTGAAGAGTCTAATTATCAATTAGAGGAAATAACTACCGATACTAACGAACAAGATAGCAATGAATCAGACCAGCTATTTGACCAGGATGTAAATGAAGAGGAAGATTTTGAAATTCCTGCGTTTTTAAGAAAACAAAAGTTTTAATGACTCAATTTTGGGACCATGAACAAGCAAATCTCATCACTGGAAGCATCCCATTTTCCAGTGATGTTGAATGAAGTCATAAAAATATCAACATTACCATCGAGTAAAAAATTTATTGACTGCACATTTGGAGGAGGAGGGTACTCTAAAGAAATTCTTAAACTTTCTAATACAACTGTTCAAGCAATAGATAGAGATAAAAAAGTAATAAAATTTGCTAAAGAGCTTGAAATAAAATTTCCTCAAAGATTTAAATTTTATCAAAAAAAATTTAGTCAACTAGATACCATTTCGAAGGAAAGTGTTGATGCTATAATATTTGATTTGGGTTTATCCTCTATTCAATTAGATGATTTAGAAAGAGGATTTTCATTTAAGTCTGATAAAAAATTAAATATGGCCATGGGATTAAATGAAATGTCAGCTTTAGAAGCAATAAACAATTTGAGTGAAAAAGATCTAAAATCAGTTATCAAAATTTTGGGGGATGAGAAAGAAGCAACAAAAATTGCTAAAAATATTGTCAATCAAAGAAAAATAAAAAAAATAATAAATACTATAGATCTTGTAAAAATAATTGAAAAGAGTAAAAAAATAAATTACGCAAATAAAATTAATCCTTGCACTAAAACTTTTCAAGCAATAAGAATTTTCGTCAATAAAGAGATTACAGAATTAATTCATGGAGTTATAAATGCTACTAAAAAATTGAAACCAGGAGGCAAAATAATAGTTATAAGTTTTCACTCTTTAGAGGATAGGATTGTTAAATATTTTTTTACAAATTTTTCAAAAAATCAATCAAGACCTTCAAGATACTTACCAGAACATCAAGTTTCGAATGCAACCCTTTTTAATGAATATAAGAATAAAGTACTGAGACCTTCAAATATAGAGATAAAGAAAAATAGCAGATCCCGATCAGCTAAATTAAGATTCGCGATTAGAAGCAATACTAAGTTTCAATATCCTAGTAAAATGATTAAAAAATTTAAAAAGTACTTAGATTTGGAAGCAATCAATGTTTAAAACAAAGTTTATAATTTCTCTAACGATACTTGTAATTTTTTTACTCACTACTTCTGCTATAAAAAATAAAACAAGAGTAATAGAAAAGCAAATTACAAATTTAAATAAGATTATCTTAATAAAAGAAAAAAATATTAATGAAGCTGAATTAGATTTTCATTATTTAACATCGCCTGTAGAAATTGAAAAGAAAATCAATATAATAGGATTAAATAATTATCAGCCTATAAAATATTCAAACATATATTTAAAAATTTCAGATTATAACATTATTCATAATAAAATTTCTAATTTAAATAATCTAAATGGTGAAAAAATTCAAAAAAAATAAAGATATAAATCAAAGAAGTTTTTATTTCGAAGACTATTTAGAAACAAATAAAAAAAATAAAAAATTAAAAAAATCAAATACTTTGCAAGATAGAATCTACTTATTATTTTTTTTCTTTTTTTCTTTAATTCTTATTTTTTCAATTAAAATAAGTTATATTTCATTAAATGATAAAAGCATATTTAATATAAATAAGCAGTCAGCACAATTTTCTTTAACCAGAAGAGATATTGTTGATAGAAATGGTGTAATAATTTCAAGGAACGTAAAAACTTTTCACGCAGCTATAGACCCAAAATTAGTTAAAGATAAAAAAAATTTCCTAATTAAATTAAGGTTAAATTTTCCAGACCTTCCAATCAACGAAATCAAGAAAAATTTAAACGAGCAAAAATATTTTCGTATCAAGAAAAGAATTAGTCAAAAAGAAAAAGATAAATTCTGGTCCCTCGGAGAAAAAGCAATAAAATTTGAACCTTTTGAGGCTAGAATGTATACTCATGGAAATTTATTTAGTCACATTGTTGGTCAAGTTGATTATGATAATTTTGGAATTTCTGGCGTAGAAAAGTATTTTGATAAAGAATTAAAAAATTTGGATCAATTAAATGAACCACTTAAATTAACTTTAGACAGCAACATTCAATACATTGTCAACAAAGAATTAAGCTCAGCAGTTAAAACTTTTGATGCCACAGGAGGTGGAGCTGTATTAATGGATGTAAATAATGGGGATATAATTTCTTTAGTTTCCTTGCCTAACTTTGACATAAATTTAAGAAAAAATATTAAAGATAAAAAATTTATTAATAAAATAACTAAAGGTGTATATGAGCTAGGCTCAATTTTTAAAACTTTTACAATAGCACTAGCTTTAGATCATAATTTAGTTGATACAGATACGATAATAGAAGGCATCCCTAGAAAAATTAAATGTTCAATTCATGAAATCTCCGATATGAAGGAGCATCCTAAAAATTTAACAGTTGAGGAGATTTTAGTAAGATCATCTAATGTCGGATCTGTTGTTCTTGCAAAAAAAGTAGGTGAGAAAAATTTTAGAGAATTCATAAAAAAAACAAATCTTACAAAAAATCCTAAAATTGAATTAGAAGAGGTGGGTTCACCTCATCAAGTTAAATGGAACAACTGCAAGTTGGAAACAGTTTCATATGGTCACGGCATTACAACCACACCTCTTCAGGCTACAGCTTTATATGCGGCTATGAGTAATGGGGGAAAATTAATTGATCCAAGTTTAATTAAAGATAGAAAAATAGAGGTATCAAAAACAATAATTTCAAAAGATACCAGCGCTAAGATAACTAATCTTTTAAGAAAAGTTGTCAGCAGCAAAGATGGAACTGCGAGTTTAGCTGATAAAGATGGTTATTATGTTGGTGGTAAAACTGGGACTGCAGAAAGTTATGGAGACAAAAAAAATCGGATTAACACATTTATATCAGTTTTTCCCGCTAATAGACCAAATTATAGTTTATTTGTAATGCTCGAAAATCCAAAAATTAATAAAAATCTTATCTATGATTATCGAGGTGTTAAGACTAAAGCGCCTTACAACACATCTGGTTGGAATTCTGTTTATGTAGCAGGCAAAATAATAGAAAGAATTGGGCCAATTTTAGCCATAAATAATAAAGACTTTACAGATCTGTATGTTGCTGAAAAATTTAATTAAAGGTATTTCTAAAGATAAAGAAAATATTTCTATTTCAGGTATTACTTCTAATAGTAATGAAGTCAAAAAAAATTTTATTTTTTTTGCCATAAAAGGAAACAAATTAAATGGGGAAAAATTTATTAAAGATGCTATTCAAAAAGGAGCATCTGTTATTATTTGCTCTCAAAATTGTAATTTTAAAGACAAAAAAATTCAAATTATTAAGACAAGAAATATAAGATATCTTTTAAGTGAAATATCCTCAAAATTTTATAAGTTGAAACCTAAAAATATAATTGCAGTAACAGGCACTAATGGAAAAACCTCAGTAGCTGATATATTTTATCAAATACTCAGAATTAATAAAATTCCCTCAGCATCAATTGGAACCCTAGGTATAAAGTATAAAGATAAAATTATTAAAACAAATCTAACGTCTCCAGATACAATCAAGTTACATAAATACTTATTTTTTCTAAAAAAAAAAAAAATCAATAATGTAATTATTGAGACCTCAAGCCATGGATTGGATCAAAAAAGGTTACACCATGTAAATTTTAAGGGAGCAGTTTTTACAAATTTTAGTCAAGATCATTTAGATTATCACAAAAATATGAAGGCATATTTAAATGCTAAACTGATATTATTTAAAGAAATTTTAAAAAAGGGATCTACAATTATTTCTGACAAAGAAATTAAACAATTTTCAACATTAAAGAAAATTTCCAAAAGAAAAAATTTTAGACTTTTAGATATTAGCGGAGAATTAAAAAAAATTAAGATTCATTACCCAAATTATAATAGTGATTTTAAGATTAGAAATTTAGCCATGGCAATTAAAGCATTGAAATTATGCGGTTTGAATATGTCATCTATCTTTAGATCAATAAAAAAATTAAAAGACATTAATGGAAGACTGGAACTTGTTAAAAAATACCCTAACGGAGTAAAAATTTTTGTAGATTATGCACATACTCCTGATGCTCTTTTAAATACTCTTAAGTCATTGAAGTCAGATTATGGAAAAGATATTTCTTTAGTTTTTGGTTGCGGAGGTGATAGAGATCGAAAAAAAAGATCACTCATGGCCAAAATAGCTAACAAGTTTTGCAAAAAAATTTATATTACAGATGACAATCCAAGAAATGAAAACCCTTCAAAAATAAGAAATGAATTATTAAAACATATTCATAAAAAAAAAGCCTTTAATATTGGAGTAAGAGCATTTGCTATTAAGAAAGCTATTTCAAATGCCGAGGATCAAGAATTAATACTTATTGCGGGTAAAGGACATGAGGAACATCAAGTCTACAAAAATAAAACTATTAATATTTCAGATAAAAAAATCATAAAAAAATTAAATATAAAATTTAAAACTTTAAATAAAAAAAAATTAATTTTTTCTCAAAATAAATCGATAATAAGCCGAATTTTCAGAAAAAAAATATCACTTAATTTTAATGGCTTTTCAATAGATTCGAGAACGATCAAAAAAGATAATTTATTTTTAGCATTTAAAGGAAAAAAACATGATGGAAAAAAATTTATTGATATTGTCTTAAAAAAAGGGGCAGGATGTGTTGTATCTTCTACATCAATAAAAAATAAAAATAAAAAAATACTTAAATATCGAAATTTAATTTCTTTTTTAAATCAATTTGCTAATCACAAAAGAGAGCTTACAACTTCTAAAATAGTAGCTATAACTGGTAGCGCTGGTAAAACTTCTTTAAAAAATTTAATTAAAAATTTATTGCAAAATTTTGGAAAGACATACTATTCACCCAAATCTTTTAATAATCACCTTGGTGTTCCGTTAAGTTTATCAAATCTAAGTTACGATGATAAATTTGGAATTTTTGAAGTTGGCATGAGTAAAGCTGGAGAAATTAATAAATTAACCAAATTAATTAAGCCTCAAATTGCTGTGATTACAAATATAGGAGAAGCCCATATTGAAAACTTTAAAAATATAGAGGGAATAGCAAAAGCTAAATCTGAAATAATAAAGAATATAGAACCCGGCGGTACAATAATTTTAAATAGAGATGATAAATTTTTTCATTATTTGTTTAAAAAAGCAAAAATAAGAAAAATTAAAATTACTACTTTTGGAACCCATAAAACATCTGATATTTGTTTAAAAAAAATTGTTAAAAGAGGAGATAAATCAAACATTCTATTAAACATCGATAGCAAAAATATAAATCTACAAATTGGAGATTTAAATATAAATAATGTACTTGCTTCAGTTGCGGTTTTGAAGGAACTAAAAATTGATATTTTAAAAATAAAAAATAATTTTAAGTATTTCGAGTCTTCTGAAGGAAGAGGGAAAAAACATTTAATTTCACGATATAATAAGAAATTTAAATTAATTGATGAAAGTTATAACGCTAATCCATTATCTACAAAAATTGCTATTAAAAAACTTTCATCTATTAAAAAAGAAAAATTTAGGAAATTCTTGATACTTGGAGACATGCTTGAACTGGGCTCTAAGTCAAAAAAATATCACGAAGAACTGTTTAAAGTTATTAACAAGTCTGATATCGATAAAGTATTCATTAAAGGAAAAGAAACAATTTTCACATATAAACATCTTAAAAAAGAAAAAAGAGGAAATATTTTGCAAAATAACGATGATATAGATTTTAGTTTAGGCAAAATGATATCAAACAATGATTACCTTATGATAAAAGGCTCTAACGCAACTGGGCTTAATGATTTTAGCAATAAAATAATAAAAGGGCTCTAAATGTTATTTAATTTATTAACATCTTTAATTGATCAATTTTCATTTTTGAATGTTTTTAAATATTTGACTTTTAGAACTGGTTTATCAGTCGTTACTTCATTAGTAGTTGTGTTCATTATTGGTGGGCCATTAATAAAAATATTTTCAGAAAAAATGATAACCGGGCCGATAAGACAAGATGGACCAATAGATCATATTATAAAAAAATCTGGTACACCTACCATGGGCGGAGTAATTATAATTATTGGAATTATTTCAAGCACTCTTTTGTGGGCTGATTTAACAAATATTTATGTGTGGACACTAATTTTTGTATCATTAGCCTTGGGAGCTCTGGGATTATTAGATGACATTTTGAAAATAAAACATAAAAATTCACAAGGACTTAAGTCAAGATATAAATTTCTTGGTCAAATAATAATTGGATTAATAACTTTATTGATATTAACAAAATATTCAAATCACGAATATTTGATTAATCTTTATTTTCCTTTTTTTAAAAACTTGATTTGGGACATGGGATTGTTTTTTTTCCCTTTTGCGTTATTTGTTATTATTGGAGCCTCTAACGCAGTTAACTTAACCGACGGTCTAGATGGTTTAGCGACAGTGCCAGTGATGCTAGTGGCGCTTTCATTCACACTAATATCTTATGTAGTTGGGAACACAATTTTTTCTGAATATTTAAAGATACAATATATCCCGGATGTTGGAGAGCTATCAATTTTTTGTGGATCAGTTGTAGGTGCTTGTTTAGGTTTCCTTTGGTATAACGCTCCACCGGCAAAAATTTTTATGGGTGATACAGGTTCACTTTCTTTGGGAGGTTCATTGGCAGCAATTGCAATTATTGTTAAACATGAAATTGTTTTGGCTATTATCGGCGGATTATTTGTTTTAGAAACTGTTTCAGTAATTATTCAAGTAGTTTCATTTAAGTTAACTGGAAAAAGAATTTTTAAAATGGCACCTATACACCATCATTTTGAAAAAAAAGGATGGGCAGAGTCAACAATTGTAATTCGATTTTGGATAATTGCAATTATTTTAGCATTAATTGGGTTAGCAACTTTAAAGTTAAGGTAAAGTATGATCCAAAAAAATAGACTGAATGAGCAATCGTTTCTTGTCTACGGTCTAGGATCATCTGGCCAATCTGTAGTAAAATTTTTTGAAAAAAACAATTACAAAAATTTTAAAGTTTGGGATGATCAACAAAAAAAAAAATTTAAAAACTATAGAGTAAAAAATTTAAAAAAAACATTAAATCAAGTAAACTATATAGTTCTTTCACCTGGTATAAGTTTGATAAAGAATAAAATTTTATTCAAATTCAAAAATAAAATAATTACAGATATAGATCTTTTCTTTCTAACAAATAGTAAATTTAAAAGCATAGTTGTCACAGGCACGAATGGTAAATCAACTACTTGTAAATTATTACAACATATTTTAAAAAAAAATAAATTGGAATGCCTCCTTGGTGGTAATATAGGAACTCCAATTCTTGATTTGAAAAATTTTAAGAATAGGTATGTAATTATAGAAGCCTCCTCATTCCAGCTTTCTCATTCAAAATTTATTCGTCCAGATTTTGCTATATTTCTTAATTTATCTAATGATCACCTAGATTGGCATGGAAGTAAAAATAAATATTTAAATTCAAAATTAAAAATATTTAGGCTTCAAAAACAATATCAACATGCAATCTTAAATAAAAAACTCAAAAAATACTTTTTTAAAAAAAGATATTTAAGCAAGCTTATTATCCCAAAATTTGAGGATTACAAAAAAATTAAATATCAAATTAAAAATAATTACTTAATTTCTAAAATTAATGATGAGAATATGAGTTTTGTATACACATTTTCTAAATTGCTTAAAATAAGAAAAAAATCTTTTATTAATACAATGCAAACATTTAAAGGATTGCCCCACAGATTTGAAGTTTTTTTAAAAAAAAAAAATGTTACTTTTATAGACGACTCAAAAGCAACATCATTTACATCCAGTGAACTTGCCTTATCTAGTCTTAAAAACATATATTGGATAGTAGGGGGATTACCGAAGAGAGGAGACAGGTTTGATTTAAATAAATATAAAAAAAATATAGTTAAATGTTATATTATAGGAAGACATACAGATTTTTTTAAAAAACAAATTAAGGGTAAATTGCCTTTTTCTATTACTAAAAATTTAACGAATTCATTTATCAAAATAATTAAAGATACGAATTACAAAAAGCAGACCAAAAAAATAATTTTATTAAGCCCATCTGCAGCCTCGTTTGATCAATTTACAAATTTTGAAATGAGAGGAAAAGAATTTAAAAGGTTGAGTAAAAGATATGTTAAAGAACTCATTTAGTTTTTTTTTTATAAATTACTGGAGAAATATAGATAAAAAAATTCTATTTTGTTTTTTAATTTTATTTTTTTTAGGTC
>MDTA01192416.1_pt1 | contig 10658 bp, 7 predicted proteins | sample 811151 | NCBI WGS metagenome assembly MDTA01 (sample SAMN05326648, study PRJNA326480) | marine metagenome | isolation source: seawater | place: Indian Ocean: South | collected 2010 | reverse complement strand
TTATATGCAGGTTCATTTTCCATATCATCAACACGATTAATTTTATGTTTAAACCTATAATTAAATTCTTTCAACTGTTCTTTTCTTTTATCGGGGTTTGATAGAAATGTTTCATCAATACTTATTTCAAAAGGGTTATTGTTTTTATTTGAAATTTCAGATATTTGATTTTTTTCTTCTAATTTATCAATAATATCTTCTTTAATTAAATCGTCATCATACCCTTTAACTTCAAAATTTTCTTGAGTTATTTTTTCTAATTCAATATCTTTTTTAGAGTCTTTAATTTTGAATTTGTCTTCTAATTCATTCATTTTCAAATTTTGAACTTGATCATCTTTTTCCTTTGAAAGAGGAGTTTCAAAATCAAATTTCACTTGAAATTCGTCACCTGACACTATTTCAAAATCTAAAACTTCTATTTCTTTAATATCATCTGATATATCATTAATTATAAATTTTTCTTCTGGAATAATTTTAATTTTCTCATTTTCTACTTTGTCAACTTTAATATTTATGTCTGATTTACTATCATTTAATTTATTATTTTCATCTTTATCTTTAAAATCTATAACCTGGTTATCTTTTGACAATTCTTCATAAATAACTTCAATTTCACTAATTACATCATTAGTGATGATTAATTCTTCTGAAGAATTATTTTTATAGTTGTCTTCTTTAATTTGGAATAAATTTTCATTATTTTGAGAATCTAAATTATTTGAAAGATCGTGTTCAACCAATTGATCATCCTCTAGAGTATGAATAATCTTCTTTGCCTCAGTATTTGAAATTTGATTTTGCTGATCAACACCAAAACCAGTAGCAATTATTGTCACTGAAATTTCATTACCTAATGATTTATCTTCACCAACTCCCATTATTATATTTGTATTATTCCCAGCCTCAGTTTGAATATAATCGTTAATTTCACCTATTTCATCAATAGTTATTTCCTCAGATCCTGAAACAATTAACAAAAGGACATTCTTACAGCCAGTAATTTTATTATCATTAAGTAGAGGAGAGTCTAATGCTTTAATTATCGCTTCTTGAGCTCGGTTTGAACCTGATGATAAGCCAGAGCCCATAATAGCAGTTCCTGAATTAGTTAATACTGTTTTAGCATCTTTCAGGTCTATATTTTGAGTGTAATGGTGAGTAATAACTTCAGCTATTCCTCTTGCGGCAGTAGCTAAAACTTCATCTGCTTTAGAAAATCCTGCTTTAAAACCAAGGTTACCATATACTTCCCTTAATTTATTATTATTAATAACAATCAAAGCATCAACTGACTCTTTAATATCTAATAAACCCTTTTGAGCCTGATCCAACCTTAATTTACCTTCAAATTGAAAAGGCATGGTAACAATGCCAACAGTTAAGATTTCCAAATTCTTAGCCATTTTAGCAATAACAGGCGCAGCACCTGTTCCAGTTCCACCTCCCATTCCAGCAGTAATAAATACCATTTTAGTCTGCGTCATTAATAAATTTTGTAAATCATCATAACTCTCCTCTGCTGATTTTGCTCCTATTTCAGGATTAGCTCCTGCACCAAGACCTTCCGTCAAACTTGCTCCTAATTGAATTTTTATGGGAACTGGACTTTCAGAAAGAGCTTGAGCATCGGTATTTGTAACTACAAAATCAACACCAATAATTCCTTGTTTAAACATGTAATTTATTGCATTACTTCCTCCTCCTCCAACTCCAATAACCTTAATTACATTACTTTTATTTTTAGGTAAATCAAAATTTATATCGTTTATTTTTTCTTTATCCATAATACAATTTTTAAGCGTTATCTAAGAATTCCTTCAACTTATCTCCCCATTTTTCTAATATCGATTTTCTATTTATTATATCTAAATTTGAACCATTATTTATAGCATCCGGATTAACCTCACCTTCTTCCGATACTTTATCATTTCCATTTTCAGTATTGGTTCCATTATGTTCTAATGCATTCATTAATAAACCAACTGAAGTTGAAAACATCGGACTAGAAATATTATTAATTGTTTCACTAGCAAGATGTTCTGCTGGAAAACCTATTCTAGTATCCATTCCTGTTATATATTCAACAAGTTGCTTGAGATGGTTTAATTGACTACCTCCTCCAGTTAAAACAATTCCAGCAATTAATTTTTTCTTCTGTTCATTGTGTCCATAATTTTTAATTTCTAAAAAAACTTGTTCAATAATTTCAACAACTCTTGCATTTATTATTTTTGATAAAGTTTTTAATGAAATCTCTTTAGGATCTCTACCCCTAAGACCTGGTATAGAAACAATCTCAGTATCTTTATTCTCTCCAGGCCATGCAGATCCAAACTTAATTTTAAGTAATTCAGCTTGTTTTTCAATTATTGAACATCCTTCTTTTATATCATCAGTAATAACATTTCCTCCAAAAGGAATGACTGCAGTATGTCTAATTATTCCGTCTTTAAAAACAGCTAAATCAGTTGTTCCGCCACCAATATCTATAAGTGCAACACCTGCTTCTTTTTCTTCTTTACTTAAAACTGCATCAGAGGAAGCAAGAGGTTCTAAAGTAATTTTTTCCATTTCTAATCCTGAACTTTTTATGCATCTACCAATATTTTTTATTGAAGATACTTGTCCAACAACAACATGAAAATTAGCTTCTAATCGTCCTCCATACATACCCATAGGTCCTTTAATTTCGCCTTGACCATCAACTTTATATTCTTGAGGAAGAACATGAATAATTTCTTCTCCAGGTAACATAACTAATTTGTATACCTGATTTATTAATTTTTGTAAGTCATCTTGATCTATTACCTCCTCAGGTTTGGTCCTAGTAATATAATCGCTGTGTTGAATACTTCTTATGTGTTGTCCAGCAATTCCCACTACTACTTCCTTAATTTCATTTCCTGAAGTATTTTTTGCATCTTCTATTGCTAACTGTATAGATTGAATTGTTTGAGTAATATTATTAACTACTCCTCTGTGAACTCCTTGACTTTTAGATTTTCCATATCCAAGAATTTCAATTTTATCATATTCATTTTTCTTTCCTACTAAAGCAACAATTTTTGTTGTTCCAATATCTAAACCTACACATATTTTATTATTTTTCATAAACTAAAGATTTTGAAGCAATTACTTGATTTAAATAATTTAAATTAACTAAAGTGTAATTTGTTAATGAATCCTGAACTTTTTGAAAGGCACAAAACACTTTTAATTTTTCAATTTTTTCATAAAGTCTTTTTGAATCTCCAAAAATAATATCAAAATCAAAAGATTTTAAATTAATCTTAAATTCATATTGCTTAATATAAATTTTATCCAATTCACTTTTCATAAAAGAATCATTATTTGTTTTCAAAATAAATTTTGTTACACTGTTTAAATCAACCTCAGGTAATTCTGAAGAAACTTTTGGTAAGTCTTTTTTAATTTCTTTCATAGGAAAAAAATTACTAAAAGAATCAACATAAAAATTTTGCTTTTTCAAAATATACAAAGGTTCTCTTTCTTTTATTCTTATTTCCAAAACATCATGAAACTTCCAATATATTTCTACATTTTCAACATACTCATTATTTTTCAATTCTGTTTCTATAATATTCAAATCTAAAATATCTTTTGCCTTCATATACCTCTCATGAAAGATTTGTGTCAACAATTTATTAACTATAGAATCATTTAAAAAAATATTGTTTTCTGAAAAAATAATATTTTTTTTAAACTGCCTTTTATTTTCATTTTTTATAATGGCATAAGTTGAAATTGATGTAATAATTACTATTGAAAAAAATAAAATTAATATGTCGTAATACCTTTTCATATATTATTGATAATATAATTTGTTTATTTCTAAACCAATATCCCCAGCCCCTAATAAAGCAAAAATCTTTTCTTTACTATTAATTATTATATCTTTAATTTGATTTTTTTTAATTAATTTTTTGGAAGATTTTTTTATTTTACTTAATAATAATTTAGATGAAATTCCTTTAATCTTTTTCTCCCTTGCAGGATAAATATCTAATAAGTATATTTTATCAAACCTAGATAATTCATTTGCAAATTCATTAATCAAAAACTTTGTTCTAGAATACAAATGTGGTTGAAAAATTACACAATTTTCTTTATTTGAATAGTTCGATTGAATTGTTTCAAAAACAAACTTTATTTCTGTAGGGTGATGAGCATAATCATCAATTATAAAATTTGATCCAAAACTAAAAATCTGCATTCTTCTATTTACTCCTGAAAATGAGGAAAGACTTTTTAATGCAATTTTCATGTTCAAACCTACCTGGTCTGCAATTGTAATTGCACATAAAGCATTACTTAAATTATGATTGCCAATATGATTAAAATAAACTGATTTGAATTTATTAGTTGGAGTTCTGAGATCAAACACAAAACCTTTTTTAGAACTTTTAATATTAGATATGTTGTAATCAAAATTTGAATTTAATCCATATCTCAAACCAGTAAATGGAACTTTACTTTCGACAACTGTTCTATTCTTAATTAACTTAGAAAATTTTCTAAATGTTTCAACTAAATCATATTCCGATTCATAAATATCAAAATGATCCTTATCTATAGATGTGATACAACCATATTCTGGTTTTAAATGCAGAAATGATTTGTCAAATTCATCTGCTTCTACTATACAAAAGTCATTACCCTTTAAAATCAAGTTAGTTTTGTAATTATTTAAAACTCCACCTATAAATGCAATTATTTTTTTATTATCAGACAGAAACATATGAGACAGTATTGCTGTGGTAGTAGTTTTTCCGTGAGTTCCAGCAATTGCTATAGTAGGGATACTTTGACAAATTTCAGACAAAAAAACAGCTCTCTTTTTAATTAAATTCCCGTTTTTTTTATAAAATTTTAACATTTTATTTGACTTTGGAATTGCTGAAGAATAAATTATTAGAGTTTTAGAACACGTTAATTTTTTATTAGTCAAATACTTAGAATCATCATACAAAATTTTAATACCTATTTTCTCTAAACTTCTAGTCATATGGCTTACCTCTCTATCATATCCGAAAACTTCATTACCTTTTAATTTTAAATATTTACCAATAGAAGACATTCCCATTCCTCCTATACCTAATAAACAATAAGTTTTATTATCTAAAATCATTTATATTAATTTTACAATTTCATTTATAATCAAATCTACTGAATCTCTTTTGGCCATTTTGTTTAAGTTCCTTACCATGTTTTTTTGTTTTATTGGATCTTTAATTAAATCCGTAAAAGAACTTTCAAATTTATTTTGTAATTCATTTTCTTCTATAACTATTGCTGCTCCTTTTCTTTGAAATGCTAAAGCATTAAGAACTTGGTGATTATTAGTAACATTTGGAGAAGGAATTAAAAAAACGGGTGAATTAGAAAAACATAATTCTGATAATGTAATTGCTCCAGATCTTGAAATAATAATGTCAGAAATTAAAAAAATTTTACTTATTTCATCGATAAATGGAAAAACTTTAACATCACTATCAGAAAAACTTTTAAAATCACTAAAATATTTTTTACCCGTTTGCCATAAAATTTGAAAGTTATTTTTTTTAAAAAAATCCAATTTTTCTTTTAAAAACTCATTTATAATTTTAGACCCTAAACTACCTCCTAAAACAAAAAGCAATTTTTTTTCGTTTTTTAAATTGAATCTTTTCTTTATATCAATTTTTCTTACAACATCATAATTATTAAAGTTTCTTAAAGGATTACCAAAAAATATTACTCTTTTATTTTTAAAATATTTTTTCATACCATCAAATGCTACGAAAACTATTTTAGCTTGTTTTGACAAAATTTTATTTGTGAATCCAGGATAAGAATTTTGTTCTTGAATTACATTAGGAATTTTTAACATCTGAGACATTAAAAGTAAAGGTCCACTTGCAAACCCTCCTGTACCAATAACAATATCAGGTTTAAATTTCCTGATTATGAAAAAAGATTCTATTAAACTATATATTAATTTCAGTGGAAAAATTAAATTCTTGAATGAAAAAGAACGTTGAAAACCACTTATCCATAACCCTTTTATTTTAAAATTATATTTTGGAACTATTTCCATCTCCATTTTATCCGAGGCTCCAACAAATAGAATATTTGAATCTGGATACCTTTTTTTGAAACCCAGTCCTAAAGAAATTGCAGGAAAAATATGTCCACCTGTTCCGCCTCCTGATATTATAATTTTATATTGTTTCACTTAAAATTCTAATTGGATTTTTATTATTTATGTTATTAATTTCTTTATTATTATAATTATTAATACTTACACTTAAAATTATTCCAATCGAAATACATGTCATCCAAGCAGATGTACCCCCGCTACTAATTAATGGTAATGTTTGTCCAGTAACAGGAAAAACTTGTAATGCGACACCAATATTTATAAATGCCTGAATAATTATAGGTAAGCCTAAGCCAATTACTAGTAATTTAGAAAAGATTGTTTTTGCTTTAAACGAAATTACTGTTATACGATACAAGATTAATAGATAAAAAATAATTATGACTATACCTCCTATTAACCCAAATTCTTCAACAATAATTGCATAAATAAAATCACTAGAACTTTGTGGTAAAAAATTTTTCATTCTACTTTTACCCGCACCTAAACCAAAAACTTCACCACTTGCTATTGCAATTTTTGCTCTTTCTATTTGGTAATTTCCCTTTAAATCCTTTTTATCATTAAAATTTTCAATTCTACTTATCCATGTGTCTATTCTATTAGGAATTTTATCAGGAAATGCCTTAGCTGAAAAAATAAAAACAGAAATAAGTAAAAAAGCTATAAGAAAAATTGAGAACAAATATTTTATAGGGTATCCACCAATAAATGACAATAAAATAACTGACACAAAAATCAAACCAGCAGTTGATAAGTTTGAAGGAATTATCAATGATATAATTGCCAAAATTGGCAACCAAAAAGGAACTATTGTAGATTTAAAACTTTTATTTTTGTCATGAATCTTTGCTAAATAATATGCCGAATAAATCATTAAAACAATAAATGCAAGTGAAGATGTTTGAAAACTTAAACCAATAATTGGAATTTGAATCCACCTACTTGCTATAGTTCCATCAATTGTTGTTCCAATTGAAAAAGTATAAACTAACAATAAAAATGTTATTGGTAATAATAAAATTGAAATTCCCTTAAAATAATTATAAGGAATTTTATGCATTGAATAAATTAAAATAAAACCTATGCTTAAAATCAAAAAATGTTTAATTAAATGACCCCATGGAGTTCCTTTTCCAATTACATATACCAAATTAGAGCTAGCACTATAGATTGGTAAAAAAGAAAAAATTGAAAGTAATATAATTATTACCCATAAAACTTTATCTCCCTTTAGTATATTAAACATAAATTTATAAGTTTCTTACTGCTGATTTAAATTGATTTCCTCTATCCTCATAATTTTTAAATAAATCAAAGCTTGCACAACTTGGGGATAGAAGAACAGTTTCTTTAGGAGAAGATAATTTATGTCCAATTTTTACTGCCTCTTTAATTGAGGTTGTTTCAATTATGTTTTCACATAAAGAACCAAAAACATCAATTATCTTAGAATTGTCAATACCTAAACATATAATCCCTTTAACTTTTTTTCTAACTAAAGGCAATAAACTTGAATAATTATTTCCTTTATCAACTCCTCCAACAATCCAAATTATAGAAGTTTTTATACTTTCTAAAGCAAAATAAGTAGCATTAACATTAGTGGCTTTTGAATCATTTATATATTGAACTTTTTGAATTGTTAAAACTGGCTCCATTCTATGAGGAGCACCTCTAAAATGGATTAAACTATCTCTAATTTTTTTATTACTAATTTTTATAAGACTAGCTACAGTTGATGCAGCCATCGCGTTTAATAAATTATGTCTCCCAATTAATTGAAATCCCATTGTATTTATCATATCTTTTTTATTTAAAGTATTTATTATTATTTCATTTTTTTCAAATCGAGTTTTTGATTTTAAATTATTTACCGAAAATGAGTGTAAATTTGCCTTTGTTAATTTTGAATTAACCTTATTTTTTAATAACTCATTATCTGAATTGAATATTAAAAAATCTTTATTTGATTGATTTATAGTAATCCTAAATTTTGATTTAATATAATTCTCATAATTATTATTATACCTATCTAAATGATCCTCAGTGATATTAGTGATTATTGCATATTTTGGGGCGAAATGAACTATGTCATCTAATTGAAAACTACTTAATTCTAAGACACAATAATCAAATTTTTTATAAGCTACCAATTCTGAAAAACTATTTCCAATATTTCCTGCCATTTCAACATTTAATCCCGCATCCTTTAAAATTTTATAGGTCAAAATTGTTGTAGTTGTTTTCCCATTACTTCCGGTTATTCCAATAATTACAGAATTAGTATGTCTATAGGCAAATTCAATTTCCGAAATAATATCTAATTTATTTGATTTTAATTCTTTTATTAAAGTCGATTCGTTTGAAATTCCGGGACTTTTAATTACAAAATCAGTATTATTTCTATTAAATAGAGAATGTTTACCCTCTTCAAAGTCAATAGAATAATTAGTAAAAGATTTCTTTACTTCCTTGTCAATTTTATTTATATCTGAAACAAACACATTAAAACCTTTTTTTTTAGCCAAAATAGCAGAACCTATGCCACTTTTTCCTGCCCCTAATACAACAACATATTTTTTCTTCATCTTAACTTTAATGTTACAATAGTCAATACAGCTAATAAAATTCCAATAATCCAAAATCTAGCTACAATCTTACTTTCATGGTATCCTAACTTTTGAAAATGATGATGTATTGGAGACATTTTAAATATTCTTATTCCTATTCCTCTTTTTTTCTTAGTATACTTAAAATAGGATACCTGAACTATTACAGAAAAAATTTCTATCAAAAAAACTCCACACAACAAAGGAATTAACAACTCTTTTCTAACTATAATAGCAATCACTGAAATCAATGCTCCTATTGTTAAACTACCAGTATCTCCCATAAATACTGAAGCTGGATAAGTATTATGCCACAAAAAACCAATTAAAGACCCTAAAAATGCAGCAATAAAAATTGAAATTTCTCCAATTTCAGGAATATACATGATGTTTAAATAATCCGCAAATTTTATATTTCCAGAAACCCAAGCAAAAACACCCAATGTAAAAACTATAATTGCTGATGACCCAGCTGCTAATCCATCAATTCCATCTGTTAAATTTGCACCATTAGAAACTGCAGAAATTATAAAAATTATTATAGGAATAAAGATAATCCAAACTAATTTTGAATTAGTTATACCAAAGATTTCAATTATAGAATTATAATTAAACTCATTATTTTTTACAAAAGGTATTGTGGTAACCATTGCTTTATTATTTTTTTCAATAAAAATCATTTTTCCTGTATAATTATTTTGTTTAATTATTTTACTTGAACTAGTCTGGACTTTAATATCATCATTAAAATACATAGTGCAACCAATAAATATTCCAAGTATAACTTGACCTATAATTTTAAATTTTCCTTTTAAACCCCTTTTTTTATTTTTAAATATTTTTATGTAATCATCAATTAATCCAATAATTCCTGTCCATATGGTAGTTACAATTAAAAGGATTATATAAATATTATCAATTTTTGCAAGTAGAAAAACTGGAATTAAAATTCCCGAGATTATTATAATTCCCCCCATTGATGGTGTACCTTCTTTCTCTTTTTGTCCAGATAAACCCAAGTCTCTGATTGATTCTCCAACTTGTTTTTCTTTTAAAAACTTGATTATATTTTTTCCAAAAATTAATGTAAATAACAAGGAAATTACTATCGCAAAAGCAGATCTAAAAGAAAGAAATTGAAACAAGCTTGCACCTGGTAATTGAAATTCATTTTCTAAATATTGAAATAAATAATAAAGCATAAAGTTTTAAAAGTATTTTTTTACAATTTCATAGTCATCGAAAGGGTTCCTTTTACCATTAATTTCTTGATAATTCTCATGTCCCTTTCCTGCAATTAAAATAATATCTCCTGGTTTAGAAATTCTTTCCGACTCAATAATGGCTTTTTCTCTATCTGTCACTTTAGTTATTTTTTTATAGTCACTTGGAGATACTCCTTTAATCATATCTTCAATTATTTTCTTTGGGTTCTCATTTCTTGGATTATCTGATGTCAGTATAACTCTATCACTCAAAAGAGCTGCCTTCTTTCCAATAATGGGTCTTTTTTTCTTATCCCTATTACCTCCACAACCTACTACAGTAATAATTTTTTCATTTTTAGTTCTAATTTCATTTATAGTATTTAAAACATTTTCTAAAGCAATTGGTGTATGAGCATAATCAACGATTACTGTAATACTTTTTTTAGAATTGAAAATTTGAAACCTTCCGTTAACATTATCCATTTTGCTAATTTTTTTTAAAACAGAAATTGTGTCTAATTCTAAAATTTTTGATACTGAAATAACAGTCAAAATATTAAATGCATTAAATCTCCCAACTAATTTTGTCCAAAATTCATTGTTTTCAAAATTTAAAAGCATTCCAGAAAATAAATTTTCAGAAATTTTTAAATTAAAATTGGCATGCTTATTTAT
>MDTA01192423.1_pt1 | contig 10659 bp, 10 predicted proteins | sample 811151 | NCBI WGS metagenome assembly MDTA01 (sample SAMN05326648, study PRJNA326480) | marine metagenome | isolation source: seawater | place: Indian Ocean: South | collected 2010 | reverse complement strand
TATATATATTTTTAAAAAAAGTACATTTCTTAAAAAAAATAAAAATTTATAAAAAGTTTTATAAAATTTAAAAAAAATAAAGAAATGTACTTTTTTTATTTTAATCGAAAAACAAATAAAGCTTTTTCTGTGTTTTTTATTGGTAAATTATATTCTATAAACTTATCAATTTCTTCAAAATATAACTTTCCCTTAAATCCTTTTAGATTATTTTCATCCTGTTTAATATATTGATTTGTTATATTTTTAAATTCATCAATAAAACTACATAAATTTGAATTATATAAATTAACAGTATTACCATTTTTTGTTTTAAAATTTTTCAATTTATTAATAATATCTATAACAATATTAACTCGTTCTTTTTGCGAATAGTACATTTATTTACACATTTTTAATGCCCATTTTTTATATACTTTAAAATGTAGAAAAATAAAATTTTTTTAAGAATAATATACTTCATTTATTGCATTTAAAAATGGAGTATTTTTAACATAACTTTCTCCAAAATCACATAACGGTTCTGATATATTATTTAAACTATCATATAAATTTTTTAACAGATTGCCCCTGTTTGGACATAAATAACTAGCCGAACGCGAATAACTTGTTTCTTCCTGACATTCCCTACTTGTATATAAATATCTTCTATTATTTTCCCTTTCTATTTTTTTTAAATATTCATATACGTCATCTAACATTGACCGCTCATCTTCAATTAATTTATCTATTTTATCCGTATTCATTAATTTTAAATACTATTCTTTTTAAACATTTTTATTTATTTTTTTTTGTATATTATTTAAAAATTTATCTCCATTATTTAAAAAACTTATATCGTGATTTATAGAATGATTTAATATTATATTCTCTAAATTTGAATGAATATTATCATATTCCTTTTTACCTTTTTCATTTTTAAATTTATTAATTGTTTTTAAATAATCATCATATAATACATCCTTAACATATGTTTTAACATATTTTTTATAATACATTAATTCATCTCTTTCTGTAATATATTTTAATAATTCATTATTTTGAAGTTCTATTTCTAAATTATTAAATTCTACTATATATTTTTCTAATATATTAAAATCTAGACGTTTTGATTTATTCCCTATTTTTTTGTCTTTATATTCATCTGGTGAATAATAAGAACTTAAATTAAATTTTATTATTTCAAATTTTTTATTATATTGCAACAATAATGTTAAACGATTACTAATTATTTCTAACTTGTTTTGATAATCATTAAATTTAATATAACCTGTTATTATTGTTATTAATATACCCAAAAATAATGATAATAAATTTATTATATATGTTAGCGATTTTATTTTTTGTTTTTCATTATTTTCAATTATTAGCTTTGTCGCCTCTATAAATGTTATAAATGATGAAAATACAAGAATAAAAATAGAACATAACCAATATTTATTATTTATATTATGATACGAACTTCTTGCTATTATTATATTTTTTTTTTGAATATCTAAAGAACCATTTAATCTATTATTAAATTCTCCTAATAATTTATTTAATATATAATCATCGTCTTTTAATTTATTTACTTCATTTTTAGTTTCTAAATGATTTATTTTATAATTATTTAAAACGGACACAATATGTTTTAGTTGCAAATCTCTTTTTTCTATTTCATTAGTTAAATATATTATATTTGATGTATTCTCTATTATATTATTACTTGAATTATTTAATTCATTAATTTCTATATTATTATCCATTTTTATTTAATAATCATAATTAGTTTTATATAATTAAATTAAATATTACCATGGTGTTCAACTAAACTAACTAGAACATTTATCTCCTGTTTTTTTATAACCGAACATGCAACTAGAACATTTATTTGGTTCTTCTGCGGTACAAGAATAATATTTTTTTAAATCGGTTATACTACCAAACACATCTTTACCATATACAAATCCATTATTACATTCACACGCTTGATATTTATCTTCTATACAAATATCTTCCTTTTTCATAAAATAACTACCTGTGCGTTTTGTAAAACCAGAATTACACGATGAACAACGATTAATTTTAGAGAATGAATTTGTTCCTTTATATATTTCTGGCGTACCATTGGGACATTTATATACACATTTTTCATCACCATTATTTGGACAATTAATTCCGTTTGCTGCATATTTTTCATCAGATATACATTTACATTTTTTTTCTTCACATTCTTGTGTACTATAATTATAGAAATGCCCTTCTCCACATGACTTCGAATTATTATAATTGTCTTGCTCTTCTTTAAAAACTTCCATATCACTTTGGGTTAATTTAATATTACTGTTTAATACTTCATTCCATATATATAATTCATAATTATCACCTTCCTTAGCTGCTATATTTAACTTTTGCAATTCTTCATTTACACTATCTATATTTACATTATTATTATCTTTATCAGAATGTAAATAGCTATAATTAGCAGTATCTATATCTTCTTCTTTTATAAAAACATATCGTTTATCATTTTCTGTTATTGCAGATACTGAATCATTTTTATATGAATTATAATTATTAAATATCATATATTGTTTATCAGTACTAGAATAACTGTTGTATTTATTTAAATATTCAAGTTTATGATTATTTATAAAGGGTTTATCTAGGGGATCATAAATTTCTTTAGTATCTATATTGCTACTTATCCAATTGTTATTAACTACTTTAAGATATTCGTATTCTTGTTTTGTTAATAGTTTATTATCCAAATTACTTTCTTTATTTGGCCAATTTTCATCAAATTTTAATGTATTTAAATCTTCTAATTTGTCATAATAAGTAGCATAACCAGAAACTTTTTCTGGATTATAAACAGCTATACTGTTTTTATTTGTTGTTATATGAACATCACCTTCTATTGAAATTTCAGATTTCTTTATTAAATCATCGGGGCAATTAGTATTGCATTTATCATTACGTATTGCCATATTTGATTGTACATTTCTTAAAGGATTACCGTAATAATTAAATAATGTACTATCATCAGAATATTTTTTCATATACTTTGTATTATCTTTTATATCTCCAATTTTTATACAATTATCATTTAATTTACAATAATGAACTCCCCAATTTGTTATATCTTCTATATTATAATTGCTAGTTAAATAATTATCTTTATAATATTTACATTCTTTTAACTTATCAAATACATTATTATTGTCATAATAATATACATCTTCAGTTGTATTTGTTGTTTCAATCGTTCTTTTCCAATTATTACTATCTCTTATTATATTATATGCTTCATTATAAACAGTATCATCATTCAAGTTAATATTTTCAGATAATTTTCTTATTTGTTCATTCACATATACTGGGTTAACATATCTATAATTATAATCAATATTAAATTTATTAATATAGTTTCCATCACCGTTAATTGGTTTTGCATCAAAATTATAATTATATGGTGTTAATTCTCCAGTCTTAATATAATTATTTTTAAAACTTTGTGATTCTTTTATTTTATGAAATTTATCCTTAAAAATATTATCTAAACTTAATTTTGTATTAATATTTGTATTACTACAATTATTAATAATCCTATCTGGTTTTAAATAATAATTTCCAGGTTCTAATTCATCTTCTGAAATATCACAAATTGTAATATCACTTCTTTTTTTTATTTTATTTTTTTCTTCATTAGGTAGATAATATAATTCAGGTCCATTTTTTTTATCATAATATTGTTTATTTAATAAGCTTTCTTTTTCTCCATATTCAATATCACAATCTGCATTAGATACATAACCTATTTTGTGTATCATTAGATTACTTGTGTTATTAATTTGTGTTTTTCTAGCATTGCAATCAAGTATGTCGCTATCTAAATTATCTATAGCAGTTCTTTTTGAAACTATGTTTCGATTTAATATTGAATTTGATGTACTTAAAGAATTTAGTTTATTATAATTAATGCAATTTTCTTCATTAGTATCACATATGCATAAATTATTTGTTATATTAATAGTTTGATTATTTAAATTTATATCAGGTAAATTTATTATATTACCATTTTTTGGTTTAATTTTTTCAATACCATCTATTACTTTATTACATAAAGGTGGTTCTGGAAGTGTTGCATCATTACCAGGTTTTCCCTTAATGCCCTGTTCTATTTTAATTTCTGTAACATCAATATTATTATCTGTTACATAATTATCAAAATTATTAAGGGGTGGTGGAAATGTATATAATCTTTCAGACGTATTTTTATCTACAAATTCAATAGCACCATATGAATTATATAATGTGAATTTTTCAGAAGTTTTTGTATTCTTTATTAAAAAATATATAATTAATGTAATTATTATAATTAATATTATGGTTTTATAATTCATTATATACTTTAATAAATATCCACATAATAAATTTAAAAAAAAAATATTTATAAATTAAGAGAATGAATATTATATTAATATTAGTTATAATAGCATTAATACTTATATTTTTAAGTTTATTAATATGTGATAATAAAATTGAAAATTTTAATGTTCCCATATCATTTGTAAATCATAATAATATAGAAATTGCTAATTATAATTCTACAGAAAAAGGAAATAAAAATAACGAAATCAAAATAGTTATACCTAAATCTTTAAATGGTGATAAAGGTTTAATTGGTGATAAAGGTCCCGTCGGTGATAAAGGTAAAATGGGAAATATTGGTAAAACAACATATGGATTAAAAGGATTAACTGGAGACCCTGGAAAACCAGGTTTAAAAGGTATATCGGGTCAAAAATCAAAAGGAAAACGGGGCGAAAGGGGATTAAAAGGATTAAGAGGAGAAATTGGCGAGAAGGGTTTTAAAGGAGATAAAGGCGATAAGGGTGATAAGGGCGATAAGGGTGATACAGGCAAAGTCGGTATAAAAGGAGATAAAGGTGAAAAGGGTGATACAGGCAATAAAGGAGAAAGAGGTGATAAAGGTCCAACGGGTTATAGTGGAGACATAGTGTATTCATCATTAACATTTAATAATGTAAATCCAGAAATTAATAGTGACATATATATAAATTTTAAAACAAATAAAGATTTAATAATTGGAAATGATAAAGAAGATATTGAATTTAATATTAATAATAGTTATTTTAATAAATTATGTACTTTAAAAGACAATAATGAATATTGTATAACAAAATATGATTTGTTAAATAAATTATAATTATATATTATAGAATAAATGAATAATAATTATATTTTGATAAGTATATGTATAATTATAACCACAATATTAATATCACTTATTAGTGTATTGAATTCTAAAATAAATAATTTAGAAAATAAATATGACAAAATAGTTAATAATATTACAAAATATATTGAAAATATAGAAGTGAATGCTGAAAATATAAGACTTAATAATGATAAAGTAAAAGAAAATTCTAATATATTTAAAAATAAAATTTTTCCATATATAGAAGAAAAAAAAGATACAAGTTTATTAATAAATTTTTCATAAATTATTTAAAAATTTAGTTTTAACAAAATGTTCATTTATATAATTTATCAAACTTTTATTTAAACAATTATTGTCTGGTTGTAAGCATATTTGTTTAGTTATTACATTATTATAATATGGATTACTATTAGTTAACGGACTATCTTCGCCATCTAAACCATCTTTTGCATCATCTCCTCTAAATCCTTTTGGTCCATTAGGACCACGTGGACCCTGTTTACCTGGATTTCCAACTTTGCCTTCTAAACATACACTATCTGAACCATCTATGCCACTATTTCCCTTAACTTTATCTAAATAAACATTTATATAAACATCAGATGTTGTTTTTTTTCTATGAATAATATTATTATGATATACAAAATTTATATTAGGTAATATAGCATTTTCACCAATTTCCCCTTCTATTTTATTTATATCAAAAAATAAAGTGATTGTTTCTGCTGTTTTATCTAAACTTATATATTTACCTATTATATTATTATTAGTATCTTTAAACACAATATTTGGTATTTCCTTGCCATCAATACCATCAAATCCATTTAACCCAATTTCACCAGAAATACCTTTTAAACCTTTTTTACCTGTTTCCCCTGTTTCACCAGTAACACCACGTTCGCCTTTTATACGTAAAGAACATACTTGATTATTATTATCACATTTATTATTTAAATTGTAATTTTGAAATTGCTCAACATTAGTTTCATCGATATCAGTTTCATCTATTTCAGTTGTATCAATTTCTGATAAATTTTTATTAATTACTTTTTCATAATCTAATTCCTTACGGATAATTTTAATTTTATTTTTAATTTTTTTTAAATTTTCACTATCATTTAGCATACATAACGATGGTATATTTGTGCATTTATTTTTATCTCGATTAATATTTAAGTCGGTTTTTTCTGCAGTTAAACATAAACCATTTTTAACATAAATATTATCTAATGTTGCATCCATTTTATATTTACCGTTTTTACCATTTTTTCCATTTCTTCCAGGATTACCTTTTAATCCTTTTAATCCAGGTTCGCCTTGTAAACCTTTTTCGCCTGTTGGACCTCTTTTATAACATCTTATATTTTGATTACCAGTTTTACCAATATTACCTCTAGGAATATTAACAGTAATTGTTTCATTATTTGGATTTGTATTATAACTATTTAATATATGATTTGTTTCTCTATCTTTAAATAAAAAGTTAAACATTTTATTTTTAAGTAAATTTTCCCCACCTTCTCCACGTGGAATATTAATAGATGTTATAGTATTATTTACAGAATTATCTAATCGATATGTATTAATAGTTGTATCTGTTATTTTATCTTTAAAAATAATTTTCCCAATATCACTAGCATTTTTTCCATTTTTCCCCGGCATACCTTTAAATCCTTTATTGCCAATTTCACCAACGCCACCGTCTCTACCAACCATTCCTTTAAGTCCCTTATCTCCTTGAAAATCTTTAAGACAGTGTTCTAGATTTAATTTTTGTCTAATATTACAAATATTTTTAACAGTATCTATAAATGTTTCTTTTGATTTAACCAAATTATTATATATATATTTAAATAAAAGTATATATATTAATATAAATATTAGTATATAACATTTAAGCATTACCTCTAATAAATAAATATATATAAAGATTACATTATATATAATATAAAAAAAGAAGTATTAAATAAAGTTAAAATGTCAACATTCCAAAAAAAACTACAACAAGATAGAAAAAATGAAGAAACGGCAAATGCGGGATTAAAATGGAGCGCAGATGATGATAAATATTTAATTGATAGTGCATCAGCTAAAGTTCCCTTAAATGAAATTGCAAAATATCTAAAAAGAACTGAAGGTAGTATTAAAACAAGACTAGTAATATCTGCTATTGCTAAGTCTGAAAAAGATAAAGTAGATATTGTAGAAGTATGTAGTGAATATGGAATTACCCAAGAGGATGTTAAAACATATCAACAAAAAAAACAAAATCGTGAAGAAAGACGAAATAATCAAAATCGTCAAGATAAATCAAATTCATTTCCTAGTGGCGAAATGGCAGAAATTCTTCAAGCGCTTACAATGATGTCTAATAAACTAGATAGTGTTGTTGAAAGCAATAAAACTATTTTAAAAAAATTAGATTCTTAAATTAAATTATTTTTATTCAATAATTCTTGTTTTCTTATAAATTATTTCTGGAACATTTAATGTATGTGTAGTATATCTTGCTAAAGTAAATAAATAATCTGATAACCTATTAATATATGCTAAACAACGATTAATGTTGTCTAAACTTGCGGGATCAGTATCTTGATTAAAATAGATTGGTTCATATTTAAACATTGTTATTTTACTTTCTGCTCTTCTACATACTGTTCTCGCCTTATGAATAGATGATATAAATAAATTACCACCTGGTAATATAAAATTTTTTAGCGCTGGTAATTGTTCTGTCATTTCATCTATATATTTTTCTATTTTATAAATAAATTCACTATTTATATCAAATAGTGGTAGTTTTTTCATTTTATTTGGATCATTCGCCACTATTGAACCCATATCAAATAATTCTGATTGTACATTTACTAATAATTCATAATAATTTTTACCATCTGTTAAATTATCTTTTTCTATATTATAATATTCTAATATACAGCCAATTTCGGAATTTAATTCATCTAGTTCTCCAACCGCTTGCACAATTATATTGTTTTTTGTTACTTTTGTCCCATCATATAAAGATGTTGTACCCGTATCTCCCTTCTTAGTATATATTTTCATTTTTATAATATCAATAAAAATAAATTATTATCATTTTTTTATATAATTTAATCAATATTTTTAAATAAATATTTATATTTATTACTAATATTTATATTATAGTTTTTATTTTTTACTTCTTTATTACTTTTACAAAAACTTACATTCTCGCACTGACATACTGAATATTTAAATCCATGAGAATTACTATATATCCAATTATAATCCAACATATTTTTATTGGAATTACTAAAAATTAATTTACACAAAGTAATTGTATTATTTTTTGCATTTATTTTAACATACATTTTTTATATCATTAATATCCTCCTATTTTATAATCATATTTATTTTTTATATGTATTATTTTTCTATTTAAAAAACTTTTTATTAAATAGAATAAGTAATAATGAAAATAAATTCTACTGTCTCCTTTCAAAATAACATAAAATTGGATGGTGATTTTTTACAAGATACTAATAGTGGCAATGTAGGTATTGGTACAAATAATCCTCAATATAAATTAGATGTAAATGGTGATACATTTATTCACAGTAATTTATATATTCAAAATATATTAAATGCAAATAGTTCAAATATTGAAATATTTAATAGTTTAATACCAAACAGTAGCAACACTCTAGATTTAGGTAGTGTTGATAAAACCTTTCGTGATATTTTTGTTTCAACCGATTCTTTATGGGTTGGCGATACACATAAAATTGTTGTTTCCGAAAGTAAAATTAAATTTCTAAAAAGAAAAACAACTTCTGTTCCACAAGTTATAAGTGATAATTTTACAGATGAAGAAATTAAAACAGAATTAGGTATAGGCGATTTAACAGAAAGTACACTCGGAACATTAAAATTAAAAGACTGGTTAAATCTTTTAAAAACTAAAGATGCTCACAAAAATGCTAAAATTGGTGATATTTTTCGTGACAATGAAGAAGATTATGAAGAAGAAGGTATTAGTGATGCATGGTTTGTCAATAATACTTCAAATATTTATTTTGGTTATGATAAATTAGGCATAGGTGTTCAATCACCTATTTATAAATTAGATGTTAATGGTGATATTAATGCAACTAATATAAGAGGCAACGGACAATATTTAACTAATGTAAATCTAAGCGATAAAACTACCAGTGATTTATCTGAGGGTACTAATCTATATTATACCGAAGCGAAAGTTGATGCTAATATTCAAGCTAAAAATATATATACCGATGGTACAAATGTTGGTATCGGTGTAACACCTACTAAAAATTTAGATGTTGATGGTGATATGTTAGTTAGAAATAATCTAAATATTGATAATGAATTATATATTAAAAGTAATTTAAGAATCGATGGTGACATTTTTATTAAAGGGGGTTTTAGTAATATTGAAACACACGTTAAAGTAACTGACCAATTTAAAATTGATAATAATGGAACTGGACCCGCTCTTGAAGTAATACAAACTGGTGCCGAAGATGTTGTTAAATTTATTGATGATACTAATACTGCATTTATAATTAAAGACGGCGGAAATGTTGGCATTAATAATAGCAATCCAACTTATAAACTTGATATAGATGGTGATATTAATATAGCAGATGGTAAGAATTTTAGAATTAATGGAACACCAATCGCTATAACTGATACTACTGAATTAGTTACTGATACAACACCTCAATTAGGTGGAGATTTAGATGTAAATGGTAAACAAATTACATCTATATCCAATGGTGATATAAATATTAATCCTGATGGAACTGGAAATGTTGTAATAATGGGAAATACAAATGGTTCTGGTTCTATAAAATTAAATTGTGAAAACAATTCTCACGGTGTTAAAATTCAGGGACCACCACATTCAGCAGGTGCTTCATATACTTTAACATTGCCCCAAAATGATGGCGATGCCAATCAAGTATTATCAACCGATGGCAATGGTGTATTATCTTTTATAACACCAGTAAACACAGATGAAAATGTTTCGCAAGAAAATTGGGATAGTAAATTTGATTCAACAACTAAAAATATTGTATCTCTAAATAATGTACCAACTACAAATGATTTATTATATTATAATGGTAATGAATGGAATATTTTAAAACTTGATTCTACTACATTAAACATTACAGTTGATCAAAGATTATCTGTTATTGGTGGTACTTCTAGTGGTGACACATCTGGAGGGGGTACAACCAACACAGTTACAGTTACTTCAAATTTATTGCCCCCATCGCTGGTAGAAACAGTATCATCAGGTTTAATAGCACATTATAAGTTTGATGACAGCACTAATGTGGGTTTAGATAGTAGTGTTGGAGGTATAGGCAATGCTACACCATCAAGTAGTTCTGTGACAGCAACAACCGCACAAAAAATAATAGGAG
>MDTA01177589.1_pt1 | contig 10659 bp, 20 predicted proteins | sample 811151 | NCBI WGS metagenome assembly MDTA01 (sample SAMN05326648, study PRJNA326480) | marine metagenome | isolation source: seawater | place: Indian Ocean: South | collected 2010 | reverse complement strand
ATATCACGGGCCTGGTTACAGGTTTCTAGATCTGCATAGGTTAGTTGAAGATTGAATGCCATTGCTATTAAAATATATTTCATTGTCTTTCATACCATTTCAATATATCAAGGTCACCGTCAGCATTTTTTCTGGTCTGAATGTAACCTTGTTCTATAAGATTATCAACTGTGGCTTCAACAGAGTTTCTAATCTTCTTATTGGCAAACCACAACCCCATTGCCGTGCCTGCCGAATAGGATATAAAGAGAAATATCTCAATCATATATCCATCTCCATTTGTTTCCTTTCCTGTTGGGTGACTCCTATATACCAACCCAAGTCATCTACCAGATTAGGAAATCTCTTATCCATTTCGATTATAAATGTCTGCCGTTCAGAAGCAGTCATTCTCGCAATCATTTCTATTAACATTTTCATATCCATTGGACCCTCTCCTAATTGTTCTCTACATTATATTATCATAGAAGGGCATTGTCAAGACTTTTGGACAAAAAAGATTTTGTGAATTTTTTGGTTGACCTATTAGATTTTCTAATATATTATTTTGGTTACTTGGAGGTTCTCCAATCAAAACCAATTCTCTCTGCTTCTCGGATGGCGGCACTGGTTTCATTTGGATAGAATTCCCAAGATTCTCCACACCGAATGCAAGGATCGTCCTGAACATAGCCTCTAGGTACCCCGGACAAAGAACATCCACTAAGCACTCCTAAGAATAAAGAAAGTAAAAAGGCTTTTCTAAGCATAACAAGTCTCTCCTAAGGTATTGTTATCATGAATGGCTCACCGTATACAATTACGTGGCCTAGGTTAAATAAAAATGCAAATGCTAATATTTCTATGTAAGTCATTGTTTTAATGTACACTTTCGAGATTCACTGTTTCGTCTAGCCATTCTGGCATAGCATTTAGCTCAGTACATACCCCATTAGCTACGTCGGGGTTGTTTGTTTTGGCAATAATAACCTCGTTGAAGTCATCATAGACAATGTGATATCCATCATCACACGGGTAAACGTTGTACTGTTTCTGATCTGAGTGCATTTTGCTCCTTGTACGTTTCATATTACAATCTAAAGTATAGCATCTCCTGTAGGAAAGTCAACCGTCCATTTTACCAAAAGCTAACAGCGGGGCCTTGCTATACCTAACAGCGGGGCCTTGGTATAAATATGTTATATCCAGTAGACAAAGGAGATTCCCATGACACATATGAAAAACATACAACTCAACTTAGAAGTTGGGCAACAAATCCTTGTTGGACCACACAACGACAAAGCTAGAATAACTAAAATAGAGTACCACAAGAAGTCAGGGGAGGTCGAATTGAAAACAACTCGCGGTCCACGTAAAGCATTAACATTTAAACTGTGTGAACAAACGGAGACATTAAATAATCCTGCTGATAAATACAGATAGGAGATATTATGCGACTAGTCGAAATAGATGCCGTCCTAGAAAAAGAATGGAAGGCCAGTGCGAAACTGTGTAAGAGTTCAACACCTGACAGTAAATTAGGTGCAAGTGCCCTATCATCATGTAAAAGCCAAGGTTATAGAGCAAGAGATGGCAAGAAATCGCACAAAGTTGGTAATAAAAGAATAAAGGTAGGCGGTAGAAAGATCAAAGGTAAGAAGTACGGCGGTCCATTACCTGACTGGAGTTAGCATGAGATCATACGAGTTCATAGAAGCAAAAGACAGCCAACTAACATTTATAATCGGAGACAGCCATGCAAAGGCATTGGGTGGCAGTAATAATCTAGCACAAAATGGAGCAAAGTTAAGCAGTATCTTTCAACAGGCTAGGTATGTGCCTGCAGGTGCCAAGGTTGTCTTTTCAGGAGGTCATGCCGATATAGCAAATGGCATGAGTCCTCAGCAGGTGACTTCATTGATTGCCGCACTTATGGACAGCATGAAATCTAAAGGTATTGATGTTGACTACATACTTTTTCCTGAAGGCACTAAAAACAATAACCAAGATCAAATGGGTCCAGCTAGGGATCAAATAAAACAGAGAGTAAAGCCTGCATTTGACTTGGAAGGCTCTTTGGGTCCGGATGGACAACATGCTACAATAAACACCTATAGAGATATTAGAAATAAGATTGCTCCAAAAATCAGCCAAACCCCAGGACTAGATACTCCAACACAGGGTAGCGAACAAAAGCCTAACATCTCAATGACAGCAGACGAGATGGCTGTTTTAACAGTAGGCCCTCCATATAAAAATAGAAAAGCAGTAGGTAACATGCAAGCCATGTTACAGAAGCTAGGATATAGTGTAGGTTCAACAGGCATTGATGGAAAGTACGGTCCGAGAACAGCACAGTCAGTTAGAGCATTCAAGCAGGACTATCAACTAAGTGGAGACGAGTTTGGTATGTCTAAAAAAGATCTTGCCACATTGAAACAAGCCGCATCAGGTCAAGGATTGAAAGTACAAAATAGAACACAGGTAAGCCAGCTATCAGGCGACATTTCCGATGTAGCTCAAGATAGTGTTTCTAAAGGTAAAGTAGGAGCTGTTTTAGACCTTATTGCCGCACCAGAGTCAGGAGGCAGATATGATGCTGTGTATCCTGGAAAACGTAGACCACAGATACTAGACATGAATCTACAAGATCTAGAAAAAGACATGCGTAGACGTGGTAGTAGGTATGGAAGTAGTGCGTCTGGTAGATATCAATATATTAGAAAAACATTGTCTGGACTGGTTGACCAAATGAATCTTAGTCCTAAGAAAGATAAATTTGATCCTGCAACACAGGACAAAATTGCAATATTTCATTTAAGATCTCAACACGGTTTAGACAGATGGTTACGTGGCAACATGACAGATGAACAGTTTCTTAAGAAATTATCAAGAACTTGGGCTGGACTACCTGATCCCAAGACAGGTAAAAGTTTCTATGCAGGCGACGGAATGAACAAAGCTGGAGTCAAAGTCGCGTCTACATTAGATGCATTGAGCGATATCAAAGGCTTGGCTTGATATGTCACGTGCTGGCAAATTACTCATAGCTCATCCTCGAGTACCTAAAGGAACAATTTTTCATAGAGCAGTGATATACCTGTACCAAGACAGCCCTGATCAAGGAAGTATAGGGGTTATAATAAACAAACCTAGCAAATTTAAGTTACGTGATGTAATGGCTGAACGTGGTTTAAATTATCCTTTCAACAAACATGTAATCTATCATGGAGGTCCTGTAACTCAACAGGCGCTTGTTTTATTACATACAGACGAATGGCGAAGTACAAACACAGCTCCCGGAGGTTCTAATCTTGCAGTTAGCAGTGATGATGTAATGATGCAAAAGATTGCACAAGGCGATTATCCTGTGTATTGGAGACTTCATGGCGGTATGTGTGGATGGGCACCTGGACAACTTGATGCTGAAATGAAAGGTGAATGGCCATATAGGACTGAAAACAGTTGGCTTACCGCAGAAGCAAGTGATACTTTTATTTTCAGTGGCCGCGGAGAGAAGCAATGGCAAGATGCTTTTGAACTTAGCGGATCTCAGATGTTTGACCAGTATTGGTAATATAAAATAAATATTATTATGCTGGAGATTGATGCAAATGAAAAATATTTTCGCGAACATAGAGATTGCTATTGTCCTAATAGCAATATTTTTCGCTACACAAACATACGGACAAGAACCTAAAGAAATTCCAAATGGTACAGATATAGGAGTTGTTAAACTGCCAACCTTTATTGATTGTGGTACTAGTGAAGCAATTGAGAAAGTAATGTAGAGTTATAAAACAGAACTGCCTTTCGCAACCTATAACAGCATTATTATGATACCCCCTGGCAACATGCTACAAGGCAAAACCACACTATACATAGATCCTAGGACAGGATCATGGTCAGAAATATTTGAATTACCTACGGCAAGTGGGCCTAATCCATTTGGACTTGAAAAATGTATTATTGGGTTTGGGACAGGATTCAAACCTTTTGTAGAACAAAGTAAGACTTGAACTTTGATAGCTTTATATTGTATCTAATAATTGTTGTTTTGATAGTTTATAGTTACTATCTTTCCAAATAGCTTTTAATTTATCCAATGCGGTTCCTACAGCTGGTCCACTCTTCATGCCCTTGTCTAGCAAATCTCGACCCTGTACAGGAAATACGGGTGCTTGGAATCGGGCTAGTAGTTCTGCTAGTTGTTTCTGTCCTTGCATCTGTGCTAGGGCGATAAGTTTTGCTTTGTCTTCGCCTGCTATAATCATGTCTTCTGCTGTCTTTTGATTAAGCCTTTGTGATTTGTTAACCACAAGGAAATGTAACAGATCCTTTTCGCCTCTGCTCATCTTCCATCTATCTCCGATGTTACTATCAGAAACTAACACGGCTAAACCTATCACAGGATGATCGTATGTAATCCTGTCTAGTTGCTCTTTGTTGTTGGTTGTAAGTCCTATTGCTCCTGTAACATTTGTTTGATTCATATAGGTTAGAATAGCATCTAAGTTACTTCCCATCAACATCTTTGATATCTCTTGCCAAATTCTTTCAGCAGATATCTTACGAAGGCCTATCACGTTAGCCTTGATGGCCGCGATTGTATCTTCGTCCCATACTGGATTCTGTATCTTACTTTGGAATCTAAAATAACGCAATATTCTTAGGTAATCTTCTTTAATTCTTTCAACAGGGTCTCCAACAAATTTGCTAACCTTATCCTGCAGATCATTCATACCGCCGAAGTAATCGTAAAGCCTACCATCAAAGTCAATGCTCATAGCATTATATGTCAGGTCTCTTCTTCTTGCATCTTCTTTCCAGTTGGTAATAAAACTTACTTCTGCTTTTCTACCATCTGTTTTATCATCTGACCTTAATGTGGTGATCTCAAACGGCTCACCATTTATGACTGCTGTAATTGTACCATGCTCGATACCTGTTGGAACGGTCTTTATTCCTGCATTGGACAGTATTTCCTGCATCTTTTCTGGAGTGGCATCACTTGCCAAGTCAATATCTTTAGGCAATTTATCTAACATGAGATCTCTCACTGCTCCGCCTACCAGTCTAATGTCAAAGTTATTTTGTTTGAACACTTTACCTAGTTTCAATAACTCAGGAGTCATTAGACTCTTAAACTCAGGAGAGTTGACGTTTTCTATATCAGTTGCCTTCATATTATTATTTATCGGGTGATATTATGCTGTTAATTTTCCAAGGAGTAAAGCAAACTGTTCCTAAGCTGATATGATCTGCTCCGTAATTCCTATAATATTGAGCATGATAACGTTTTGTAACACCTCCACCTGCAATAACTGTGACATGTGGGTGCGTCTTTTTTATATAATCTATCAATCTCAATGTATGTGGCACAAGTATTTTCCCAGACAATCCTCCCTTTTCACTTGGTAACGTATTACTTGCATGTATTTGATTATACCCTGCATCGACTATTTTGTCAACCAGTTTGTTACTCGAAGTAGGAGGTATTTTACAGATACACCAATAACGTTTTGTTTTAGGAAAGATATCAAAGTAGGGAAAACTTGTAGCATCCTCGTCGCTATCTATATTAGGACAACTTATGTTCACTTCTATGCTTTGATTCTCAGGTACAATGCTATCAAAGTTTACCCAATCCCATTTATGTATAGGAGCAATACTCATTACATCAAAACTGCCTCTACGTTTCATGCCTTCTCGGATGCCAGGGTTTCGCAAACCTATTTTATTACGCCAACTCCACCCTGCTTCACTTCGTACATATCTTAGTGTCTTTAATATCTGTAATGCCAAACCCGGTCTAGGTTCAACAGTCCAACTACCTGTTACACTAATTGCATGTTGAAATTTTAAATAGTTTCCAAACGGGGCGGCAATAAAAAACTTCATGGCATTTGGAACAATGCTCTAATGTTTTCAATACGTGGAATAGGCTTCCTAGCAAAGACTACCCATTTGATTCCCATAGCCTTCAACCACATAGGATAGTTTGTATCTACGTATTCTTTGAAACTGCCACCAGTTGTATATACATCGTCAACAATCATCACTTGATGTCGTGTGTCGCCAGTTGCATATGGTTGTAGACGTTCTGCAAGTTTTAATCCGCCACGTGGAATACCTTCAACCTTACAGAAAGGCTGTTTTTGATAATCCATTATCATAGTGGCAAAACAATCCCATTCTGCATCACTGATCGCATCACATTCTATCTTCCATTTTAATTCTAATCCTGAATGTGATGTAAAAGTTTTCTTTTGAAATAAGTCCATTATCTATTTTCTTTCACAGTTTGTACCATAAATTGCACAGATGCTGTAGGAGTTTCTTTATTAACTCCGTGGGCTAAATTTACAACGTACGGTTTTGTTTTCATTTGATCAATATATTCTTGTGTTACTCGTACAACTGACCCTCCATTTACTAATATGTTAGGATCAATACCGCCTTGCATAGGGATGTCTATATTATCTTTTGCCCATTCTAAAGGCACATCGTTACTTAGATTTATACAGTCAGGATTTACCCAACGTGTAAAAGTTTTTACTTCTTCGCCAATCAGTCTTGGAAAAGCAATTATGCCTACTTCTGGATAATACTTTCTAATATAATCTACAATCTTTGAAGTAGGATTAAAGCAATAAGGAACAAGATGAGAAATGTGTATGTCACTTGCCCAACTATCAAAGATTTGAACTGTGTCACAACCTGCTCTAATTTGTTCAACAAGGTGTTGTATTATATAGACAGATAACCTGTCCATTATGTATTGTCCTTCTTTTGGGTCAATATCATGTGTGCTTTTGATTCCGGACATATATCTATACAAAGTCCATGGTGCTCCTGCAAAACCTATTAGGCTTTTAGACTCATCTAATTCTTCACGTGTTTGGATTATAGCATCATAAACTGGTTTGCATTTATGAATGAATTCATCCATGTCTGTTTCTAGCATTGAAATATCAAACTCACCCATAACTGGTGCAGGTGTGTAATCAAGTCCTTGTCCTAAAGCATACGGTACAATCAATATATCAGAAAAGATTATTGCCGCATCCATATCAAATGCTTCTATAGGTTGAAGTGTTATCTGTGTAGCTTTTGAAGGAGTAAGGGCCATATCTAAAAAGCCCTTACTATTATTTTTAATTTGCATGTACTCTGGCATATACCTTCCTGCTTGACGCATCAACCAGATAGGATTTAGTCCTGCTTCCTTATTTTTTATAGTACGTTGGAGTCTAGTAAGCATTACCAGTACCCCATAGCTCTACCAAATCCAAATATATGTAAGCAGGCAAAGTATGATGTCATTACCAATGGCCATGCCGCTTGCCTCCTAATGAAAGCATAAATGCTTAGACATGCTCCTGCAAAACTTACAGGATAAATTAAGTGCATGGGAGGATGTTGTGCCGTAACAGCAATCCAAGTCATTGAAACAAGCACACATAGGCTTGCAACAGTTTCGAAATAGAATGCTGTAGTATCACTAGTGTAGCTTCTGATCCAAAAGTCTTTTATCTTTTGTATCATTTCAGCCATGCTATTTTTTCTCCAGCTTTGACTCTACGCTCTTGTTCTTCTACCGAACCAGGATATTTCCAAGCCCAAATGGCAACAAGGGCCATAAAGCCTCCACTCCAGGCAACTGCTTTTATGTTTTCTGTAGTGAACCATAAGAAGATCAAAGACGATGCCATCACAGCAACCATTAGGTATTTTCCTTTGGTAGGAAATACTTTTTTCTGTACCCAATTGGTAAGAAAAGGTCCAAAGTACTTGTGATTGTATAACCAATCATGCATTTTCTTAGAACTTTTGGCAAAACAATATGCCGCGAAAACTAGGAATATTGAAAATGGAATACCAGGGACTATTACTCCTACGTATGCCATGCCTAGGGACGCAAAACCAAGTCCCATCCATATATATTTTTTAAATTTACTCATGTAATACCTTTCTTAGGGCAGACGCACAATCCTCTATCATAGCATCTGTATGAAAAGGAGTTGGTGCAAATCTTAACCTCTCGGTTCCAACTTGTACTGTTGGATAGTTTATTGGTTGAACGTAAATATTATAATCTTCTAATAATTTATCGCTCAGTAGTTTACAACGAACAGCGTCCTTAATCATTACAGGGACGATGTGGGTTGTTGACTCCGGATGAATTTCTATGTCAAATTTTTCTAATTTATTTCTTAATTTAGCAGATTGTTCTTGATGTTGTTCACGCAATTCGTTATGGTCTCTAACATATTTTATGCTGGCCAATGCTCCTGCACAAATAACTGGACTGGTTGAAGTTGTAAAAATAAAACCTGATGCAATAGATCGGATTGCATCGATTACTATGGCATCTGCGGCAATGTAACCGCCCTGCATACCAAATGCTTTTCCTAGTGTTCCATTTACGATGTCGATTTTATCTTGTAGTCCTAGTTCTTCTATTTTGCCTCCGCCATTCTTTCCATACAATCCTACTGCATGAACTTCGTCTATAAATGTAATTGCATTGTATTTTTCTGCGAGGTTGCAAATGTCGAGCATAGGTGATGTATCTCCGTCCATGCTATACACAGACTCAAACACTATGCAAGGAGTGCCTTTAACACTTTTCAATCTATCCTCGAGTTCGCCCATATCATTGTGCTTCCAAACAATTTTTTCAGCACCACTGTGTCTTATTCCCTGTATTAGAGAAGCATGATTCTTGCTATCACTTAGGAACACAATGTCGGGAATGATTTTGCTTAAGGCAATCAACGTCCATTCATTTGCAACATAGGCGGACGTATACATCAAAGCTCTTTCTTTGTTATGTAACTTTGCAAGTTCGTGTTCTAATGCAACATGATAGTGACTTGTTCCTCCGATATTCCTTGTGCCTCCACTACCACTTCCTGTTTGATCTAAAGCAGTATGCATAGCATCAAGAACAACTTTGTGTTGGCCCATACCTAAGTAGTCATTGGAACACCAGTTAACAATATTTTTGATGTTATAAGGACCATACCAGATAGCTTTAGGAAAGTCTCCTCTTTCCCTTACTATGTCGTTAAATACCCTGTATTTTCCTTCAGCTTTTAAGTTCTTTATTACTTGTTGGAAGGGTTTCTTTTCTATCATGTTCTTTTTGTTTCTTTTCTAGGTATGCTTTATATGTTTTTTGATCTACCCAGGTGTATGTTCCCATAAATGGGTGTATGACATTGATAATACCTGCTCGAAGGCTTTCTTTTTCAGCTTCGTCATAGGCGTTAAACAAGTCTTTAATCCACTTTATCATTAAACTATTTAACTAAATATTACGTAATGGGGAGAAATAATGAGTTGTGGATGTGGGCGGTCACCAACTGGCAAATGCATAGGATGGCATAAATTGACAGAAGAACAGTATGTGCAGAAACTTGCACAATATAGAGAGAAACAAAAACAAAAGGAACAAGGCGGCCCTAGCGGAATGGAACCAACTAGATACAACACTTGGGAACATAAAGGCAAGGAAGTCGACTTTTAAGGAGGTTAAATGGCTAAGATTAGATTTACAGGAGTAAGCATACACGAGCCAACATTTCACAAAACAAGTATCGGAAGAAATGCATCTAAGTGTAAGATGAACAAGCATAAAAGAAGAAGTCATAAAGGTTACAGAGGACAAGGAAAAAGATAATGTTAAGTAAACAATGTAGAGCACACTTAGACAACGTAGGAGAAACACCGATTCAACATATGCGTGGTGCATTATGGATTGCCTTAAAGCTACAACTACTAGTGCCTGCATTGATAATACACTCAGTTGCTCCAAGATTCTTTACTAACACAGCAACAAACGTAATGAAAAACATTCTAGAAGCAAGGAGAAAATAAATGGCCGCGAACGGAATATCAACTCTAACTTTGAAAAGAACAAGGCAGGATACAAAATTAGCAAAAGCAGAAGCAAAGAGACAGGGTAAAGTTGTAGCAAAAGATGGTACAGTGACTGGTTCAGCTGATCCTAGCAAACCATATTATAGAACAGCAAACGTTTTAGATGCTTCGTTGCTCCCTACAAGATATAATGCATCAAGTAATACCGGAGCACTAGTAGATAATGCAGGTACATTACAACAAGGTAGACCTTGGACTACATAAGGTTAACCCCTAGCTAAATTAATAACTAGGGGCTTTCAACTTATGTTTTGTTTCCAGGCTATGCCCGTCTGTGTACTTCTATGTTATATCATTTTTTCTTATTAGTATTTTCCACAAAGTCGTAAAACTTTTGTGCTGTTTCTAGTATTTGTTCAACGCCTGGAATATCAGGCATTGCTACTTTGGTGACAACATCGTCACCGTCTTTACGTTGTCCTATCTCCCAGCCTTGATATTTAAAGCCATATTCGAGAGCACATTGATCCTTAGCCATTTCTAAGATCTTAGTACGGATTTCATATCCTGTTTTGTTAGTTTTTACTTGAGGTGTAAATGACTTCATAAATTCAGCCATTTCTTGTGGTGTCTTAAACATGTGTTTCTCCTTGTGTGTTTGTGTGTAACTTTATTTATTAAGGATGCAATTCAAAGTTTTGCAAAATGGCCTGCAAAGTAATATTTTCCTTGTCGCCAAATATATAACCACAAGTGTCCACAGGAATAAAATGTGTTGTGTCGCCATCTTGT
>MDTA01144741.1_pt1 | contig 10659 bp, 7 predicted proteins | sample 811151 | NCBI WGS metagenome assembly MDTA01 (sample SAMN05326648, study PRJNA326480) | marine metagenome | isolation source: seawater | place: Indian Ocean: South | collected 2010 | reverse complement strand
TATATTAAAAAAAAATGTCTTCTTCTAAAAATTTAGAATTTGAAAAAACAGGTTTTTTAAATAAATCTAATAGTGCATTTATTGAACAAATGTATCTACAGTATATCAATAAAGATACAAACCTACCTCAAAGTTGGAAAAATTATTTTGATGAGATTGGAGATGAGATAGACATTGTTGTAAATGAAATAAATGGACCGTCATGGAGTCCTAAGAAAAACAAAGTAGTTGTAAAAGATATTAAAGAAAAAATTACTGAAAACGTGGAAATTAACGAACTAGAAATAATAAAATCTAATGCCAATTCAATTAAAGCAGTGGCAATGATTAGATCTTACAGACAACGAGGACATTTAATAGCTAAGCTCGATCCTTTGGGAATGATGAAATCAGACTATTTAGATGAGCTACATCCGGAGTCTTATGGTTTTAAAAAAGAAGATTATGATAAGAAGATTTTTTTAGACGGAGTTACAAATAAACAGCACTCTAACATAAAAGAGATTTTAGAATTTTTAAGAAATAAATATTGTGGTTCAATTGGCTATGAATATATGCATATATCAAATCCAACTGAAAGAAAGTGGTTTAGAGATAGAGTTGAAAAAAAGGATGATTTCAATTTTACACAAAATGGAAAAGAAGCAATCTTAAATAAGTTAATTCAAGCTGAAGGATTTGAAAAATTTTTACATACTAAATATGTTGGAACCAAAAGATTTGGACTTGATGGTGGTGAAAGTTTAATTCCTGCATTAGAGCAAATAATTAAGATTGGTGGTCAATCTCAAGTTAAAGAAGTTAAGATTGGAATGTCTCACCGGGGAAGACTTAATGTTTTAGCGAATGTGTTACAAAAATCATATAAGAGAATTTTTAATGAGTTTGCAGGAGAAATAAGTTCTTCAGAAGATGGAGCTGGCGATGTAAAGTATCATTTGGGCGCCTCTTCTGATCGAGAATTTGATGGTAATTCGGTTCATGTTAGTTTAACTGATAACCCATCACATTTAGAGGCAGTTAATCCTGTTGTATTAGGTCAAACAAGAGCCAAACAGTTTTTTCATAAAGATAAAGAAAGGAAGAAAGTAATACCAATATTAATTCATGGTGATGCCGCTTTTGCAGGACAAGGAGTTGTTGCTGAATGTTTTGCAATGTCTGGATTACCAGGTCATAATACCGGTGGAACTATTCATATTATAATTAATAATCAAATAGGTTTTACAACAAGTCCAAGATTTGCAAGATCTTCTCCTTATCCATCTGATATTGCAAAAATGGTTGAGGCTCCAATAATTCATGTTAATGGAGATGATCCAGAGGCTGTTGTTTACGCAGGAAGGATAGCTACAGATTTTAGACTAAAATTTAACAGAGACGTAGTTATAGATTTAATTTGTTATAGAAGATTTGGACATAATGAAGGTGATGAACCTTCTTTTACTCAACCTTTAATGTATAAAAAAATAAGAACTCATCCATCCCCTGTAAATGTATATGGAGAAAGACTAGTTAGAGATGGAACAATTTCGAAAAGTTTCTTAGATGAATCTATAAAAAAATTTAAAGTTCTTCTAAATGATCAATTCAAAACTGCAAAAGATTATAAACCAAAAATAGAGTGGTTTGAGGGAACTTGGTCTAGATATAAACCTGAGAGAGGTAAAGACAAAAGGGGTGTCACAGGTGCAGATACAAAAAAATTATTAGAAATATCGAATAAAATAAATTCAATACCAAGTGAAATTAATATTCATAAAACAATTGCTAAAATTTTAGATAATAGAAAACAAAGCATTAAAAAAGGAATAGGAATAGATTGGTCTACAGCAGAAGCTTTAGCTTTTGGCTCACTTTTAGAAGAAGGTTATCCTGTTAGATTAGTAGGTCAAGATTCTGGAAGGGGAACATTTAGTCAAAGACATTCTGTTTTAAGAAATCAGATAGATAACTCTAGGTATATACCTTTAAATAATATTTCAAAAAAACAAAAAAATTTTGAAGTTGTAGATAGTTTTCTATCTGAATTAGCGGTTTTGGGGTTCGAATATGGTTATAGTTTAGTTGAACCAAATACTTTAACTTTGTGGGAAGCTCAATTTGGAGATTTTGCTAATGGCGCTCAAGTTGTTATTGATCAATTTATAGCATCTGGTGAAAGAAAATGGTCTAGAGCATCTGGTTTAGTAATGTTATTGCCTCATGGATATGAAGGACAAGGTCCAGAGCATTCTTCTGCAAGATTGGAAAGATTTTTACAAATGTGTTCAAACGATAATATGCAAGTAATTAATTGCACAACCCCAGCAAATTATTTCCATGCGCTTAGAAGACAAATGCATAGAGATTTCAGAAAGCCTTTAATAATAATGTCGCCAAAATCCTTATTGCGTCATAAATATTGCGTGTCTAATCTTGATGATTTTAGTAAAAAAAATTCATTTCACCGAGTTTTATGGGATCACTCAATTGATCCGGAAAGCAAAGGATTTATTAGATTAAAAAAGTCTAAAAACATTCAAAAGGTTATTTTATGTTCAGGTAAAATTTATTTTGATCTCTTAGAGGAAAGGGAAAAACAAAAGAAAGATGATATTATTTTTTTTAGAATTGAACAATTATATCCATTTCCCGCAAAAAGCCTAGTTAAGGAGCTTAAACCTTATGCAAAGAATGCAAAATTCTATTGGTGCCAAGAAGAGCCTAAAAATATGGGTGCATGGTTTTCAGTTAGAGATTATATCCAATGGACATTAGATAGCATTAAGGCTAATAATAATTATATTTCTTATATTGGAAGAAGCCCAGACGCATCTCCAGCGACAGGATATGTTAAAAGGCATATTTCTCAACAAAAAGAAATTATTAAGAAAGTTTTTAGTTAATAATGAGTGAAAAAATTGTAGTTCCTGTTTTAGGAGAAAGTATTACCGAAGCAACAGTTTCAAAGTGGTTAAAGAATGTTGGAGATCCAGTTGAAGTTGATGAACCAATTGTTGAATTAGAAACTGACAAAGTAAATTTAGAAGTTCCTTCACCTGTTTCAGGAGTATTAGTTAAGATAAATTCTAAAGATGGTTCTGTTGTCGAGGTTGGAGCACTTTTAGGCTCTGTATCTGAAAATGGGAGTTCAGAAAATAAAAATGAAATAATTCAAGAGACAAAACCACCTTCAGATCAAAATAATGTGATAAAACTTGAAACCCAAAAGGAAAAAGATCAACCTAATATTTTTGATATAAATGAAAATGAAAAAGAACAAGATGAAAAACCTTTAGTTCTTACTCGAGAGATAAAAAAAGATGAACCTATTTATAAAGTTGGCAATGATTTAACAATGTCACCAGCTGTAAGAAAAATAGTTGCTGAAAATAAAATCGACATTGAATCAGTCAAAGGATCAGGAAAAGATGGGCGTATTTTAAAAGGTGATTTAATAAATTTAATGGGCGAAAAACCAGCACCTTCTGAAAGAAAAGTTAAGTATGGTCAAGAGGAGAGAATTAAAATGACTAGACTTAGACAGACAATTGCAAAAAGATTAAAACAAGCGCAAGAAAATGCAGCTTTACTTACAACTTTTAACGAAGTTGATATGACAAAAATTATGGAAATGAGAAAAGAAAATCAAGATGATTTTCAAAATAGATATGGTGTAAAATTAGGTCTGATGTCATTTTTTGTTAAAGCGTGTGTAGTGGCACTCAAAAATTTCCCAGCAGTAAACGCAGAAATTGAAAAAGATGAGATTATTTATAAAAATTACTATAACATAAGTTTTGCCGTGGGAACTGAAAAAGGACTTGTAGTTCCAGTTTTAAAAAATGCTGATGAATTATCTTTTGCAGAAATAGAAAAAAAAATTAAGGAAATTTCTGAGAAAGCTAGAGATGGAAAGCTTACAATAGAAGATTTGCAAGGTGGTACTTTTACTATTAGTAATGGTGGTGTCTATGGCTCAATGCTTTCAACACCAATTTTAAATTTACCACAATCAGGAGTTTTAGGAATGCATAATATTGTGGACAGACCCCATATCGTAGATGGTGAAATAAAAATCAGGCCAATAATGTATTTAGCATTATCATATGATCATAGAATTATTGATGGTAAGGAGTCAGTGTCTTTTTTAAAAATGATTAAAGAAAACCTAGAGGATCCAAGAAGGTTATTTTTAGATATTTAAATGTCAGAAAAATTTCAAGCTATAGTAATCGGTGGTGGTCCTGGGGGTTATGTTTGTGCAATTAGACTAGCTCAATTAGGTTTAAAAACTGCGTGTATAGAGTCCAGAGGATCATTAGGTGGAACCTGCTTGAACATTGGATGTATACCATCAAAAAGTTTGCTAAATTTATCAGAAGAATTTCATAAAGTTCAAAATTTATCAAATAAAGGAATAGAAATTGGGGAGGTTAAATTAAATTTATCTAAAATGATGAAAAGTAAAGACAAAGCAGTTACAATTTTAACTAAAGGTGTAGAGTTTTTACTTAAAAAAAATAATGTGACTTATTTTAAAGGCAAGGGTAGCTTTAAAACTAAAAATAATATTTTGATTAAAGATGATAAGAATCAAGAGATTTTAATAGAAGGAGAAAAAATAGTAATTGCAACTGGATCAATACCAGTCTCTTTGCCAGGAATAGACTTTGATGAAAAGATTATTATTTCATCAACTGGTGCTTTGAAGTTAGATAGAGTTCCAAAAAAAATGATAGTTGTTGGTGGAGGTTATATTGGATTAGAAATGGGTTCAGTTTGGTCGAGACTTGGTGCTGAGGTTCATGTAGTGGAGTTTTTAGATCATATTACTCCTGGTATGGATAAAGAAATTTCAAAAGAATTTATGAAAATTTTAAAAAAGCAGGGAATCAATTTTCATATGCAGCATAAAGTTGAAAAAATAATAAAAAATAATTCTTCTGCTAAAGTGTTGACAGTTGATAATAGCGGGAACAAAAAAGATTTTGAAGGTGACGTTGTATTGATTTCTGTAGGAAGAAAGCCAAATACTAAAGGTTTAAACCTTGAGGGGATTGGAGTTGAGTTGGATGGAAAAAAGAGGATTAAAACAAATAAAAACTTCCAAACAAATTTAGAAAATGTCTATGCTATTGGAGATGTTATCACTGGACCTATGTTAGCACACAAGGCAGAGGATGAAGGAATTGCTGTAGCAGAAAATATTGTAGGTCAATCAGGTCATGTAAATTATGATACTATTCCTTGGGTAATTTATACAACACCTGAAGTTGCCTCTATTGGTAAAACTGAAGAACAATTAAAAGAGAAGAATGTAAAATACAAAATTGGTAAATTTTCATTTATGGCAAATTCTAGAGCTAAAGCTATTGATGATACAGAAGGTTTTGTGAAAATCTTGGCTGATAAAGAGACAGATAAGGTATTAGGTGCACATTTGATAGGCCCCCATGCTGGTGAGTTAATAGCTGAAATAGGTGTGGCTATGGAATTTGGGGCCAGTTCTGAAGATATCGCAAGAACATGTCATGCGCATCCAACTTTTTCAGAAGCTGTAAAAGAGGCAGCATTATCTGTAGATAAAAGAGCAATACACTCTTAATAAATTTTCATATTATCAGATTATGAGGTTTCCGATTCTATTGCCAAATATTTTTAATCATCCATTTACTTATGAAAGTGATATAAAATTAGAAATTGGAGACTTTGTAGAAGTACCATTTGGTAAATCAAAAATAATTGGTGTGGTATGGAATGAATTTGAAAAAAAAACTAATAAAAAGTTTCATATTAGAAAGATAATAAAAAAGTTAAATATTCCAAAACTTAAAAAAGATATATTAGAATTTTTAAATTGGTTTGCTGAATATAATATTGTACCGAAAGGAATGGCTTTAAAATTAGTTTTACTAAGTGGTAAACCAGTTAAAAAATTTGATAATAAGTTATACACAGATTTTGATTATAAGATAGCAACTAATAACATTGTACTTACCAATGATCAAAAAACTTCTTTAAATCAAATAATTGCCTCTAATCAAAACTTTAATGTGCATGTTTTACAAGGGACAACAGGATCTGGAAAAACAATTGTATATTTCGAAGCTCTAAAAAAAATTTTAGAAAATGGTAGTCAAGTTTTGGTAATGTTACCAGAAATTGGTTTAACTAAACAGTTTGAGAAAAAATTTTTGGAGTTTTTTGGTTTTCAGCCAGCTATATGGCATTCTGGAATTACCAAAAAGAAAAAAGAAATTATATGGAGTGGTATAGCTGCAAATAAAATAAGAGTTGTTATAGGTGCAAGATCTTCTTTATTTTTACCTTTTAAAAAATTGGGATTAATTATTGTTGATGAAGAGCATGATCAATCATACAAACAAGATGAGGGAGTTATTTTCAATGCAAGAGACATGGCGATTGCAAGAGCATCATTTGAAAATATTCCAATTAACTTAATTACCGCTGTTCCATCTATTGAAACTTACGAAAATATTAAAAAGGGAAAATATAATGTATCAAAATTAGAACAAAGATATCAAAATGCTTCTCTTCCAAATTTTGAAATAATAAATATGAATAATGTTAAGTTAGAGAGACAATCTTGGCTTTCAAAAGATATTATTGAGAAAGTAAATTTTCATTTAGAAAAGAGAGATCAAGTTTTATTCTTTCTTAATAGAAGAGGATTTTCACCCAATGTTTTATGTAAAAAATGCTTTAAAAGTTATATGTGTCCAAATTGTTCAATAAATCTAGTTTATCATAAAAATAAAGATAATCTGTTATGTCACTTTTGTGGCTACAAAACTTTTTTAAAGAGGAGTTGTACCAAAAAAAGTAATTGTGAATTCATATTTAGTGGACCAGGGGTTGAAAGAATTTCTGAGGAAGTTAAAAAAAATTTTCCATTAAAAAAAATTGAAATTTTTTCAAGTGATACGATGAATAAAAAAGCTTCGAAAGATAAACTGGAAAAAATAATTAATAATGAAATTGAAATTCTGGTTGGGACTCAATTAATTTCTAAAGGTTTTCATTTTCCAAGTTTAAATTGTATTGTAGTAGTAGATATTGATCTATCTTCACAAGGACACGATTTAAGAATAGCAGAAAAAAATCTTCAACTTTATCATCAATTATCTGGAAGAGCAGGACGAACCGGTAAATCATCTACTGTGTATTTTCAAACTTACAATGTTAATGCTAAGACTATAGCAGATATAACTAATAAAAATCCAAATATTTTTCTAGATAAGGAAATAAAAATAAGAAAAAATAATAACTTGCCACCATTTCAAAGATTTATTTCATTAATTCTCACCGGTGAAAATGAGAGCAAATTAGAAAAAGAAGCTCTTAAATTTAAGGAGTTTGCCGTGAGTAGAGTAAATGGAAAAATCTTAGGTCCAGTTAGTGCACCTATATTTAGATTAAAAAGAAAGTATCGCATAAGACTATTAATTAGAGGGTCAAAATCATTAAAATTACAAAATTCTTTAGCTGTATTAATTTCTGATTATAAATTTTCACCCGGAATAAAACTGACAGTTGATGTTGATCCAATTAGCTTCAATTAGACCCTAAAAAAATCAATTTTTAATCAATGTGTTACTTGAAGACTATAAGGTCATATGTTAATTAAAGCGTGATTTAATAATTATTCATCTACAGTAAAGAGGTAATAAATTGAGTAAAAATAGAGAATTTTCAACTACTTCATCACACAGGTATTCTCTTGCTTTATATGAGCTTGCAAGTGAAACAAACTCACTTATTAAAGTCGAGGAAAATTCCATTGCTTTTTTAAATTTAATTTTGAAAAACAATGAATTTAAAAATTTAATTAAAGATCCAACAATAAAACGTAATATTTTATTAAACGTGATAAGTGATATATCTAAAAATTTTAAATTGGAAGTTTTATTTAAAAATTTTTTAAGTTTTTTAATTGTTAAAAGAAGATTTTTTTTTATTGAACAAATTTTAAAAAACTTTTCTGAAATTTGTTCAGAAAAAAGAGGTGAATTAAAAGCAGAGATAAAATCTGCAAAAAAATTAACAAACGAAGAAATTAAAAAAATTAATGATGATTTATCAATAAATTTTAAATCGAAAATTAAATTAAACTACAACTATGATGAAAGTTTAATTGGTGGCTTGGTTGTAAAAGTTGGAAGCACAATGATTGATACTTCTATAAAAAATAAATTACAACAAATTGAAAATAAGATGTTAGAGGTATAAAATGGAAATTAATCCGTCAGAGGTTACAAAAATCTTAAAAGAACAAATAAAAAATTTTGGAAAAACAGCAGAAATTTCAGAAGTTGGACAAGTTTTGTCTGTTGGTGATGGTATAGCTAGAATCTATGGATTAGATAATGTTCAGGCTGGTGAAATGGTTGAATTTTCAGATGGATCGAAAGGAATGGCTTTAAATCTAGAAAGCGAGAATGTTGGAGTTGTAATTTTTGGTGATGATAGAAACATTAAAGAGGGAGATATAGTAAAAAGAACTGGTAGTATTGTCGACACACCTGTAGGAAAAGAATTGTTAGGAAGAGTAGTAGATGGATTAGGGAATCCAATTGATGGAAAAGGAGCATTAAATAAAGGAGTTAAAAAAAGCAGAGTAGAAGTAAAGGCTCCAGGAATAATTCCAAGACAATCAGTTAATGAACCAATGCAAACTGGTTTAAAGTCGATTGATAGCCTTGTTCCAATAGGAAGAGGACAACGTGAATTAATTATTGGTGACAGGCAGACAGGAAAAACAGCTGTAGCAATTGATGCAATAATTAATCAAAAAAAAATTAACGAGTCAGGTGATGAAAAACAAAAACTTTACTGTATTTATGTTGCAGTAGGTCAGAAACGATCAACTGTAAGACAAATTCAAAAAACTTTAGAGGAAGCTGGAGCAATGGAATACACTACGATTGTTGCTGCAACAGCATCAGACTCCGCACCGCTACAATTTTTAGCTCCTTATACTGGTTGTGCAATGGGTGAATTTTTCAGAGATAATGGTATGCATGCATTAATTATTTATGATGATCTTTCAAAACAAGCAGTAGCATATAGACAAATGTCTCTTATTTTAAGAAGACCACCAGGCAGGGAAGCTTACCCAGGGGACGTTTTTTATCTTCATAGCAGGCTCCTTGAAAGAGCTGCAAAATTAAGTGATGAGCATGGCGGTGGATCTTTAACAGCTCTTCCAATTATTGAAACACAAGGTGGAGACGTATCAGCATATATTCCAACAAATGTTATTTCGATTACAGATGGACAAATATTTTTAGAAACAGAATTATTTAATCAAGGTATTAGGCCAGCAATTAACGTTGGACTATCTGTTTCTAGAGTTGGGTCCGCAGCTCAAACAAAAGCAATGAAGAAGGTATCAGGATCAATGAAACTTGAATTAGCTCAATACAGAGAAATGGCTGCCTTTGCACAATTTGGTTCGGATCTAGATGCTTCTACCCAACAACTTTTGAATAGAGGATCAAAATTGACTGAACTTTTAAAACAAAAACAATACTCACCGATGACAGTTGCAGAGCAAGTAATTTCAGTATTTTCTGGAGTAAAGGGTTATCTTGATGATATTAATTTAAAAGATATTGCAGATTTTGAAAAAAAGATAATTGAGAGATGTAAATCTGATAAGCCAGAGATAATTGATTCCATATTAAATTCAGGGAAATTAGAGGATGAATCTGAAAAAAGTTTAATTGAAGTTATAACAAATTTAAAAAAAAACTTTAAATCTTAATTATTTTATGGCCAGTCTAGACGATTTAAAAAAAAGAATAACAAGTGTAAAATCTACACAAAAGATAACCAAAGCTATGAAGATGGTTGCTGCAGCCAAATTAAAGAGGGCGCAAGAAAGTGCAGAGAGAGGCAGACCATATTCTGAAAAAATGAATAATGTAATTTTAAATTTATCCAGTGGTATATCTGATATGGAAAATGCACCCAAACTATTATCTGGCACAGGAAATGAACAAATACACCTTTGTGTTGTTATAACCTCAGACAGGGGTTTGTGTGGTGGATTTAATGCCAATATAATTAAAAAAGCTAAGAGTTACTTTGAGAATTTAGCCAGTCAAGGAAAAGAATTAAAGATTATAACTGTTGGTTCAAAAGGAAATGATCAATTGAAAAGAGTTTATGGAAATAAAATAATTGAAAATATTTCTTTTAAAAATTCAAAAAATGCAAATTATTTTGATGCTGAAAAAGTTGGTAAAACTATAATTGAAAGGTTTGAAAAAAAGGAATTTGATGTCTGCACAATATTCTATAATCAGTTTAAAAATGTTATAACTCAAATACCCCAAGCCCAACAAATAATTCCCTTGAAAACTGAAGAAAATGGTAAAAACGAGGATGATAATTATGAGTTTGAACCAGATGAAGATGAAATTTTAAGTAATTTATTACCTAAAAATATTTCAACACAAATATTCAAGGCAATGTTAGAAAATTCAGCTAGCGAACAAGGTGCAAGAATGAGTGCAATGGATAATGCTACTAGGAACGCAGGTGAAATGGTTGATAAACTTACTATTGAATATAATAGAAGTCGTCAAGCAGCAATTACAAAAGAGTTAATAGAAATTATATCAGGAGCAGAAAGTTTATAATTATGAG
>MDTA01062139.1_pt1 | contig 10659 bp, 11 predicted proteins | sample 811151 | NCBI WGS metagenome assembly MDTA01 (sample SAMN05326648, study PRJNA326480) | marine metagenome | isolation source: seawater | place: Indian Ocean: South | collected 2010 | reverse complement strand
TTATGGTGCAGACATACTTAGAGTTTGGGCTTCAGCGTCTGATTATGCTGAAGATTTAAGAATAGATAAAAATATTTTAATTCAGCACGCCGAGTCATACAGAAAAATTAGAAATACATTTAGATTTATGCTGGGAAATCTTAAAGATAAATTCGAAAAGCAAGATTTTAAGAAAATTGAAATTCACAAAATGGATGAGTTAGAACAGCTAATTCTACATAAATTGTTTCTAATTGGAGTGTCTATTGACGAAAATTTAAAAAATTATAACTTCCATAAATTATATAAAGATCTATTGAACTTTTGTACGCTAGACCTTTCCTCATTTTACTTTGATATCAGGAAGGACGTTCTTTATTGTGATAGCCTCAACTCTACAAAAAGAAAAAACTGTATAATTGTTCTGAATATAATTTTAGAAAGCTTGTTAAAATGGTTTGCCCCAATTTTGGTTTTTACAACTGAAGAAATTTATAATTTGGTGAATACAGATAAAAATGAAAGTATTCACGAAAATAATTTTGTAAAAATTCCATCGAGCTGGAAAAATGATAAGCTTAATAAAAAATGGTCAAAATTGTTTGAAATTAAACAAGAAGCAAATATTGCAATAGAGGAAAAGAGATCTAATAAAGAAATTGGATCAAGTCTAGAAGCTGAAATAAAACTCACATTAAATAAAGAGAAATTTGAAATTCTTGATAAATTAGACTTAGAAGATTACTTTATCGTTTCAAAAGCGGAAAAAAATTTATCAAATAAAGATGAAATGAAGATTGAAGTAAAAAAAGCTAAGGGGCAAAAGTGTGGAAGATGTTGGAAAATATTAGAAAAAAAATGTGAAAGAGAAAGTTGTCCAATAAAATAGAACAAATATTTTGATCAATCTGAAAGAAATAAAGAACAAAATTTTTAAAAAAGAAAATTTTTATTTTCTTTTATTAATTTTACTCATTTTTTGTTTTGACAGATATTCGAAAATTACAGTTATAAATGAGCTTATAAATAATACTTTATATATAAATGATTTTGTAAACTTCGATTTGGTTTGGAACACCGGTATAGGTTTTGGACTATTAAGTTCCAATTCTTCATTATTTTACAATCTTGTATCTATACTTATCTGCTTAATAATATTATTTTTAATTTATTTAGCGATGAATGCAGATAAATTTGATAAATTGATATTCTCTATTATTATAGGAGGAGCTGGAGGAAATTTTTATGACAGGCTGGTCTATCAAGCCGTTCCCGATTTTATAGACTTTCACGTCCAAAATTTTCACTGGTTTACTTTTAATGTAGCAGATATATTTATAACTATTGGAATAATTATATATTTATGCAAAGGATTGATAGTTAAAGATGTTTAATGGAAAACTAAAATTATTACTAATTACAATTTTTCTTTTTAATTCATGCTCTGGGTTTAAAGAAGCAGGTAAAGTTCTTAGAAATGAAAAAACTAAAACTACAGACGAGTTTCTTGTAAAAAAAAGAGATCCGCTTGTTTTACCTCCTGACTTTAAAGAAATACCAAAACCAGGAAACAAAACTTCGAGCCTTGACACCAAAGAAAGCGAAAAAATTAAAAAAATTCTTGATATTCCAAATGAAGTCGACGAAAACAAAAATACAAACGCATCATCAGTCGAAGACTCTATTCTGAATAAAATTAACAAGTGAAAACAAAAAACTTAGCACTCAACAACTCAATTTCAAAGAATTTACTAAATCAAAAATTTAATCTTAAATTCAAAAAATCATACTTAAAAAACTTACAACATATTCGAGAAAACGTAGAAAATCCAAACAACTTTTTTAATATATTCAGTGAAAATTATGATTTCAATTTCAAAATGAATGATCTTAAAAAATTTAAATTTTATAAGAATGTTGCAATTATTGGGATGGGAGGATCCATTTTAGGGGCACAAGCAATTTTTCAGTTTTATGAAGATAAAATAAAGAAAAATTTTTTTTTCTTTAATAACATTGACTACAATAAGATTTCTAATTTTAAAAAAAAATATAATTTAGATAAGGTACTTTTTATTGTTATCTCAAAGTCTGGAAATACAATTGAAACATTATCAAATCTAATATCTTTGAAAATATTAAAAAAAAATGCAAAGAATATAATTGTTATTTCTGAAAAAAGTAGCAATTCACTATATTCTATTTCTAAAAAATTTAATCTTTTTTTTATTGAACATAATAAGTATTTTGGCGGAAGGTATTCAGTCTTATCTGAAGTGGGAATTATTCCAATATACTTTATGGATTTAAATATTAAAAAATTTAGAAGAAATATTAAAAAAGTTCTCGAAAAAAAAAATTTATTTTTTTTAAAAGAAAGTTCATTGATTTTATCTAATTTTTTAAAAAAGAATAAATACAGAAATATTATCTTGCTAAACTACAACCCAAAATTAGAACGATTCCTGTTGTGGTGCCAACAACTATTAGCTGAAAGTTTAGGTAAAAAAGGTAAAGGCTTTTTACCTGTTATTTCTAATGCACCAAAGGATCATCATAGTTTATTACAACTTTATTTAAGTGGCCCAAAAGACAAAATATTTTATATATTTTCTTTAGATGAAAAATCAGGAGAAAAGATTAAAACTAAAAAGATTAGTAAAAAAATTGAATACTTGAATAATAAATCTTTAAATCACATAAAATCCACTCAAAGAAAAGCACTAATTAAAACATTCAAAACTCAAGATATACCTTTCAGAGAATTTATAATTAAAAATAACGATCAAGAAACTATAGGAGAATTGTTTGCTTATTTTATGTTCGAAACCATTATCATTGGTAATTTAACAGGTATAAATCCTTTTGGCCAACCAGCAGTAGAGAATGTGAAATCAATAACAAAAAAAATGCTTATTTAAAACTACCAAAGATTATTTTCGATCTTCCATATTTTTTTATATCTATCACATTTAAACAATCAGTTAATTTATCAACTGTATTCTTTTCCCTATGTATTATTACTAAATGTTCGTTTTCGTAAATCCGCATTGAATTTATAAATTTTAAATTTTCTATATACTCATTGTCCGCAAAAGGTGGATCAAAAAAAAATAAATTAAATTTTTCCATTAAATATCCTCTTAAAGCATCTTTTATATTCCCATTTACCAAAAAGCTTTTATCCTTTAAAGAACAGCTAATTAAGTTATTTCTTAAAATTTCAAATACTTTCTTATCCCGCTCGATGAAGACTACTTTTTTTGCCCCTCTGGACAAACATTCTAATCCGAAAGATCCCACTCCAGCATACATATCCACTACCTTTGAGTTATTTATATTAATCTTAAACTTATTTGAGTGAATCAAAATATTAAATAAATTTTCTTTGACAGAGTCTTTGAGCGGTCTAGTAGACTTAGATTTTAAAAATTTAATTGATCTACCTTTAAATTTACCACTTATTATTCGCATTTTTCTCAATTACTCTCCAGCCAATATCTTTTCTGAAGAAACCATTTTTCCAATTAATCATATTTAAAATTTTTATAACTCTTTTTCTGATATTTGAAAAATTATTACCCGTTGAAACAATATTTAAAACTCTACCTCCATTTGATAATATTTTGTTTTTTTCTAATTTTGTCCCAGCATGAAAAATATAATCTTTTTTAGTTAAAAAAATTTTGCTTATACCTTCAATCAATTTTCCTTTTTTATAACTTCCTGGGTATCCTTTTGAACATAAAACTATTGTCATAGATTTTTGTTTAATCCAATTTATCTTAATTTTTTTTAGTTTATTTGATACTACTTTCTTAAATATTTTCACTAAATCAGTTTTTAGGTTAGGTAAAATTACCTGACATTCAGGATCTCCCATTCTCACGTTGAATTCTACTAAATATGGGTCATTGTTTTTAATCATCAAACCAACATATAAAAAACCGCTGTAATAATTATTACTTTTTCGTAAGGCAGACAAAGTTGGTTTAACAATCCTATCAATTATTTTTTTTTCTAGTTTTTTGTTTAAAATTGGCGCAGGTGAATAAGCACCCATTCCACCTGTATTAGGGCCTTTATCATTTTCTTTTACTCTTTTATGATCTTGTGCCGTGCCGAAAAATTTGAAAGTATTTCTGTCTACAATTAAAAAATAACTTGCCTCTTCGCCAGTTAAAAACTCCTCTAAAACTATTTTTCTGGATGATTTGAATTTTCCTTTAAAAATTTCTTTTGAAAAATGAATGACTTGCTTCCTTGTTTTACAAATTGTTACTCCTTTACCTGCAGCTATCCCATCGGCTTTAACTACTAGAGGCAATTTATTTTTTTGTAAAAAGTTGAAAACTTGTTTAATACTTGTGCAAACTTTAAATTTAGCAGTAGGTATATTATTTTCTTTACATATTTTTTTCATAAAAGCTTTAGAACCCTCTAATTTTGAAGCAAATTTGTTAGGTCCAAACACTTTAATTTTATTCTTTGACAAAAAGTTTACCAAACCTTTTACAAGAGGCTCCTCTGGACCTACCACGACCAGTTGAATTTTGTGTAATTTTATTTTTTGGAGTACTTTCTTAAAATTCAAAATATCTATATCTTCGTTAAGAGCAATATTTGCTGTTCCAGCATTACCTGGCATACAAACAATTTTTTTTGTAAGTTTTGACTCGTATAATTTTTGACAAAGTGCGTGTTCCCTGCCGCCACTTCCTATTAATCCAATATTCATATTAAACGATTAATAATATATAGTTTATTGGAAATGAAAAAAAAAGCTAAACTTATCTTTAAGCACAATTCGTTTGATATAGTGGAGGATGGAGACTATGTTTTATGTGCCATATCCGGAAAACAAATTTTATTGAAAGATCTGAACTATTGGAATGTTGAATTACAAGAGGCTTATTATTCACCAAAAGAGGTAAGTCTGCGGTATCAAAATATAAAAAAATGAAAATTTATTTCCATCTATTATGTGTCCAAATCCATTGATTTGGATTTCGAATTATCATACCTTCAATAATCACATTCAATTTTTCAGTCAGATCTAATTTATCCTTAAAGTTTGAACCTTTTACTTCGTCAAAAAATTCGATTATAAAATCATTTTTGTTTGTGCGCTCTATAAATACTGGAATAATTGAAAGTTGGTATTTAATTGCAAGTTGTGCAGGTAAAGTAGTTGTAGAGGCCAATTTATTAAAAAATTTGACTTTTTCACCTTCACCAAGTCTTTGATCAACCATCAGCGCAAGGCTAAAACCATTTTTAATATAATTTACTGCATCTTTAAGTCCGTGTATCCCTTTTTTTACTTGATTTTGACAAACATATTTTTTTCTTATGAACTCCATAAAGGGGTTTAGAAAGATGTTGTTCAAAGGTCTATAAATAGTGGCTAATTTTATATTTTTTTTTGTAATTTCCATAGACATTAATTCAAAATTAGCGAAGTGACCAGATATGAATATCACAGGTTTGCCTTTGCTAATAACTTTGTTCAGTTTTTCTTCTCCAATAAAAGAAATATGTGAATTGTTCTTTCTAAAATAATTTAAAAATATATATTCAATAAAAGTGGAACCATAATTATTCCACATATTAAATATAATCTCCTTTTTTTTATTGTCTGAAATATCTTTTTTAAACGTATGTAAATTATTCTCCAATATTTTTTTCGATTTGAAAATTGGTCCTAAAAAACAAAATAATCTAGAAAAAATCTTTCTACTGAATGAAAGACCGACTATTTTACCCACAATAAAAAAAATATAAACAAAAAAGGATTGAACGAAGTAATTAAATATTTTCATTTGATATCTCCACAACTTTATTTATTAAATCTTCTTTATTATTGATTACTAAATCCACTTTAACAAAACTGAAATCTACAAATTTAACATGTTTAAATCTATAGTAATCCTTTTCAGTAGTCACAATTTTGTAACCGTTTTTTTTACATTCTTCTTTAATTTGAAATAATTCTTTTTCATCAGGCATATAGTGATCAGGAAAAGAAATCTTTCTTTTGACGTTTAAATTACTTTCGATTAATAATTCAAAAAAATTATCGGGGTTTCCTATACCTGCTAAAGCCAAAATTTTTTCATTTTTAAACTGCTCTAAATTATTAATCTTATATTGAGAATAATAAATCTTTATATCTTTGTTGAAAAAGTAAAGTTTTTTTTCAAAATTAAAGTCTTTTTTTCCATTAATAACAACTATTTGTGCATCTTTAACTACATTTAATTTTTCTCTTAATGGGCCTGCTGGAAACACATAACCATTTCCTACGAGTTGTTTTTGATTAAAACACAAAATGTTTAAATTTTTCCCTATAGAATAATCTTGAAAACCATCATCCAAAATTACATAGTCAAATTTTTTCTCTATAGCTTCGTTTATAGCGTTAATTCTACTTTTATCTAATATTAAACTTTTGTAATTTGATCTAATCAACTTATGTTCATCAAAATGATTCTTATAATACTTCTTAACTATTGCTGGTTTTAGATTAGCTTTTTGTAATTCTTTAGCAATATAAATAGCTAGAGGTGTTTTACCAGTGCCACCTAAGTAAATATTTCCGATACATACGATTGGTATTTTAAATTTTCTAGATCTTGCAATTTTCTTTTTTATAAAAACTAAACAAGAATATATTAAACTAGTTGGGTAAAGAGCTAATGTAAAAATATTTTTTTTATAAGCCCAAAACCTTGGTTTAAATAATTTCATTAGTTAAAAAACTATTTATATTTTTCATTGTATCATGATGTATTTTTCTCTCTAGATCATTTAAAATATTAGTAAATTTATTAAAATTTTTTTTAGGGTCCTCCAGATCTGAATTTAAATTTGATGCTAACTTATCCGCATTATCCACTTTGAAAGAAATTTTATTTTTTTCTAAAATATCATATATTTCCTTAAAATTATTTATATATGGACCATGGTAAATTTTGCATCCTAACTTGGCTGCATCTATAGGATTTTGTCCTCCAACATCCTTGAGGTTGCTTAATAAAGATTTTCCAATAAATACACTTTTTGCGTACTTAAAATACTCGTTCAAAAGACCATAAGAATTAATAATTAAAATCTCTTTATTATTTGAAATCTTTTCATCTTTTTTTAAAATTTGAGAACTAAGATTTAGCTTATTACAAATTTTAAGTATATTTTTTGCCCTATTTATATGTCTTGGCGCAATAATAGTGATTAATTGGTCATACTTTAATTTTAATTTCATATGCACTTTTAAACACTCAATTTCCTCTTTATTATGAGTACTAGCTGCAAACCAAAATCTATTTTTTTCTAAAAATTCTTTATTTATATTAGAAATATCTTCAGTTACGATTTTATTTATAAATTTTATATTTCCATTATTAATAATCCTTTTTACTTCAAGCTCCTTGAGATATTCGGTTGTTTCCATACTTGATGAAAGGCAAAGATCAAATTTTGAGAAAGTTTCTTTTGCGAAATTTTTCACTAGCTTCCATTTTTTAAATGATTTCTTTGTAATTCTTGCATTTATAAGCGCTAGAGGAATTTTATTTTTTTTCAATTCAAAAATTAAATTGGGCCAAATCTCAGAGTCTACTAAAAAAACCATGTTAGGTTTCCATACTGATATAAATTTTTTTATTAAAAAATTTATATCAAGCGGTAGGTATCTATGGTGAATATTCTTAAAATTTTTCATTTCATCATAAAATAAATTCCCAGAACTTAATGTTATAGTTGTTATTAGAAATTCAAAATTAGGGTATTTTTTATTTAGTTCGTTTATTATGGGTATTATGCTTTTCATCTCACCAACACTAGCAGCATGAAACCAAATGAGCTTAGAGAATTTTTTCCTATTTTCTGAAAAACAGTTACTAAAGATTTTTTCTTTATATCTTTCTAGATGTTCTTTTTTTTTTAATTTTCTTAAAAAAATATATAAAATTAAAATCGGGTACAAAATCAAAGTAAGATATTTATAAATAAAGAACATTTAAATTATTTTAATTGTTTTTGATACAGCGATTTATATTCATTACACTTTTCTATAAGTAATGAGTGGCTACCTTCATTAACTATTTTGCCTTCCTTGATTACGAAAATCTTATCAGCTTTATGTATTGTCGACAATCTATGAGCTATTACTAAGGTGGTTTTATTTTTTGTTAAATTTATAATCGCATTTTGAACAATTTCTTCTGAGTCAGCATCCAAAGACGATGTAGCCTCATCTAAAAGTATGATTGGTGATTTTTTTAAAATCGCCCTAGCAATAGATATTCTCTGCTTTTGTCCACCGGATAATTTTACTCCATTTTCTCCTATTTTTGTGTCATAGCCCAATGGTAATTTCTTTATAAACTCATGAGCAGCAGCAAACTCGCAAGCCTCTTCAATTTCATTCTGTGAAGCATTAACTCTAGCATAAGATATATTAGCTTTAACGGTATCATCAAATAAGATTATATCTTGACTTACGAGAGAGATATTTTCTCTTAATGACTTTAAAGAAATTTCTTTAATATCTTGCTCATCAATTAATATTTTTCCCTCTTGGGGATCGTAAAATCTCGGCAAAAGATTTAAAATTGTGCTCTTACCTGCTCCACTGTGGCCTACAAAAGCTGTTAGAGAACCTCCTTTAATATCTAAATTAATATTTTTAATTGCTTTAGTTTTAGCCGATGAATAATTAAATTCAACATCCTCAAATTTTATATCTGAATTCTTTACAACTAGCTTTGGCAAATCATCATTATTTTTTATATGAATTGTTTTATCTATTATTTGAGAAATTCTTTTGAAAGCCGTAGCGCCCTGGTAAGCAACCATATTTATGGTCGCTAGCGACCTAATAGGTTGATAAGCAAGCATCATAGCTGCTAAAAAAGAAAAAAAATTGTTTACTTCAAGTTCTCCAGCAGCAATTAACCTACCTGAAAAAAATATGAAACCTGCTATCATAAAACCTGTTAAGGTCTCCATTATTGGCGCTGATCTGAACAGTACGCTATTAATTTTAATATTCTTTTCAACTAATTCAGCTATTATCCTATTACCTTTGGATTTTTCTTCATTTTCTTTCTGATAAATTCTAATCATTTTTGATCCTTTAAAAATTTCAGATAAAAAACTTGCAAGATTACCTGAAATTTCTCCAGCTTCTCCAACGGCTTTACCAATTCTTTTCCCTAAACTTTTGGCAAATAGAGCAGCTAAAGGCATCATTAATATTGCAAATAATGCTAATTTCCAATTTTGGTAAAACATTAAAGCTACTAGCGCAATTACTGAAAATGTGTCTTTCATTAAATTTAATACCCCAGTGCTAACTAAATTTTGTATTTGATGTGCATCAAACATAATATTTGAAATATATTTCCCTGAATGACGATTTTCTAATGTTTGTATGTCTGAGATTAAAATATTTTGAGCAACTTTTTTTTGGATTTCTCCAGCTACTTCTTGACCAACCCTCATGATACTCATTCTTGCAAAATAGAGAGAAAATCCTTTTGTAGAAAAGGCTAGAATAATCATGATAGGAATTAACCACGCTAATGTCCTATCTTTATCTATGAAGACTTTTTTTACCGCGGGATCCAATATCCACGCAATACCTGAGGTACTAGCGGCAACTAGTAAGGATAAAAATAATGCTAATAATATTTTTTTTAAATGTTTCTTAACATACTCTGTATAAAGCCTAGTTAAAATATTCTTAAGTTCTTCAAATTTCATTTAAAAATTCAATGACAATATTGTTAAGAAAAGTAAAAGACCTGAATAATTATTTAATTTAAACATTTTCAAACAACTTCCAACACTTTTTACATTAAAATTTAGTTGATATGATAAACTGACATAAAATAGAGATAAAAGAAAAGTAAATAAATTTAACCCTATTTGATTTCTAAATAAATATACAATTAATAATAAAGTTATAAGATAGCAAGCTGATACAAAAAGCTTCATATTTTTTTTAAACTTTATTGAAGTTGATTTAAGACCAATTATTTCATCATCAGACATATCTTGTGCTCCATAAATTGTGTCATAGCCCAATGTCCAAAATATGGCTGAGATATAAAGTAAAATTATATCTGTTGAAATTTGAATTCCCATAGCAGTCCAAGCCATTATAATCCCCCAATTGAAAGTTAGGCCTAAAAATAATTGTGGCCAGTAAGTAATCCTTTTCATAAAGGGATATGAAAAAGCTAAAAACATTGAACCCATTCCAAGCATTATTGTTAGAAAATTAAACTGTATTAAAACTACAAATGCAAGAGTGCACAAAATTATTACATACAAAAATGATTTCTCTACAGAGATTTTACCAGAGGCTATTGGTCTAGTTTTTGTTCTTTCCACCTTTCTATCGTAATTTCTATCAACGATATCGTTAAATATACAACCAGCACTCCGCATCAAAATTGAGCCTACAAAAAAAAGTATCAGATAGAAAATAAATAAATTTAATTCCTGGGTAAAAAAGTATGCATAGGCCAAACCCCAGGAACAAGGCCAAAACAAAAGCATAAATCCTATTGGTTTATTAAGCCTAGTTAATTCTACGAAAATTTTTATTTGGTTCATCAAATATTACTTGTAAATATCAAACACTATCTACATAATCAATTTGATTCGATA
>MDTA01186890.1_pt1 | contig 10660 bp, 11 predicted proteins | sample 811151 | NCBI WGS metagenome assembly MDTA01 (sample SAMN05326648, study PRJNA326480) | marine metagenome | isolation source: seawater | place: Indian Ocean: South | collected 2010 | reverse complement strand
TTTTATTTTTTGAAGATATTGATAGACACAATTTCATTAAAAATATTATTATTGGAAAATTTTTTAAAAAAATATGATAAAAATAAAAATAAAATTTTTTATGTGCCAAATTTAATTGAGCTAAGTAATGATTATTTTTTTCATATAGACAATAGAATAAATATTTACGCTAGCTTATTAAATGAGTCTTTAATTAAGAATAAAGCTATTAAATTGAAAAATTCAAATAATTTAAACAGCATAAATGATAAAAAAAGAAATCCTTTTTTAAGAAATTTTCTGAAAAAAAACTTGAATAATTTTTTTTCAAATTCTGAAAAATTTGCAGTAATGGATTATGGACATGATATTAATTACTTAATCAAAGAATTTAATGAAAAAAAATTAAAGCAATATTATTTATTAGAAAATGAATCTAAATTAGATCAGAATTTAAAAAATGATTTTACAAAATTGTGGGTGAATTTAAAAAATAATAAAAAATTTACAGAATTTTTTTCTTTTAAGAAAAGAAATTATTTCAAGTTAATAGAAAAACAAATATCTTTTTTTGTTAAAGAGCAAATCCCTCAAGCATTAAATAATTTTAAAACCATAAAAAAAGATATCAGAAATAAGAAAATTAGATTTCTTATAAGTGGTACAATAAATTTAGGAATCATAAAGAGATCTATTATTCAAGCTTTTAAAGATAAAAAGATACCCATTATAATTTATACTGAAGGCTCAGGATATGGTTCCCACATAAACCCATTACATGATAATACTGAGTACTTAGATTCAGATATTATATTTTTTTATGGAAAAGGAAATATTCAATATTATAAAAAAAAATATCGTAATCCGAAGAAAAAATTATTTTATGTTGGCTCAGTAAGGCAAAGTATTATTAATAAAAAATTTACCTCTTCTAAAATATCAAACTCTGTAAATTCAATAATGTATGTTTCTACAAATAGTTTAGAAAATAAATTTACTTCACCTTATAATTCAAAACCGGCAATTTATAAACTTTCAAGTAATATTAGAATTCTTAATATTTTATCCAAATTATCGAAAAAAGTTACAAAATTTGTTAAACCTCACAATGGTGATAAAAATTTGAGTAAAACTTTACATCTTCCAAAATTTAAAGATTTAAGTTATTTGGCGGGAAAATTTCATAATCATCTTGAAAAGGCAGATTTATTTATTTTTGATTTTCCTTCCACAGTTTTATTAGAAGCATTAAATACCAAAGCTTATATTTTTTTATTGATGGAAAATGAACAATTTTTAATGACAAAAGCACAATTAAGAGATCTATCAAAAAGAGTTTTTATATTCAAAAATTTGAATGATTTAGAGAAAGGTTTAAAAAAAGTAATCTTAAATAAAAAAAAAATTAAAAACAAAAACGATAATAGCTATTTGTACAATTATTCACTCCCAAGAGAAATAATTGATCCAAAAAAAATTGTTGTTGATAAAATAATAGATAACTTTTAATTTGAAATAAAATTTATGTTAAAAAAAATTAATGTTTTAGACTGCACTTTTAGAGATGGCGGTTACTATAATAATTGGGATTTTTCTATAAATTTAATCAATAAATATTTAAATTATATGAACAAATCTAATATTAAGTTTATAGAAATAGGTTTTAGGTCAAAAATTTTAGAAAAAAATATTGGATTAACTGGATATAGTGATGATAATTTTATTAATAAGTTAAAAATTCCTAAAAATATCAACTTAGGAGTTATGATTAATTCTAGTGAATTAATTTCAAAAGAATTGAAGAATAAAAATTTAATTAAAAGTTTTTTTAAAAAAGATTCAAAAAAAAAAAATAAAGTTCGTAAGGCTAGCGACACATATTGATGATATTTATAAAATAAAAGATTCCATTTCTTGGCTTAAAAAGAATAATTACATGGTAGCCGTCAATATTATGCAAATATCGGAAATAAAATTAAAGAATATTCCTTATTATTGTAATTTTTTAAATAGAAATAAGGTGGATATCATATATTTAGCTGACAGTTTAGGATGTTTAAAACCGAAAAATATTAAAAACTTATACAAAATATTTAACAAAAATTGGAAACGAAACTTAGGTATTCATGCTCATGATAATCTAAGTTTAGCACTAAAGAATAGTATTGTTGCAAATAATTATGGAGCCAACTGGATAGATGGAACCATTCAAGGCATGGGTAGGGGTCCAGGAAATGTTAAGACAGAAGAGCTAATTAATAAATTATTAAAAGATAAGAAATATTCTCACAATTACACAAAAATTCATAAATATTTGATAAATGATTTTAAGAATTTAAAAAAAAAATATAAGTGGGGCACTAATCAATTTTATCATTTTTCTGGTCTAAATAAAATTCATCCTACATATATACAAGAAATTATATCCAATAAAAAGAATAAGAAAAAAGATATTCCTTTATTAATTAAAGAGCTTTCAAAACTAGATGTAAAAAAATATAATCCGTTGAATCTTTATTTTATAAATAATTTTTTGAAGAAAAATAGATTATTGGAATTTAAACCAAGAAATTTTTTAAAAAATTCAAAAGTATTAATTATTGGACCAGGTGATAGTGTTAATAAAGAAAAATCTAAGATTAAAAAATTTATTAATAAAGAAAAACCTGATATTTTATATACAAATACGGTCAAAAATCTTCTCCATGTTAAGGAATTCTATAGAATAGCATGTCATCCGTACAGATTAATTACAGACTCAATTTTTCACAAGAAAAATAAAGATATATTAATTCTTCCTGCAAATAATTTACCAAAAAAAATCTTAGATAATTTTAAAAATAAATCTAGAAAAAAAATTTTTAACTTTGGATTAAAAATTTCAAAAAAAAATCAAATTAAGATTGGTGTTTCTAGCTGCTTATTACCCAATCCTCTTATAATTGGATATTCTATATCTACTGCTTTAGCTGGAAATGCAAAAAAAATCTTTTTAGCTGGATTTGATGGATATAAAAATGATGATCCTTATAATGATCCCACTCAAGAAGTATTGAATTTATTTAAAAATAAATTTAAACTTAAATTTTTATACTCACTAACTAAAACTAACTATAAATTATAATAAATTTGAAACCAATTATTATAATACCTGCGAGATACGGATCTAAACGATATAGAGGCAAACCTTTAGTGAAAATTTTGGGTAGAGAGATGGTTTTAAGAGTTGCTGACATTTCAGCTCAAGTTGTAGGAAAAAAAGATGTATATATTGCAACAGATAGTAAAAAAATATCATCAGTGGTAAAAAAAAATGGTTACAAGATAATAATGACCTCAAAAAATTGCCTCACTGGCACTGATAGAGTTGCCGAAGCTTCAAAAAAAATTAAATCTAGTTTCATAATTAATGTTCAAGGCGATGAGCCTACAATCAACCCTAATGACATAAGAAAAATTATTAGAGCAAAAAAAAATTATAAAAATCATGTAATTTGTGGTTATGATAAAATTAATAAATTGGAAAAACCCTCAAGTTTAAATTTACCCAAAGTAGTTGTTAATAGCTCCAATGAATTAATTTATATTTCACGAGCTTTAGTTCCAGGCTCAAAAAAAAAAAATCAAAATATTCAATATCATAAGCAAGTTTGCATTTATGCTTTTAATAAAAGACAACTAAAAAAATTTTATTTATTTAAAAAAAAAAGTGAAACAGAAAGAATTGAAGATATAGAGATTTTAAGATTTTTCGATTTAAATGAAAAAGTTAAAATGATTAAGTTAAACTCTAATTCTGTTGCAGTAGATGAAATTCAAGATGTAAGGAAGGCAGAAAAATTATTAAAAAAAATCTTAAAAAAAAGATGAAAAATAATTTAAGGAATATACTTATAACTGGCGGAGCAGGTTTCATTGGTTTTTCTCTTATAAATTTTCTGAAAAAACCAAAGACAAAAATTTTTGTAATAGATAATTATAGCACTGGATATAATAAAAATTTTCCAAAAAATGTAAAACTTTTAAAAGGAGATTGCAAAGATTATCAAATATTTAAAAAATTAAAAAGATATAACTTTGATTCCGTAATACACCTTGCTGGCGTAAGCTCTGTTGAAGCTTCTTTTGATGATCCTGAAAAAGATGCTAAATCAAATATTATTTCAACTTTAAATGTTCTCAGATTTGTAAAAGAAAAAAAAATAAAAAATTTTATTTTTTCAAGTAGCATGTGTGTTTATGGAAATTTAGGTAATAATGTTAGTGAAAATGATATTACATTTCCAATTTCTTTTTACGGAATCAGTAAACTAACTTCAGAAAAATATATAAAATTTTATCCATTGCCCCACACAACAAAAGTTGTTTTAAGACTTTTCAATGTTTATGGGCCAGGTCATGATCAAAAGAGTACTAAACATGGAATGGTAGGAATATATTTAAATCAAATTAATAAGAATAGTAAAGTAATTGTAAAAGGGAAGTTAAACAGATATAGGGATTTTGTACATATTGATGATGTTTTAACGATAATTAAAAAATGTATGAAAATAAGCAATAAAGGTTTTAACTTATTCAATGTCTGTACATCTAAAAAAACATACATTAAAGATCTAATAAATCAGATATTCAAGATTAAAAACAAGAAACCTAAAATTTTTTTATCAAAAAATACACCTGGTGATCAATTTGGAATATTTGGAAATAATAACAAAATTAAAAAATTTTTGAAGATTAAAAAATTTATATCTTTAAAAGAAGGTTTAAAAATATAAATTTTATAAGAAGAACAAGATTGAACAGGTTTATAAAACCTATGATCAAAATAAATTTTCAGCTTTTTATTTTGAATAATATAAATAGAAATTGCAAATTTTTAAAAATATAGTGATAAATTCAATAGAAAATAAACAACTGTTTTTAATTAATAAAACAAAAAATTATTTAAGAGAAATAAAAAAAAAAGGAATAGATGTTAGTAAGAGTTCGCTAAGTTATATTAACACATATTCCCCTACTCCAGGTTTTGCTAAAATTCTTTATTGGCTAAAAGATAAAGATTATATTAAGAAATCTTTTTTTTTATATTTTCAACACATATTTTCTTTAGCTTATTATTCTGAAATTAATTTATTAAATAACAATAAACAAAATTTTGATAACATAATTATAACTTGGGGAAAAAAATCTGATTTTAAAAAAAATTTATTTTATGATAAATTTACAAATATCAGTTCTAATAAAGCTAAAAAAACAGTTTTTTTTGTAATATATTTAGACAAAGTTATTCCAAAAGATATTCCTAAAAATGTTATAATTTTGTATAACAAAAAAAAATTTAATTTATTTTTTTTAACTAAAAAAATTTTTGAGATTATTATTAAAAACTTTTTTTCATTAAGTAAAATATTTCATTATCTATCTGTACAAACAGTTTTTGCTGAGAGTGTTAATCTAAATTTAAATTTAGTTATTGCAAAGAATAAAATTAAGAAAGTTATCCTTCCTTATGAAGGACAACCATTTCAAAATTATTTAATCAAGAATCTAAAATTAAAAGATAAGAATATTTCTATTTTAGGATTCATTCATTCAATGCTTCCTGCCTTACCACTAAATTTTATAAAAAAAGATGGATCACCAGATTATATTTTTTTATCTGGAGAGGCACAAAAAAGACTATTTATCAGATATTTAGGTTGGAATAAAAATCAAATTAAAGTCATTGACTCATTAAGGATAAAAAAAAAAATTGATAAAAAATCAAATAATTCATTATTTTTTTCTATGTACTTTATTGATAATCTAAATCTTATAAATGCTTTTAAAAATTTTTTAAATTTGCAAAAAAGTAAAATACCAAAAATTGTTGTAAAAAAACATCCTCAGATGATGGAAAATAAAAATCAATTAAGTCTAGAAATGAAGATTACAGAATTAATTAATATTAATAAAAAAAAGTTTAATAATTCTATTAAAAAAAAATTTTCTTATCATTTAGGTCCAACCTCTGCGTTTATCCAATATTTAGAGAATAAAATGCACGCTATTCACTTTACATCCACTCCTTTTTTGGATGTTTATACCAAGAAAATTTGGAGGGATATTATACCACTTCAAATCAATCAATTTACATATAGATATAAATTAAATAGAAAAAAACAAATTCTTAGATTAAGTAAAAAAAATTATGATATACAGAAAGCAAGAATATTATGAAAGTTGTAATACTTTGTGGTGGGTTAGGATCAAGATTATCTGAATAAACAAAAATAAAACCAAAACCTCTAGTTGAAGTAGGTGGCAAACCTATTCTTTGGCACATTATGAGATATTATAAATCTTATGATATAAATAATTTTGTATTAGCCTTGGGTTATAAAGGCAAGATGATTGAAGATTATTTTAAAAAAAATCAAAAAGAAAATTTTAAAATTCAATTTTGTAAAACTGGTCAAATTTCTCAAACAGGTGCAAGATTATTGAAATTAAAAAAAAATCTTATTAATGAAGAAAATTTTATGCTTACTTATGGTGATGGATTATGCGATGTAAATATAAATAAATTAATTAAATTTCATTTTAAGAAAAAGCCCGTAGCTACCGTAACAGCAGTTAATCCACCGGTGAGATTTGGTGAACTTAAAATAAGAAATAGTGAAGTGAGAGAGTTTAGAGAAAAATCTAGGACGAAAACTAATTGGATAAGTGGTGGTTTTTTCATATTTAACAAAAAGATTTTCGATTATATACCTAAAGGAAATAGTGAAGTTTTAGAGAATAAAGCCTTTACTGATTTAGTGAAAAAGAAAAAATTTAATGCTTTCAAACATAATGGATTTTGGCAATGTATGGATACCATGAGAGAAAAAAAAATATTAAATGAATTATGGAAGAAAAGGAAAGCTCCATGGAAAAAATGGTAGACAAATTTTATAAAAACAAAAGAATTTTGGTGACAGGAGCTACAGGTTTTAAGGGCTCATGGCTATGCTTATGGCTAAATGAAATTGGGGCAAAAGTTTATGGCATTGGATACTCTCCAAATAAAAACAAAAACTTATTTTATAAATTAAAGTTAAATAAAAAGATAAATTATTCTTTAGTAGATGTAAGAAATTTTAGTAAAATTAAGAATATTATCAATACTTTTAAACCTGAAATAGTTTTTCATATGGCTGCCCAACCTTTAATTATAAAGGGATACACAAACCCCTATGATACATATACAATAAATGCTGTCGGAACATTAAATTTATTAGAAATTTTAAAAAATAATAATACTGTGAGATCGATTGTATGTGTTACGTCAGATAAATGTTATAAGAGCAATAATTCTATCAAAGGTTTTGTTGAAAATGATAATTTGGGTGGTGAAGATCCTTATAGTGGTTCAAAAGCATGTGCGGAAATAATTTCTAATACTTATAATCAGAGTTTTTTTAAAAATAAAAAAAAAAGCGGTATTGCAACTGCAAGAGCTGGAAATGTTATTGGCGGTGGTGATTGGTCCGAAAACAGATTAATACCCGATTGTATAAAATCTATAATTTCTGGAAAAACGATTATTTTAAGAAATCCTTATTTTAATAGACCTTGGCAACATGTTTTAGAACCATTAAATGGTTACTTAATCCTAGCAAAAAAATTATATCATAATCCCAAAAAATTTTCTAATGCTTGGAATTTCGGTTCTGAAAAAAATACAGTTACTGATGTCTTAACAGTTGTTAAAAAGATAATTAAAATATGGGGCAAAGGTAAATTAAAATTTTCAAAAAATAATAAATATTATGAGCAAAAAAATTTACAGTTGAATATTAATAAAGCAAAAAAAAACCTATTGTGGAAGCCAAAACTTTCAATATTTGAAAGCATTAATTTGACAGTTAAATGGTATAAATTGACACTAATAGATAAAAAAAATCCTTACGAAGTAACCAAGAATCAAATCAAAGAGTTTTTGAAAATTAATGGGTAAAACTTATAAAAATAAAATTTTAAAAACCAAAATTGGAAAATTAATAAAATATGTAAACTTTAAAAGTAAGTTTTATAAAAAATTTGGTGAAATTTATTTTAATCAAATTACAAAAAGTAAGATTAAAAATGATTGGATATTACATAAGAAGTATCAATGTTTAATTTTAGTAATTTCTGGAATAGTTAAATTTACTTTAAAAGAAAAAAAAAAACTAAAATTTATAATTTAAATAATAAAAAAATTTTAAAAATTAACCCAGGAACTTGGTTCAGATTTTCTTCAAAAACCAAAGAGGCATTATTTGTAAATTTGATTGATGGATTACATGATCCAAAAGAAACAATGAGAAAAAAATAATAGAAATTTATGTCTATAAAATTTTCTATTATAATGCCTAATTATAATTCAAAATTTCTTAAAAAAGCAATTAAATCGGTTTTAGAACAATCATACAAAGATTGGGAATTAATAATAATTGATAATTTTTCAAAAAATTTCCCAAAAAAAATAATTGATGAATTTAATGATAGTAGAATTCATTTTTATAAATTTAATAATGAAAACAATATTGCCAAATCAAGAAATTATGGAATTTCTAAAGCAAAATATGAATGGATAGCATTTTTGGACTCAGATGATATTTGGACAAAAAATAAAATTATAAAGGTAAAAAAAAGTATAGAAACATTCGACCCTGATTTTGTTTACCATGGCATGTATTATTTGCCAAAAAAATTTGGACTAATTAAAAATATAATTTTGGACAAAAGTAAAGAAATGAAACGTCCTATTTTTGAAACTTTAATCAAAAAGGGCAACGGTATTGCTAATTCAAGTGCAGTTGTTAAAAAAAGTTTACTTAAAAAAATTAATTTTTTATCTGAAGACAATAAAAAATATTCATGGGAAGATTATGATTGTTGGATTAGATGTGCAAAACAAACTGATAAGTTTTATTTTGTGCCCGATATTTTAGGTTATTGTTGGGTTGGAGGTGGAAATATAAGCAACTTAAATCAATCATATTTAAATTATAAAAATTTTCATGAAATTTATAAAGATGAAATAATTAAGCTTACAAATAGAAAAAGATTAGATTGGTATAATAAATTCTTATTAACTTGGTATTTCAAAAAAAAGAGATTTAACCGTGCTTATTTACTTCAAAAAAAATTTCTACCTAATGATTTAAAATCTTTTTTAAAATCAATTTTAATAAAATTATTATTTTTATTTAGTATACTAAAAAAAAAATATGTTAAAAAAAATCGTTAATAATCTATTAAAGATTAATTTTTTAAAAAAAATTATAGAGTTAAAAAGACCAAATTTTATAATACTTTATTATCATAGAGTTGTAAAAGATATTGATCTAGATAATGATATGGGTCCTAACATACATTTATGTATAAAAGAAAGTGAGTTTGACTCACAGATGAAATTTATAAGTGAAAACTTCAATTTAATTTCTTTGGATGAATTATCTGAATGTAATTTTAAATGTAGTAAATTTTCAGTGGTTGTTACTTTTGATGATGGATACCTGGATAATTATGAAATTGCATATCCAATTATAAAAAAATATAAGATACCAACTACTATTTTTTTAGTATCAAAAAATTTTATCTCAAATCCTTGGGCATGGTGGATAGAATTATGGAATTATCTTAAAAAAGAAAAAAAAATTAGTTTTAATGGAAAAGAAATAATTTGTAGAAACTATGAACAAAAAAAAAAAAGCTTTTTTTATTCTTAAAGATGAATTAAAAGCCTTAAATTACGATAATCAACTATCCTTAATGAAATCTTTAACTAAAAGTAAATTAAGAGAAAATCATCAATATTTATTTTTAAAAAATGAACATATAAATGTAATGAAAAAGGATGAGCTGATTTCTTTTGGTTGTCATACACATAATCATTTATGTTTTTCAAATTTTAATGAAGAGATAATTGAAAATGAAATAACTTTAAGTAAGAAAATTTTGAAAGAAAAATTAAATTTAGAAACTTACCATTTTGCTTATCCATTTGGTTCACTTAATGACATAAATTATTTTGAGCATAAAATTTTGAAAAAATTAAAATTTAAATCTGCTGTCACAACTTCGGAAATAGATAAAAAAAATGACTCAAATTATTATTTGTCCAGGGTTTCAATTGGTCCTTTTGTAAACATAGAGGATTTCAAAAGAAAATTGACAGGATTTGACAAAATTATTAAACAAATTCTCAATTTTTTTTCATTCAAATGACAATAAGAAAAGCAAACCTAGAAGATTATGAAAAAATTAAAAGTCTTCATTTGAGAAATAATATCAAAATTTTAGATAGAAAAGAATGGAACAATATTTGGAAAGAAAATCCCTTAATGAAAGACCCCAAAAATAAATTTCCAATTGGCTGGGTTTTGGAAAAAAATTCCAATATTGTGGGTTTTATTGGTAACATTATTAAAGAGTATTATTTAAAAAATAAAAAAATAATTGTTGCTTGTTCACATGCATGGGTGGTTGATAAGAAGTTTAGATTAGATTCATTCTCTTTAATAGATTCTTTTTTTTCCCAACAAAATATTGATATTTTTATAACAAGCACACCAAATCAAACAACAGAAAAGATCTTTACAAGATATGGGGCAAATAAGTTATTAATAAAAAATTTTAATGTTAATCATTTTTTAATATTAAATGTCAG
>MDTA01082902.1_pt1 | contig 10660 bp, 10 predicted proteins | sample 811151 | NCBI WGS metagenome assembly MDTA01 (sample SAMN05326648, study PRJNA326480) | marine metagenome | isolation source: seawater | place: Indian Ocean: South | collected 2010 | reverse complement strand
GAAATTCGCAAAAGAAAAATTAAGAAACAGAATATAATTGGTTGAATTATTGCAATAGATCTTGGTATTCCCAAGCTAAAGTTTGAAAATATAAGAAATAAAATCGTAGCATAAACAATTGTACTATAAAAAATTCTTATAAATAAACTTAAATCAAAATATTTTGGAATGAATTCATAAATTTTTGCATAATGAAAAATTGGTATGAATAATAAAGCGCACAATAAATATGCATTTAAACTTAATATAGGATCTAATCCGACATTAACAAAAAATGGTAAGTAATAAGTTTCTAGTCTAATTGAATAAGCAATATATGTTGAGAATACTGAAACTACAATGTCTGTAAATATTAATAATCCATTTCTCTTAATATAATCAATCATCTCTCATCTTTTTACTATTTGTAAAAAATAAATCTTCGCTCTGTATTAAACAGTATCATATGAAATTTAAGAATTCTCTAATAATAGTCTCTGACTTAAAATTCTTTTTATAAAATTCGAATCCATTATCAGCCATTTTAAATCTTTCTCTAACGTTTAGATTTAGTGTTTTGTTAAATGATTCGATAATATTTTTTTTGTCGTCACTGAAAGAAGTTATTCCTGTACCAGTAAAATCAATTAATTCTTTTGCCGCTCCTCTTGCAACGCAAAATATAGGCCTTTTCAACTGAAAGTATGTTTGAAGTTTGCTCGGAAGAATTAGAGACTGTCTGCCTTCTGAATTAAGACTAAGTATAAAAAAATCAGAATTTACATATATATCATCAAGATCTTTACCTGATAACCATCCGTGCCAAAAAATATTTTTCTGATTAAACTTTATTTTAAATTCGCTAAAGAGCGGTCCATCACCGCACATATGAAGTTCAAATTTATCCTGATTTAGATCTGAAAAAGCTTCTAGAATTTTGTCTAAATTTTGGGCGCCTCCTATATTTCCCGTGTAAGAAAACATCAATTTATTTTTATTTTTGCGATTTGATATAATGCTTGATATCTCCTTTTTTCTTACTGGGTTATACAAAGTCTTAATTTTTTTATAAGGAAATTTATTTTTTAGATATTTTGTAAGTAAATCTGACTCAGAAAAAAGAATATCACTATATTTCCACATCTGATTTTGTAAAAAATTTATAACATTGATAATCTTTTTATTTTTTAACCCTTTAGTAGTTTGTATCGCTTCGGGCCAAATATCTTGAACCCACTGCGAGGACTCTATATTCATTAATTTTGAAGCAAAAATTCCTAAATATCCCACGTATACAGGCGAACCACAAAAAGTTAGAATATGGTCATATTTTTTTCTATTTTTTATAGAGAAATAAATTAAATAAAAAAAAGCTGATAAAAAAAAAGAAACATAAAATAATATAATTGAAAATGATGAATTTGAATATCGTGGAATAATCAATAATCTAGTTATTGATATTTTTTTTTCAGTTTTACTAAACGGTCCAAAAAAAGAATATCCATCATAAAATCCGTATTTTCTATAGTTTGGTAATGCGGTAATTATTTTTATAGAGTGAACATTTGAATTTTTTGACAAAGTCTTAACAAACGTATTTATTGGGAATGGTTCGGGATAGTAATATGGAGTAAAAATAACTATATTTTTTTTTAGATTTTCTTTTTCCATACGTCCCTATTCACTACATCAATATAACTTAATATTACTCTGGTAACTTGTTTTGATAAATGGGGATTTTTATAATTATCAATATCAACAAATGAATCTTTATATTTTTTAAAATGATTTAAAGATACTTCAATTGCTTTTTTTATTCGCTCAGAGTTAACCCCGCTTAAAATTACAGACCCATGGTCCATACCTTCAGGTCTTTCATGTGCATTTCTTAAATTAACAGCCGGAAATTTTAATAATGATGATTCTTCAGTGATCGTCCCACTATCTGATAATGTGCAAAATGCATTTTGTTGTAAATTTATGTAATCAAAAAAACCAAATGGTTTTAAAAATTTTATGTATTCAAACTTATCGTTTACATCTTTACTTATCTTTTTTTGCGTTCTTGGATGTGTTGATACAATAATAGGTATCTTGTAACTGTTTTCTAGTGATCTAAAAACTTTTATAAGTGATGAAAAATTTTCATGGTCATCAATATTTTCTTCTCTATGAATGCTTACAACAAAATATTTTTGTTTTTTTATTTTTAATTTTGATAAGATTTTTGATGTATTAATTTTATTTTTAAAGAATTCCAAAACTTCGAACATATGAGATCCTGTTTTAAATATTCTATCAGACCTTATCCCCTCTTGTATAAGATAGCGTCTCGCATGTTCAGTTAATGTAAAATTAACATCACTTATATGATCTACTATTTTCCTATTAATTTCTTCTGGTATTCTTAGATCAAAAGATCTGTTACCTGCTTCAAAATGGAATATAGGAATTTTTCTTCTTTTTGCTGAAATTACTGATAAACAAGAATTAGTATCTCCATAAATTATTACTGCGTCAGGTTGTTCTTTTTGCATTATTTCGTCAGATTTAGAAATGATATTACCAATTGTTTGAGCTGTATTGTCCACAGCTGTATTGAGGAAATAGTCTGGTTTTCTAACCTCTAAATCATTGAAAAAAATTTCATTAAGCTCATAATCGTAATTTTGACCTGTATGTACTAATATATTATCAAAACAATCATCAAGCTCACTTATAACTCTGGACATTTTAATAATCTCTGGCCTTGTGCCTAAGATTGTCATAACCTTCGTCATAATAATTCTTTCTTTATAAAATCCACTTTTTCTAACATTTTTATTGTTTCTTCTATCGTCAGGTTTTTTGCAGTGTGTGAATTATAGTCCTCCATGTTTGAGATTGATTTCTCGCCCTTAGAAAAATACTGATCATAATTTAGTGTTCTCATATCTGCTTTGATCTTGAAATAGCCTTTACTATACTTTGCTCTAATCAACTCCTCCCTTGAAATAAGTGTCTCGTAAAGCTTTTCTCCGTGTCTTGTTCCAATGATTTTTATTTTTGATTTTGAGTGAAATATTTTTTTTAGAGATTTTACAAGTATTTCAATTGATACAGAGGGCGATTTTTTAATAAAGATGTCGCCCGATTTTGATTCTGTAAAAGCCTTAAATACTAAATCAATTGAGTCTTCCAATGACATTAAAAATCTTGTCATTTTAGGATCGGTTATTGTAATTTCAGCATTTCTTTTTATTTGATCTATAAATAGCGGAATTACTGATCCTCTTGACCCCATAACGTTTCCATACCGAGTTGCACACAAAACTGTTTTTGAGTTTCTCAATTTTGAGTTTGAGATAATCAATTTTTCTGCAACAGCTTTGGAAAGCCCCATTGTATTAATTGGGTAAACTGCTTTGTCAGTACTTAACAGTACCATCGTTTTAACTTTATGAGCAATAGAACAGTCAATTACATTTTCGGTACCAAGTATATTTGTTTTAACTGCTTCTAAAGGATAAAATTCACATGATGGAACTTGTTTTAATGCCGCGGCATGAAATACGTAATCAACTGAGTCAAAAGCATTAATAATACTTTTTTTGTCTCTTACATCACCAATGTAAAATTTTATTCTTTTATCATTAAGTTTAATTCTAAGGTCTTCTTGTTTTTTCTCATCTCTACTGAGTATTCTTATCTCTGTGAATTTTTTATAACGCAGAAGAAAAGTTAGCATTGCATTGCCGAAAGATCCCGTTCCACCTGTAATTAAATAAATACTTTTCTTATTTACTGACATTAGTTATAAAGATAGTTTGAAAGAACTTTAATAGAGCATTTAGAGCTATCTATCAATATAAATTCTCAAGCCACACTTAAATGCCAAAAAAAATAAATATACTTGTAACAGGCGGGGCAGGGTATATCGGTAGTCATATTTGTAAAAATTTAAAACTCAATAATTTTAATCCAATTAGCTATGATGATTTATCAACTGGAAAAAGAAATTTTGTAAAATGGGGTCCATTAGTTGTAGGTGATATTTTAGATCAAAAGAAACTAATAAAAGTAATGAAAAAGTATGATGTTAAAGTAGTTGTGCACCTTGCGGCCAAGTCTCTAGTAGAGGAATCTGAAAAAAAATTAAAATATTATTTTAATAATAATGTTATCGGGACAGCGATTCTTTTAGAAGCAATGAAGAAATCCTTGGTTAAAAAAATTATATTCTCCAGTACAGCCTCTGTTTATGGGAATTCCTCAACAGGCCTCATTAAAGAAAGTAATAAACTATCTCCAATTAACAACTATGGACTAACGAAATTATATTGTGAGAATCTAATTAATCATTATGCTCTATCTGACTCATGGGACTTTGCAATTTTGAGGTATTTTAACGCTGCAGGAAGTGATTACGAGTCAAACATAGGTGAACTGCGTGATCCTGAAACACACTTGATTCCAAAAATTAGTGAACAAATATTACAAAAAAAAACCATTTCTGTGTTTGGTAATCAATATGGAACCAAAGATGGAACATGTATTAGAGATTTTATTCATGTAAAAGATATTGCTTCAGCACATACAATTTGCGTACGACATATTCTCAAAAAAAATATTAGAAATGTCTATAACCTAGGAACTGGAAAAGGATATTCAGTATTAGAGATAATTCAAAATTTTCAAAAAAAATTAAATATGAATATTAAAGTAAAAATTGCTAGTAAAAGAAGTAAAGATCCTGAAAAACTAGTTGCAAACCCAATGCTTTTTAAAAAACAATTCAATTGGAAACCAATACACAGCAATATAAAAAATATAATTGAAAGTGAAATTTTTTGGAGAAAAATGCAGTTTTAATATTCTTTATAACTTAATTCTTCCAACATACGCCCCCATTCCTTAAATTGGTAATTAAAATCTAACCTAAATTTTTCACTGTTCAAAGACCTATCAATCTGAAAAGTCACATTTTCTTTTATTTCAATTTTTTTATTAAAAACTTTTGAAAATAATATTAGTAAATCATATTTATTTATTTTCTTACCTCCTATATTGTAAAGACCCCTTTTTTGATTTTGCGTTATAAAGTTATCAAGAATAATTTTTCCTAACTCTTTTGTGGTAATGCCAGAAAAAAAGGCATTTTTATAGCCTTCGCAACTTTTCTCCAAACTTAAAAACCATTCAAGCAATCCAAATTGTGTATTTATTTCTCTTCCAACTGTCGAAGTTCTTAGTACAAGATGATTGCTTTGTATTTTCTCGGATAACGATTTCGAATATCCATATATATCTTTTGCATTAGGATCATCTATCTCACTATAATTTCCGCTTTTACCGTCAAAAACACAGTCAGTGCTTATATGTATAAGATTTATTTTATTTTCCTTGCAAATCTTGGATATCTCTATTGGAAAATGTGAATTTACACTGAAAATATTGTCCTCGCTATATAAACCTTGCAAATGTTTTGTAATACCCAGGCAATTGATGATGCAGTCCGGTTTAACGTTTCGAATAAAATCAAATATTGAATTATCTTTTAAAACATTAAACTGATGATAATGTTTATCATCTAACTGATGAAAATATTTATTTTTACAATAAGTACCTATTAAAGTTTTTGACTTGTCTTCTCTTATCACAGAAGCTATGCCATTTCCTATTAATCCTGATATGCCAAGAATCAAAACTTTCATTAAAGCCAATCTTTATTAATTTCTTTTTTATCAAAATAACTTGATAAAATAGTGAGACGAACGAATAACTTAAATAAAGAAAAAAAATACAATTTTGGAATATTGTCGGTAATTTTTAAAAATTTAACTAATAAAATACTAAAAAAATTCATTAATTTACCCAAAATGATAAGTAGAGGTCTTGTAATATTGTAGACCTTGTAGTGATTTGCATGATATGCGCCTAAAAGACTCATAATTCTGTATTCCGTAAAATGAGATTGTATTTCTGGGTCAAACTCACTTTTTGATCTATCTATTTTACTTTTGTTGTAAGGATAAAATAGAAAAAAATATGTTTTTCCAAATGATAATAATTTTTTTCTATAAAGTTCAATTGGAGTGCTATCTTGATGAATTATTATCGCATTATTCGATTTTATTTCAAATTTTTTACTAACTGCATCAATACCAAATTGCAAGTCTTCAAAACCATAAATGTTAAATTCTTCATTAAACTTGATACTGTTTTCAGCAAGTACATTTTTTTTAAAAGACATATTCATTACTACAATATTATGAAAATTTATGCTTTCTGAGGAACGAAACTTCTTATCAAAAATTCTGTGACCCTGATCTCGAAATTTGAAATAATTAGACTTATTTAATAACTTATCCTGATATTTTACAATTCCACTATAGAGTACTTTTTCATCACCAGAATTTTTTAGTGACTCATAATGGCTAATCAAGAAATTTTTACAAGGTATACAATCATCATCAATTATTATAATATTGTTTGAATCTGCTTTTGATATACCATAATTTCTTTTTACACTTACATAGTCGCGTGTATCGTAAATTTTGTACTCAAGATTAGCATGCTTGGGAATCTCTGATATTTTTTTTTCTAAATTAGTTCTGCTTTTACTATCAACAAAAACAAGTTCTACTTTTAATTTATTTTGCCTTGATTGACGATCTATCTCTTTATAAATATTTACCGCGTAATCATCTCTTTTATAAAAGGGAACAATAACCGAGATATCATTTTTCATAATTCAACGATTTCTTAAATAAAGAATCAAATTGTTTGGTAAACATAATGTTAATATTAATTTAATCTTATTATACAAATAATTCATCTTTCCTAAGTTACTTAAAGCAAAAAGCCTATGACCTTCCAATATAGAAACAATACACTTATAAAATATTACATTGTCTTTAAATACCATAAAATTTGGACTATTAAAAATTTCAGGATCATTTTCTAATTTTTTTAACAAGTTTAAAAGTTCATGAGAATTTAGCTTAGTTTTTTTATATGTTAAATTATCTTGGTGCAGTCTATAATAAGTAAGAGGCTCATTAATTCCTCCTAGATGAGTGACCATTGCTAATTTTAGAACTAAGTCAAAGTCTCCAATAATCTCATATTCAGGGTTAAAAGATAATTGAAAATCATTAATTATTGATTTTTTTATCATTAACGATGACATAGTAATAAAATCTCTCAATAAAAGTTCATTAAGAACATGTCCACTAAAAATATTACTGAATGCAAGTTTTTTATTCTTTCTTCTTTCATTTATTATCCAGGCATTTGTGCATGAAAATCCGATTTTATTATTATTATTAAATATTTTAACCTGTTTCTCTAATTTATCTTTTTGCCAAAAATCATCCACATCCAGGAAGGCAATTAAGTCTCCCGAACATTTATTTAAACCTTCGTTCCTAGCTTCATATTGTGTTGTATGTCGTTGAGATTTAAAATAATTAAATCTTTTATCTTGGTATTTTTTTACAATTTCTTCCGAATTATCAGTAGATTGATTATCCCAAAAAATAATCTCCCAATTTTTGTATGTTTGGTTCATAACTGAATTAATCGCTGCCTCAAGGTATTTCTCTCCGTTATAACAATTTATTAATACTGAGACTAAAGGGCTTGGCATTTATTATTTTATAACCAGGGAGCTTTATTGGATGACCATAATTCTTCAAGTTTATCCTTGTCTCGTTTTGTATCCATGCATTGCCAGAAGTTATCATGTTTATAAGCTGAAAGTTGATTGAGTTCGACCAGTCTTTCGAGGGGTTGTCTCTCAAGCATAATATGATCCCCATCAATGTATTCAAATATAGAATTTTCAAAAACAAAAAAACCCCCGTTAATCCATCCTTTTTGTAATCTTGGCTTTTCAGCAAAACTGATAACTTTGTTACCTTCAAGCTCCAACTCACCAAATCTCACAGGTGGTCTTACGGCACTTAAAGTGGCTATCTTGCCACTTTGATTATGGGTTTTTATTAGCTCTAAAATATTTACATTAGAAATCCCATCTCCGTAGGTCATCATAAATCGTTCACCATCAAGAAATTTTTGTGCACGCTTGACGCGACCTCCGGTCATTGTATTTTCTCCAGTAAATAAAAGAGTTGCTGTCATGCTTAGTTGTTTTTTTCCTATATTGGATTCAAATTTAACTTTTAAATATTCATCTGTTTGCTCAATTATTGAACTTGATTCTTCCAAGAAATAACTATTAATTATTTCTGATTTATACCCAGTGGCAACAACGAATTCATTAAAATCATACTTTGAATATAATCTCATTACATGGACCAAAATTGGAATTTTACCAATTGTTACCATAGGTTTAGGAACTTCATGCGTATACTCAGATAATCTTGTTCCAAATCCACCAGCTAAAATTAAAACTTTCATTGATTATATTTGTTATGAAATTTTATATAAATTTTCATCTAATACGTTAGATTTAATTCTATTCTCTAAATACTTTAGTCTCATCCAGTTACTAGATACTCTAAAGTCACTTGGAATATTTAATTGTCTTACACATTCAATTAAATCTTTAATTGCTTTTTCAGCATTAAATTTTGGATAGTATTTGTTGCCTGATATAGACTCATACAAACTAAAATCTACTTTATAGGATCTAGAGTCAATTGCCTTGTCAGTTGCAATACTTAATTTGCTGCCCGGTATACATCCTGTAACTATTTTTGCAAAATCTCTCACTTGATAAGTAAACTCTTTACTTCCGATGTTTACTGCTAAAAATAAATTATCATCATTGTAATCGATAGCCCATCTAATTGCTCTACTCATATCCAATACATGAACTAATGGTCTCCACGGGGTTCCGTCACTTAATACCTGTACATGATTATTAATAATAGCAGAAGCTACCAAATCATTAAGTACTAGATCTAATCGAAGGTTTGGACTTGATCCACAAGCTGTAGCAAATCTCAATGAGATGACTTTAAATTTATCAGAGCCTATCGAACGAAGCTGGTCCTCGGCCCATACTTTAGATTTTGCATACTCCGTCATTGGATTTAATTCGGATTCTTCATTTGGGAAATTGTTTTCTGCTATGCCATACATACTACAACTTGAAGCAAAAATAAATTTTTTAACTCCTCTATTTTTTGCCTCTTTTGCAATTTTAATACAGTACTCAGCATTAATCTGGTGTGTAACGTGTGCAAATTTTTTACCCATCGGATCATTAGATACAGCTGCCAGATATATTACTGCATCAAAATTTTCTGACCATATATCATCACTGTTAAAGTTATTTCTTATATCGTTAATAATCTGTGAACATGTATATTTTTTTTGATTATTTAACAATGTATCATCGCCAAACCAATTTGCATCAACACCGTAAACATCCACAGACTCCTCAAATAAATATTTATTAAGAACGCAACCTACATATCCAAGATTACCAATTACCAAAGCTTTTATACTCAAGATGCCTCCAAATTTTTTAGTGTATTTTTAAGCCCGCTATTTATATCTATTTTAGGATAAATACCTAAATTTTTCATTTTTTTATTTGAAATCTTAAAAATTTTTTTATTTTTAAATTTTTTTATTTTTTTATATACATAATCGTCTGTAACTTTTTTATCTTTTATATAAATTGGTATATCTCTTCCCTCTTTTATATTAATTTTTCTCACTTCCTGGGCTATCTCGAGCATGCTCATAGTTTTTCCGGATGCGAGGTTCAAGGCAGCTGGAACTTTACTCGTCCTTTTTATCATTTTTTCAACTGCCGATGCAATATCTGTAATATGGATAAAGTCTCTCATAGGCGAACCGTCAGATTTTAAACTGATGTGATGCTTTTTTAATGCACTCAAGCAAAAATCATTTGCAACCAGCCACCAGCAGTCACACGAACTTAATACTGGATAACCATATCCATTAGAAAGCCTTAGCGATGAAGTTTGTAAATTAGAGGAATTTCTTATCATAAGCAGGAAGTCTTCACACATAGAATGTGTAAGGGCATATATGTTTTTATTACTTCTCGGCATTTCTTCTTTAATAATATTTTCATTTGAATAATTTCCATAAACTTGCATTGTTGAAAAGTATAAAAATTTTTTTACTTCCCTTTTTTTGGTTAATCTATTTACAAGATTCATTAGAGGAGAGAGATTTACTTCAATTGAATATTTTAAATCTTTTTCAGACTCTATATGATTCAATGAAATAGTATAAATTACTACTGTTGATTTTGATGATAAAATTTTTTTATGAACTTTTTCGTCTCTTATATCACCTACAATTAATTTACAAAAAAAATTTTTAAAAGTTTTATCTTTGGGAATACTACGACAAACACCAATAACTTGAATATTTTTATCTGAAAGATGCCTTGCGATTGCGCTACCGAGATAGCCAGTGCAACCAATTATACATACTTTCATTATTTATGTATCAAATCCCAATTATAAGGAACTATATCAGATAATGGATCGTGCCTAATCATTTCTCCATCTGGCATATGAGGAAGTGTTGAGCAGTTGGCCACAATGGCTGTTTTATCACCAATACATTTGTAGCCATTTATAACCCCTGTGGGAATACGAACTAAAATGTAATTTAAATCACCCATAAATATTTCCATTAATTTCCCATAAGTTTCTGATTGCTTTCTGTTATCATACATAACTAATTT
>MDTA01074142.1_pt1 | contig 10660 bp, 11 predicted proteins | sample 811151 | NCBI WGS metagenome assembly MDTA01 (sample SAMN05326648, study PRJNA326480) | marine metagenome | isolation source: seawater | place: Indian Ocean: South | collected 2010 | reverse complement strand
TGTCCGTCGTCAAAAATCTTGGAACAGCTGAGCGCATTATCTAACGGAGAATCCGGCTCATCCTTGGTTTGAGTTTAAGCAGCGGATCTGGCGTGCTGCAAGCGCCGTTTTTCGAATGTCCTCCTTTTGATTTTGTCTCTTTCCAGCAGAATCGTTTGCCCGCGTCCAAAGTAGACATCCGCTGGAGTGAGGTTTTTCAGGCTCTCGTGATAGCGTCGGTGATTGTAATGGCCGACAAAGGCGTCGATTGCCGCTTCGAGGTCTTCCTGCATGAAGTAGTTTTCGAGCAGGATGCGGTTCTTCAGGGTCTGATGCCAACGCTCGATTTTGCCTTGCGTCTGCGGATGGTTCGGCGCCCCGCGCACATGTCCCATCTTCTTGTCGGCCAGCCAGTCGGCGAGATCGCCGGCGATGTAGGACGAGCCATTATCCGAGAGCAGGCGCGGCCGGTGCGCCACGGTCGTTTCCTCGATGCCCGACGCGTCGAGCGCAAGCTGCAGCGTTTCCGTCACGTCGTCTGCTTTCATCGTCGTGCAGAGTTTCCAGGCGATGATATAGCGCGAGAAGTCATCGAGGATCGTCGACAGATAGAACCAGCCCCAGCCGATCACTTTTAAATATGTGAAGTCGGTCTGCCACAGTTGATTGGGCGCCGTTGTCTTGTCCTTGAACTCATCAGCCGCCTTGATCACCGTGAATGCCGGCGCGGTGATGAGGTCATGGGCCTTCAAAAGCCTGTAGACGCTGGCCTCCGAGACGAAGTACGCCCGCTCGTCCGTGAAGGTCACGGCGAGTTCGCGCGGGGACAGCTCCGGCCGTTCCAGCGCCATATCAACAAGGTCGTCGCGAACGTCGCCAGGGATGCGATTCCAGACGCGCCCCGGTCCCGAACGGCGATCCTCAAGCCCTTGCTCGCCAAACCGGGCGTAGAGATCATACCAGCGATAGAACGTGGTGCGCGAAACGCCGATCTTTTCCAGCGTCCGTTTCACGCCGAGATGCGAGGCCTCCACCATGCGGATGATCTCAAGCTTGTCGGATGCAGGATATTTCATTCGTCGTTTTCCCCATCCTCGATCGTGCTTTTTTTAAGCAGTCGGTTCTCAAGGGTGAGGTCGGCGACGAGTTCTTTCAGGTCGCGCGTCTCGCGGCGCAGATCCTTCACTTCGCCGGACGACGCCTGACGCTCCGTATCGCCTGCAAGACGACGCTTGCCCGCTTCGAGGAATTCCTTCGACCAGGAATAATAAAGGCTCTGAGCGATCCCTTCGCGCCGGCAGAGCTCGGCGATCGAATCTTCGCCGCGAAGACCCGAGAGAACGATCCTGATCTTCTCCTCGGTCGAATACTTCTTCCGCGTCGCGCGGCGGATGTTCTTAATATGCTGTTCCGCAGACTCCTGCGGCTCGGATTTCCGTCTCATCTTCGCTCCCTTTTGATGGGCTACGATGAGCCGAAAATCCTCCGTTACGAGTAACCCGTCAAATGTCCCACACTTGCTGACGGCCTACATTTCGCAAAAATGTGCATGTATGCTATTCGGCATGGACACGATATCGCGGTTATCTGACAGAGTTGGTCGACAGGTTTTACGATGCCGAGGACTTGCCCGCCCGATGGGAGACCTCAGCGGCTGATTGGCGTAGGAAGCTGATGGCGGACAATGACGCCCTGATCGACTGTGAAAAACAGATTGTGGAAAAGGGGATTGTGTTGATGACGGTCAATCGCCCGTTCTGGAAGTGATCCGGATCCGGTTTGCGTTTAATCAGCGAGCTTTGGAAACGCGAGTTTCACAACCCCGGCGGTGTGGACGGTCATCCGGACGTCGTAGATGGGCTCCAGCACATCCGGGTCGATGAGCGAGGCCGCCGGTCCCCGCCAGGCGACGCGGCCTTCCTTCAGGGCGACGATTTCATCGCAATAGCGCGCCGCGAGATTGATGTCGTGCAGAATAACCAGAATCGAAACTGCGCGCATGCGGGAGATGCTGCGCACAAGGTTCATCGTTTCAATCTGAAAGCGTATGTCGAGCGCGGAAATTGGCTCATCCAGAATTAGGACGTTTGCCTGCTGCGCCAGAAGCATTGCGATCCAGCAGCGTTGGCGTTCTCCGCCGGAGAGGGTGTCGGTCGAACGGTCCGCAAGCTGGTCCATGCCGGTGATGGCTAGAGCCTCGTCGACCGCCGCGCGGTCATCGGCGGAGAATTGTCCAAGGGCGCCGTGCCACGGATATCGTCCGGTGCGGACCAGCTCATGCACGGTCAGGCCGGTGGCGACGGGGATGGATTGGGGAAGATATGCGATGCGGCGGGCGAAATCGCGCGCGCCGAAGGCGTCATAGGGTTTTCCTTCGAGCCTGCATTCGCCGGAAGAAAGCGACAGCTGGCGCGCGACGACTTTTGCGAGAGTGGACTTGCCGGCGCCGTTGGGTCCGATCAGGCCGGTGACGCATAACGGCGCCAATCGGATGTCGATATTGTCGAGCAGGTTGACATCGCCAATCGACACGGAGGCGGCCTTGATCTCGACAGCGGCGCTTATCGGCGCCGGTGCTTCAGTCTGGATTTCGTTCATTGCTTCCTTCCCTTTGCGATTAGCAGAAGAAGAATGGGACCGGAGATCAGGCTTGCCAGCACGCCGGTCGGCAGTTGAAGCGGGAACGCAATGGTCCTCGCGAGGCTGTCGGCGATCGTCATCAGCGCGGCGCCCGTCAGCGCGCTCGCGACAAGGCCCGCCGGCGCGCTTCTGACGCCTAGCAGGCGAACCATATGGGGGGCCATCAGCCCGACAAAGGTCAACGGTCCGATCACCGGGGTTGCGATGGCTGTCATCACCGCGACAAGTGCGAAGAGAGAGGACAGCGCGAGCGGAACCCGCACGCCGACCCCGGCGGCGACGGGCGTTCCCAGGGGCAGGACGGCGAGCCAGCGCGAACCGAGCAACGCGACGCAGAGAAAGATCAGCGCCGCCGCGCACGCGCTCGCCGCCATCGTCATGTCGACGCCGCCGGCGGAGCCGGCCATCCAGGCGAGCAGGAGAACAGCGGATGGATTGCCGCTAGCGGAAAACACGCCGACGGCGGCGTCGACGAGCGCCGTCAGGGCGACGCCCGCCAGCAGCATCCGTTCGGGCGCCGCCGGTCCGCGAAACGCAATGTTGAGAACGAACACTAGCGCCGCGAACGATCCTGCCGCGGCCGCAAGGCCGAGACTGATTTCGGAGGCTGCGCCGCCCAGAGCGAGAACAATGGCCGCGCCCATGATCGCGCCGGCGCTCACGCCGATGATTTCGGGGCTGGCCATCGGGTTCTGCGTCACCCGCTGGAGGATGTATCCGCCAATCGCGAGAAGGCCGCCGGCGCCCGCCGCGCCAAGCGTGCGCGGCAAACGCCAGGGCATGACATCGCCGAACATGTCGGCAGGCAGAATGAACCAGCTTCCGTCCGGCGCGCGGCCGATGAGCGGAAGGAAGCAGAGACAAAGAAAAGCCCCCGCCGCAAGAAAGGCCCACACAGGCGCGTTTAGGGCCGGACGCGGCGCACGCACTGGCATGCTCGCATCGACCGCAAGAAGTTGCGGCTCGTGGGAGCGTAGTCGCGAAAGGAAGACAAGCAGAAGAGGAGATCCGATCACCGCCGTCACCGCGCCGGTGGGGATGAAGGCGCCGCCGTCCCCACCTATCACCTGAACCGCCAAGTCTGTGACCACAAGCAGCAGGGCGCCAAATATAGTCGACCAAAAGCACCGCGCGACAAATCGCTCGGCGCCGCACAGAGTTGCGAGTGCGGGCGCGGCAAGGCCGATGAAACCGATCACGCCGACCGCGCTTGTGACGAACGCCGCCATCAGCACGGCGAGCCCAACCGCGAAGATCCGGACCCGCTCGACCGGCACGCCGACTGCGTGCGCCGCCTCTTCACCGGCGTCCATGACTGACAGGGGGCGCATCAGCATCGTGAGAGGGAGCCCGCAAGCCTGCAGCCGCAGCGCCAGTTGAATGGCGGGCTCCCAGCTTTGCTGGCTCAGGGAGCCGGAGCCCCAGATGAAAAGACCGACCAGATACCGGTCCTTGAGCAGCACAAGGACGGTTGACGCCGCCCCGCAATAGAGACTGACCACGAGACCGGCGAGGATCATCGATAGTGGCGAATATCGCCGCGAGCCTGCAATCGCGAGGACGAGAAGGGTTGAGACGGCTGCGCCGGCGATTGCGACGAGATCCCGGCCAAACCCGAGCAGGCCTGGCGCCAGGACGGCGGCAAGGGCGAGGGCGAGCCTTGCCCCGGCGTTCACCGCCACCGTGTCGGGAGCGACCAGGGGATTGCGAAGCACTTGCTGAAGGATCGTCCCCGACAAGGCGAGCCCGGCGCCGCAGAGAATCGCCATCGTTATCCGCGGCAAAGTCGCGTGCAGCAATATGAGGCGCTCGAATTGCTCTTCAACCGAAGCTGCAGCGAGACTTGTTTGCAAAGGCTCGCGCAAGAGAATGGCGCCGAATATCACCGCGGCGGCCGACAAGGCGCCGGACAACAATCCTGGATCAAGCGTCCGTTTCAAGCTCTGTCCCATTTTGTTTCCAGATAGGCGAGCAGCAGCTTGGCGAAGCGTTGCGCGGAGGGCAGGGCGCCGAACATGAACACCGGGGGAATGCGTCCTTCGCGCCCGGCCCTGACGAAGGGCAGTTCGGTCCATAGCGGACTTGACGACAACGCTCGTGAAATATCCGGCGGAACGGGTTCGACCGCGATCAGTTCGACATCGGCTGCCGTGGCGAGGTCTTCCAGCCCTACAGTTGCGAAGCCGAAATAGCCCACAGGTTTTCTCCAGCCGTTTTCGAGGCCGAGCCAGGCGAGCGTATCGGCGTAAAGACTGCTTCCGCCGTAAACGCGCGCATGGCGATTGTCGATAAAGCTGATAAGCAGCACCGGCCGTCGCTTCAGCCTGGAAAGACGCGCTTCCGCCCCATCGCGCAACGCGTCGAGCGCGGAAATATACGCGTCAGCCGCTTGCTCGGCGTCGATATGCGAGGCCAGCTTCCGGGTAATCCTGATGCGGTTGGCCAGCGGCGTGTCTGCGGGTTCATAGACCGAGAGATTGACCGATGGCGCGATGCGGTCAAGCTTCGGTTTGAAGCGCTCCAGAAACGGCGATATGAGAATGAGCCGCGGGCGCAATGCGGCAATGAGCTCGAAATTCAGTTCCTGTTGCAGGCCGAGATCGGTGACGCCATCAGGCAAGGCAGGCTCGACGACAAAGCGGCGCCAGTCGGCGGCGGCGACGACGCCGGCGGGCGGCTCGCCGAGGGCGATCATGGTTTCAGCGAGCGCCCAGTCGAGCGCGGCGACGCCGCCGCGGGACAATCCAGCCGGAGCGGGAGCGCAGGCAGCGAGCGCAGGCAGGCTCATCCCCTGCAACACTGCCCGGCGCGTGAGGTTCATGCCCCGCTTGTGCATTTCACTTGTCCGGCCTGCGCCCTTGCGCAACGCCGTCGCGGATCGCGGCGGGATGAGCGAAGCGCCCCCATGCCGGACGAGGTCAAAACTCGCCGGTAATCGAGAACGCCACCGTTCGCGGCGCGCCGGGCGAGGTCGCGGCCCAATAGCGCTTGTCGCCGACATTGGTCACGTTCATGCGGATCACGATGTTCTCCCCGAGCAGCTTGGCTTTGTAGCGCGCCCCGACATCGACAAGTATGTAATCCGGAATCGTGCGGGTGTTGAGCGGATCCTGATATTGTTCTCCGGTGTAGTAGAGGCCGCCTGTGAAGGTCACGCCAGGCAGGATATCGGGGAAATACTCCGCATAGACCTTGAAGATTTTCTGCGCGACCCAGTTCGGCCGCCGCCCTTCGAGTGCGGGATCGGCGCTTTCGCGTATTTCGGCGTCCAGCAGGGTCAGCCCTGCGATGATGCTGAGTTCCCTGAGAGGCTTGCCGCTCGCGCTGAGCTCAAGGCCTCTGTGAACCTGAAGCCCGTCCTGGATAAAACGGCCGGTCATCGTCCCGTCGTCGGAACGCTCGCTCGCCTTTTCGATCTGGAAGAGCGCAGCGGAAAGAAGAACGCCCTTGAGATTCGCCTTGGCGCCAATCTCCAACTGCTGACTCGTTAGCGGCGCCAGGATCTGGTTGGCGTTGGCGTAGGTCGGACCGACGATGGCTCCTTGTTCAATCGACTCCATGTAGCTCGCATAGGCGGTCAAATTGTCAAACGGCTTGAACAGCAGAGAGGCCGTGGGCGTGAGCGCCGTTTCGTCGTACAGCGTGCCGGGCAGCGCCGCGCCGGTCGCGAAGTCGAAACTTTCCGAGCGAATGTTGCTCAGATTGAGCCCCAGCAGCATCGACCATTTTTCGCCGAACGCAATGTCGTCGCCAATAATCCCGTTCAGATTGCGGCTTCTTGCATTCACGATCGTATAGGAATCATCGATGTCCCAGTCGGGGACCGGCAGGTCGATGACGGAGCGATCGTCGAGGGCGTAGACGTAAGGGGCGGAGAAGAAAGAGGGAAAGCCGTTCGACTGGATCGCGAGGCTGTTGACGAAGAAATGCCCGTTGGCGCCTACGGTGAGACGGTGTTTTACCGGCCCCGTTGAGAAGGCGTGATCGATATAGACATATCCGCCGTTGGTTTTCGCCCCGTTGCGTCCGCCATAGAGGGTGAACTGGAACTCCGTATCGCCGGGCAGGAGGCTGCCAAGGGGATAGACCAGCGAGCGGGTATCCGTCTTGAAGGCATAGGCGGCGCGTATCGCCCAGTCGTCGGAGGGCGCATAGGCGAAGGTCACGCCAGCATCCTTGGACTCGACGTCGAGATAAGTGTCTTTCGGGGCGTAAAGTTTCGATCCGTCGATGGCGGGCGGGACGTTGCCGTTCAGGAAAAACTGAAACTGGCGCCCGTCGAGTTTGTAATCCTTCGCCGACAGGAAAAACTCCAGCGCCATCTCGTCGGTGGGGCGCCAATCGGCGGCGGCGCTGATCATGCTGCGTTGAAGCGACTGGTGGTCGATTGGCGTATCGCCGTCCTGATAGAGTAGGTTGAGCCGGTAGCCGAAACGGCCCTCGGCGCCGAGAGCGCCGCCGAAATCCGCATGGGCGTAAAACTGTTCGCCGCCGTAATTGCCGAGCGTTATGTTGCGCAAATCATACCCGGTCGGCCGTTTGAGCTGATAGTTGATGACGCCGCCGACGGGGCTTGCTCCATACAGAAAGCCGGACAGCCCGTTGAGCAGCTCCAGCTGCCCGATTTCCTCGACGAACACGCCCATGCCGAGATTGTTGTTTTGCACGCCGTTGACATAGGCTCTGGCGACATTGAAGCCGCGTAGCGTCGCCTGTGCAATGTTGTTGACGTCCTGGGACTGGCCTGCCTGGACGAGGGGGCTCGCAGTGAACAGGGAGTCGAGATTGCGCGCGACGGTGTTCTCGATGAATTCACTCGGCAATACGGTGATGGAATACGGAACGTCCTGGATCGACCGCCCGCCCCAGGGACCGGTGGTGGTGACGGTTTCGGGCTTGTAGCCGTCTGTGGATTTGCTTTCGCGTTTGCCGATGACAATAATCGTCTCGGGCGAAGCGCCCTCGTCCCTCTCGGTCGATTGACTTTCCTCGGAGTTCGCGAGTGCAGGTGCGATTGAGGAAAAGCCGCAACATAAGACAAGACCGCAATGTGCAATGGTGCAACACCAGCGCAACGATTTGCGGCGCCGTGCGAGAAGCGTGCGTGTTTCCCCATGACCGTCCGACAATTCAGCCAAACGGATGCGTCGATCGTAATTACTCACTTGATCCCCCTCAGGTATTCCCCTTCTGGTCCCCATTTATCCGCAAAGAACAGCATGCGGTTGGCAATATAGACGACCTGTAAACGTCTCACAATAAGACTCGCGCGGGCTTTTCGAATTTGCAAAGTCAATCCGGACAGCGCGACGACAGAAACATACCGCGCACAGATTGAGAGAGGTTGTTATCGTCAACGCGCTATTGACAAAACCCCTTTGAACGTCTCCTTTGCCAATTTGTACTACCTCAAACCGGCTGCGTTCAAAGGGGTTGGGTCACCAAAGGCCTTGCGCAGATCCTGAAGCGAGGCTTCCTCGGCGATGAGTTCTGTGGCGCGCGCCTCGATTTTCGCCCGGCGCGCTTTCGGCAGGGATTTCATCACCTCATTCAATGAGCGGGCCATCGGATCAACCCTCCTTGTTCTCTTTCAACGCTCCCAGATGCTGATCAAATCTTTCGTCAGCGGTTTTGATCAGCCTTTTGTAAAACTTCTTTTCGTTTCCGCCGGACTTGTCCGCCGCCACGAGAATGACGGCCTCGCGTTTCGGATCGAAGGCGAACGCCGCCCGCCACACGCCGTCATCAGCTTCAAATCGCAGCTCCTTCATATTGGCGTGCTTCGAGCCTTTCACCGTATCGACACGCGGGCGGCCCGCCGCCGGGCCGAAGGTTTCGATCACGCGCGCGCGTTGATAGTTCGAAACTAAAAAATGGGGTTACGATTTTTGCTCGCTATTCCATTGAATATGTTGTGAAAAATTTGTGGCTCCCCTTCGTGAATGCGTATCGAACTCTGTGTCGGGTGCCGAAGGCTGAATTTCGAGCGCTTTTACAGGAGGTTGGCTCTTCATGCACTGATTCAATCGCTCCCAATTAGGTTTGAACTTGCTCTCCAAGATTCTCAGCTTTCCCAAAGGGAACCGAAGCGGCAGGATAGCTTTGCTTGTGTTACAGCGACCCGTTGAATCCACAGCACTATAGCGGACTTCAGAAATGAAGAACGTAGCCGGGAAGAGTTTGGCCCGTAGCGGGCACGGACAGTAAATATTTATCGATAGCTTTCAGTCGTAAACGCGAATAAATTCTCTAAAAAAACCTCCCGGTTTGGACCGGGAGGCAAGTGAAGCGCTAAAAACAGGGAGGTTTTTTCGCGCTATCTCGAAATGGCAAAGCTGCAGGCGGCTTTCGCGACCGGCGTTTCGTCAGTGTTTTGCCAGGCGACGCAATCGATGAAAACGAGCCGCCGGCCGGTTTTCACGATGCGCGCTTTGGCGAAAAGCGGTGACAGTGCGACGGACTTCAGATAATCGACATTGATATTGATCGCCTCACCGTCCGCGTCGGGACTGAGAGAGCGGCGCAACTCATGAAGTCCCGCAAGTTCCAGAAATGTGGAAACGATCCCGCCGTGAAGCGCTTTGATCAGCGGGTTGCCGATATGAGCGTCGTTTGGCGTAATTGAATAAAGGGCGTCGTCGCCGTTTTCCTCGACGTCAAACCGCAGCCAGCTACCGAGAGGCGAATTCAGAAGTTGCGTCATGACCGTGGTGTCTCGCCAAGACCAGTGAAATCGGGCCCGCCACTGGCGATCATGAAAGCGCCTGTTGCGCTCGCAAGCGGCCTTCCGTCGTAATCGAATATCTCTCCGCGCGTTCTGGCGATATTGCCGCTGACGGCGTGGCATTCTGCGCTGCAAATGACTTTAGCGCCAATCTCTATTGGGCTAAGATACTCAGTCTTCAAATTGATTGTGGCGATGGCTTTGGGCTTCTGAATTCTGGCGAAAACGGCAAAGCCGAAAACCGTATCGAGGATGATAGTGTAAGCGCCTGGATGCGCACTGCCGTCATCATCCTTGTATGAGAAAAAATCCGGAACCGTCGAAAAGACGCAGACCTCGTCTTCGGCGACCTTGTTCGCCTCCATCTGTAGTGTCGCGAATAATTGATGAGTCTCAGAGAAGAAAGACCTCATCACTTCCGCCCACGGCGGCATATCGTCGGTATTCTTCAGCGATGTTTCATGCTGCTGGAAATTCATCGCTATGCATTTTTCTTTGCGGCTTTGCGTTGAACGCGATGCAAGTCGTCAACGCCGCTGAAAGCGCGCCCAACCGGTTCGGAACCGAGGTCGATCAGGTTGGATTTTGCAATCGTCAGCGCCTCGATGAATTCTTCAACGCGCTTGGCGGGAAGTCCCTTGAAGGCGTCTTTATATAGATTGTCCGCCGCAGCCCGCAGGTCCTCAATCAAAGGCAGAAGCTTGTCTGTAAGATGGACGAGGTTTGCCCGACGGTCGCCCGGCGCGGGCGCTCGGCGAACCCATCCGCTTTCCTCAAGGCGGTCTATCAGCCGGCCAAGCGGCGCCGGCTCCATGTCAAGTTCGTCCGCGAGGGCGCGCTGTGTTCGCCCGTCATTTCGGTAGAGATGCGCAAGCACGAACCATTGCGCGCGGGTGAGGCCTATGTGTTTGACCCGGCGGTCAAATTCGCGCCGTAAGAGGCGCGCCACATCGTTAACCAGGTAACCTGGATTGAGGTCTATCCGATTGTCTCGCCCGTTCATCTCCCGCGATCCTTTAGGCGCCTGTTGTGCTTGCCACGTTTAATATATACTAAGTTATTAAATGTTAGTATAGCAAGAATGTCAGTCAGCCAAGCGTAGGGCCCGACGATGCGTGCGTATTTTCGATTTCAGCCTGGTTGGAATATCGGCGCGGCGGCGCTCATCGCCGCATTCCTAACGGTTTCCGGTTGCGGTTCCGGCGGCGGGGAACCCGCTGAGCCGTCGCAAGGTTCGTTAACGGAAGCGCCGGCACCTGCCAAGTCCGTAAAAATCGTCAAGCCGAAATCCGCGACGACGCGTGAAACGGTCGTCGC
>MDTA01086178.1_pt1 | contig 10661 bp, 12 predicted proteins | sample 811151 | NCBI WGS metagenome assembly MDTA01 (sample SAMN05326648, study PRJNA326480) | marine metagenome | isolation source: seawater | place: Indian Ocean: South | collected 2010 | reverse complement strand
TTTTGACAGTGGCTATTGAATGGAAGCATGTGCATTGGAGTCCAAGCAGGACGTGTCATTATTTTATGTTGATTGGTGACTTCTAATAATTGTTCTTTATGTTCATTATTTTCAGCTATTAAAGTATTAAGCCAGTAGTTGCTTAAGCTATTATTTGGTTCTTGGAAAACATGATAAGAGTTTTGTTTTCCCCAAGTTATATAAGTTTCAGCAAGTTTCCGTTTCGACTCTAAAAAAAAATTTAACTTCGAAAGTTGGGTTATGCCCAAAGAGGCATTCAGGTTTGGAAGTCTATAGTTATAAGCCGGCATGTCATGATTAAATTCCCATTTATGAGGCAATTTCCCTGTTGTTGTAAGATGTTTAGCAAGCATTGCTCTCTTGCTATCTTTCAATAAAATCATTCCTCCAGATCCAGTAGTTATGATTTTATTTCCATTAAAACTAAGTACGCCCAAGCCTCCAAATGTTCCTGTATGTTTATTATTATAAAAAGAACCCAAAGACTCAGCTGCGTCTTCAATAATTTCAATCTTATATTTTTTACAAATCTTAACGATCTTATCAATCTCACATGGAAATCCAAAAGTATGCATTGGCATACAAGCTTTAATTTGCTTAGAAGATGACTTATTCCAGCAGCCATCATCTCTAACCTCGCAATTATTTATTAAAAAATCCTCTAGATGTTTTGGCGACATTCCTAGAGTATTTCTGTCTACGTCTATAAATACTGGACTTGCACCACATAAATGAATTGCATTTACTGTTGCTACAAAAGTTAAAGATTGTGTTATCACCTCGTCTTGTGGTTTGACTTCTAAGACATTGAGACCTGCATGAAGTGCAGAAGTGCCATTGAAGGTGCTTACACAAAAATTTGAACCAGTATAAAGACCACATTTGTTTTCAAATTCTTCAACAAGAGGACCCACTGAAGAAACATAAGAGGAATCTATAGTCTTCACAAGTAGATCTTTATCTTCAGAATCAAATCTGGGTTCATGAAGTGGGATAAAATCTTGTGATTTATAGACGGATCTGATGAAATCAACAATAATTTCAGACATTATATATATTTGATTTATAACGACTTAAATTATTCGAATTACAGAACCAGCTTACAGTCTGTCTAAGACCTTCTTCAATAGTGATTTTAGGTTCGTAGCCAGTAAGTCTTCTAATTTTTGAGTTATCACACCAAAGTCTTTCAACTTCAGAGTTCTGTGGCCTCAACCTTGAGGAATCAGTCTCTAATTCAATATCAGTTTTCATAATATTCTTTATTAGGTTAAAGGTATCCAAAATAGAAATCTCATAGTTAGAACCTATGTTAATAATTTCACCAACCGTGTCTTTTGAGTCTGCTATTGCAAATAAACCTCTGCAGGTATCTTCCACAAAATTAAAGTCTCTTGTGGGAGATGTATCGCCGATCTTCACTACATCATTACCAGAAGCAATTTGAGAAATTATAGAAGGAATTACTGCCCTTGCAGACTGCCTAGGACCATAAGTATTAAAAGGTCTTGCAATAGATAAGGGTAAATCAAATGAATTATAAAAACTCATTGCAAGAGCATCGGATCCGATCTTAGACGCACTGTAAGGAGATTGAGGTTGAAGGGGATGATTTTCATCAATTGGAACATATTGCGCCGTACCGTATACTTCACTTGTCGAAGTATGGATTACTTTTTCTACTTTATTTTCTAGGGAGGCCTGACATATATTTACTGTTCCTTTTATATTTGTATCAACATAACTGTCAGGAGCAACATAAGAATAAGGAATCCCTATCAAGGCAGCTAAATGGTAAATGGTATTTACTCCTTTAGAAATTTCTTTACAGAAAAAAGGGTCTCTTATATCACCAGAAATCACTTCAAGATTTTTATGTGACTCAATCTCCTCTAACCAGCCCCAATTGTTAAAAGAGTTATAGACAGATAGTGCCCTTACTTCATGCCCTTTTGAGAGCAAGAGCTCTACAAGGTGGGAACCAATAAATCCGTCTGCTCCGGTGACTAAAGTTTTCACTTGGCTTTTAAAACTTAATCTTACCTAATTTAGATTTATCTTCTATGGAAGATAATCTTATATATTGTGAAATTACATGCATAAGGACATGATGAGCATCCTCACAAATGCCATAGTTATTGCTTGGAACATGTAAACAAAAATCGCTTATTTCCTTAGCCTTGCCTCCATCAAATCCGACAAAACTGATTGATGTAACATCCAACTCTTTTGCCGTTTCTATTGCCTTAATGATATTCGGAGAGTTTCCTGAACTTGAAACACTTAATAATATGTCACCTTTATTAGCAAATTTTGATAGTTGAAAGGAAAAAATTTCATCGTAACTTATATCGTTCGCAACTGCTGTTAAGAGAGGAGTTATCAATAAAGGAATTGCTTTAGGAGAAACAGTAGAGTCTGTAGAGGTGCCTTTAACAAGGTCGCAAACAAAATGTTCTGCAATAGAGGCAGACCCCCCATTACCACAAGTGAACATTGTTTTATCTTCATTAATATTTTTAGTTAGTATTTCAATAATAGCAATTGCCTCGTCAAGATCTAAGGAATCTGAAAAAGTTCTCAATCTTTCCATATAGCTTATAAAGAATTCTTCGAAGGACATATCGGGGTTTTGTGGGAAATAATTATTCATAGTTTTTTCAGTTATATATATTAAGAGCGGGGAAACATTTCTTGTTCTATGTGTTCGCACATAGAATGTCCTAGCAGAATATGAATCTCCTGAATTGTTGCAGTAGTTTGACCTGGAGCTATTACTAAATGATCAGCGATCTTTCCTGCATTTCCTCCGTCTTTCCCTGTAAACAAAATAGTCTCTATACCATTATCCTTACAGTATAGTAATGCTTTATTTAAATTTGGAGAATTGCCGGTTGTAGTTATTGCTAGGAACATGTCTCCTTCTCTGGCGTTGGCTTCAAGTTGCCTGGAAAAAACATCTTCGTATCCATAATCATTAGCTATTGCAGTTAAAGCAGATGTATCAGTAGTGAGTGCTTCGGCTGGTAACGCAGGTCTATCGTAAACCAGCCTACTCACAAACTCAGCTGCTAAATGTTGAGAATCTGCAGCAGAACCTCCATTACCTGCCAAAAAGAGCCTTCCACCATCTCTATAAGTCCTGAGAAGAGATTCAACTGCTAATCTAAAATTTTCAAGAGTAGCTTCATTTTCTAACAGCAACCCCTTAGCAGTTATTGAAGAAGAAAGATTCTTTTTCAAGATTTCTTTTGGATTCATGATAGTTTTAAGTAATACCCCTTTGTGCAGCTTATTATATTTGGACTTAATATCGAATAATACCTTTAAATTGGAAATTAATTTGAAACTAAGATTTGTTAGCTTCCTTGTATCTTTCTGGGGTTCCTATATCTAAAAATGACATGTTGATTATGTGTGCATTCAACTTTTCTGGATTTTTCTCAAAAAAATCAGTTTCAATTGAAAAGGCATTCTTGTCGGGAAGTACTGAGAATATATCTCTATCCATAATATAGGTCCCGGCAGAAACATAATTGGAAGAACCATCTCTCACCTTCTCTTTAAAGGTTTCTATGCTGTTGTCGTTTCCTAATACAATGTTACCAAAATCTTCACTAGTTTCTGAACTAGAAACTGCAATTGTGGCTTTTTTATTACTATTCTTATGGGCATCGATGAGCTTCTTGTAATCCATATCACATATCAAATCTCCATTCATAACCAAGAAAATTTCAGAATTGATATGCTTTTGCGAGTTCTTAATTGCACCTCCTGTTCCTAGTGGATCAACTTCTTTAGAAAAGACAATTTCTCTTTGAGTTCCTTTGAAGTAGTCTTGAATGCCCTCGTTCCTGAACCCAACAGCCAAAATGAATCGAGAAAAGCCGTTTTTTTCTAAATTTTGAATGATCAACTCAATTAAAGGTATTCCTTTGATATCTGCTAGCGCTTTGGCTTTAGAATTCGAAACTGCTTCAAATCTTGTTCCCTTGCCTCCACAGAGGATAACAGCATCTATATTCATATTTTTTTATCTTAGAAGACAGTTTTAATTTTAAATGTGTTGACCATGATAAATTATTTGACTTCCAGTGAAGTCGAACCTGAAAGGAACATGCAGCAAGTCTTTTAAAGATGACTTAATTGCATCATGTTTGGAAGGATCGGCATAACACAGCATGAAGCCTCCTCCTCCGGCCCCAAGGAGCTTTCCTCCTATGGCTCCTGCCTTAATCATTTTTTCATAAATGGTATCTATTTCATGATTAGAAATCTTCGAAGTAAGATCTCTTTTAATAATCCATTGTTCATTCAGAAGATGCCCAATATCTTTTATGGTATCTTTTTCGGACACGATTAGCTTTTCAGCTTCATTACAAATATCCATCATTTTCTTAAGTTCCTTCTCCTTTTCAGAAAGCGTAGCTATTTGTTCAGTTGCAACTTCTGAAGCTGTTCTTGAAAATCCAGTAAAGAATAACAGAAGATTATCTTGTAAAGATTCAAGTTTTCGATCCGGAATTATTAGAGGAGAAACTTCAACTTCTCTTACTCCGCCAAAATTTATCCGATTAAGTCCGCCAAAGGCTGCGGCAGTCTGATCTTGCGAACCTACAGACTCACCTATCTTATTTTGCTCAATATCTATAGCCTGAACAGCAAGATTATACTTGGATGCATATTTACTTTTCATTGCATAGCCGGCATGAAGCATCGATACAGTGAAGGTAGAGCTTGATCCCAAACCTGATCTAGCTGGAAGATCTGCATGATGAACTACCTCAACACCTTTATCGATATTTAAAAACCTTAAAACCTCCCTAACTGAAGGGTGTTCAATCTCCTCTATCGAAGCAACCTCCTCTCTTTTGTAGTACCTGACCCTATATTTATAAGGGAAAAATGGAGGTAACTCTCGTAGGGTTATAAAACAATATTTATTAATTGAAGTACTTATAACGGCTCCTCCATTTTCTCTGTACCAACCAGGATAATCAGTACCTCCGCCGAATAAAGAAATCCTAAAAGGAGTTCTTGAAATAATCATATCTTTTCTTCCGGTGACATTTCAGCATAGAAAATTTTGTACCAATCAATAGTCTTTTTTATTCCTTTACTGAAATCAACTTTTGGATTAAGTCCAAGTATTTCTCGGGCCTGATCTATATTTATGAGACGTTTAGGTATCATACTCGGCTTAGATGCATCAAATTTTACTTTCGCATCTTCATAATCTGCGGCCCTAAGAATCTCTTTAAGAGCTTCTTTTATAGTGATTGGTATACCTGAGGCTATATTTACGGGATTTGAGGTCTCGATCTTTGAAATTGCAACAACTAATGCATCAATAAAATCATCTATGTATAAAAAATCTTTTAAATCATTTCCATCTCCCCACACTTCGAAAGGATCTTGACGCTCGATTGCTCTCCTCATTAAAGCAGGAAGTACCTTAGATTTCTCCCAATCAAATTTATCATATGGGCCATACAAATTCCCGGGGCGAACTATAATTGTTTTCATTGGATTAATGATTCTAGTTGAATACATATCACAAACTATTTCTGTAAATCGTTTCATCCAAGCCACGATGTGGTAACTTTCGTAGAATTCATTTGTTACATCATCTTCTTTGACGGGAAAGTCTGTTAGTGGATAGACAGTATTTGTGCTAATGAATAAAAATTTTTCAACCTTTGCTTCGTAGGCTGCCTCGAGCATTTGCATATTCATCAGTATATTGGGTGTTAAATGTACTAGAGGCGTCCTAGCCATTATATTGGCACCTGAAGTGTTAGCGGCACACATAAATACGTAATCAATATCTTTTACTGCTTCTATACAGTTTTCCTTTATTTCAAGATCTCCTTTGATGTAGGTTATTCTGCTATCTTCGATTGAGGGCTTAGTATTATTGATGGTTGCAAAAAGATTAGCTTCGGATTTCAAAAGCTTTTTTAAAAGATTTGTACCTACAAAGCCACTCCCCCCTGTAACAAGAATATTTTTATTTTTAAGATATTCCACTCTTGATGTTCAGGCTATGAATCCTGTTTCGTCTCTTACTGATAAAATAGGATTTTTTGTTGGCCACCATATATTTAAATTCGGATCATTCCAAACATATGTGAATTGCCCTTTCTGATTGTAATAAGTACTTTGTTTATAGTGAAAAATAGCCATAGAGCTTAAAACTAAATGTCCATTTCCAAATTTAGGAGGAATAAGTACTTGATGCCTGTTTTTATCAGACAAGGTAAAAGAATCCCATTGCAAATATTGATCTGATTCAGAATCATTGTTCATCACTACCAAATAGAAAGATCCGTAGTGACAAGAAACTAACTTCCAAGTTTCTTCATCGCCATGAATTCCTCTAAGCACATTTTTATTTGAAACAGAAATATCATCTTGAATGAAGTCGACATTTATACCTTTCTCGGCATAATCATCTTTATTGAACGTCTCGATATATTGGCCTCTAAAATCTTCATAAATGGACGGTTTTATTAGCTTGACCCCTGCGAGTTTGGAGTTTGTTATTTCGATCATTAGACATCTCCCTCATTAAAATAATTTTTTCGAGATTTAAATTCTTCCTTGTTTTCTAAGAACCATTCCCAAGTCTCTTTCAAACCATCTTCAAGAGAAGTGCTAGCCTCGAAATTAATCCACTCCTTAGCTCGCGTCATATCCATAACCCTTTTAGGAAATCCAGAGGGCTTTGTTGCATCAAATTCGAATTCAAAATCTATAAATGATTGCATGGTTTCAACTAGCTGACGAATAGTTACTGCATTGCCACTTCCAATGTTGACAAAATCTCCTCTTGTACCAAAGTGAAGTGCTTTTATAACTCCTTCAGCGGCGTCTTTGCTGTATGCAAAATCCCTAATGGCATTGCCATCTCCCCAAATTTTGAGGGGGTTTTCTCCATTTTGGATTCTCATCATTAGCGAAGGAATAACCATTGCGTTTTCAGGATCAAAATTGTCTCCAGGACCATAGACATTACACGGTCTAACAATTGAATAATCTAAATTATATTGCTCGTGATAAGTTGAAATTTGTAATTCTGCCATCCTTTTTGCCCATCCTGGAGCTTGATCCATCGGAGGACCGTCTCTATTTTCGGTTTCAATAAAGACCTCACTACTCGAATATGCTCCTATGGAACTGGTATAAACTAGTTTTTTTATACCATTCCTCCTAGAGGCCTCTAGAACATTGGTATTAAACATAAGAAGAGGTACAAGAAAGCTTGCAGGCTGAGACTTAGTAACTTCAATAGAACCTTTAATCCCCGCCAAATGAAATACATAGTCAACATTTTTAGTTACCTTCAAGCAGGTACTGAGATCAGTCAAATCTGCATATATGTGTTCTACCCGATCATCTACCTTTAAATTATCGAGCGAAACAATTTTCACATTGGCATTTCCATCAGCTAAATATTTGACAACTTGTCGTCCAATTAAACCTGTTCCTCCCGTTACAAGGATGTTTTTATTTGAATATTCTTTAAGTACGTCTTTTATCTTCAAAGTTCTTTAGTGGTTTTTAATTTAAATTACTGCTACTTGTCGTTGTAGAAAGCACCATTTTCTATTAGCAAGGTAGCATGAGATTCTTCCCCATTTAAGGCTGCATCAAATGCAGGGAATATATCCTCTGGCTCCTCAAGGCTTACAACATTCACGTTGGTTAGCATGGATCTGAAAATATCTGTATAGTCAGCCGTGTGCTGGGGGCCACCATCTAGAGGTTCTTTTGGTCCTATAGAAGTTCTTATAATGACTCTAGGCTTCATAGAGCCTTTAGACATGTATTCAATCTTATCCAAGTGGTTTACAAGTTGATTACAAGCAACTATCAAAAAATCAAATCGAGGAAAGCAACTTACTGGCACAAAACCATTTAGAGCTAAACCCGTAGACATGCCCATTTGAACATCTTCAAATACCGGAGTTTCTATTTTTTTTGAGTCATCGATACTCTCAAGAGTATTATAAATTGCATTTCCGCTATATTTCACCGATTGGCCTAAGAAGATGGTTCTTTTGTCTTGTGCAAGGAAATCCATAGCCCTTATTAATTCATCTTTGTATTTCATTTTTAGCCTTCTTTTAAAACAATACCCAATTCCCAGTTCCGTGATGTGGATAAAGTCTTTCATACTTATAATAGTGGACATCTTCAGGAATTGTGCTTTTTTTATTCCAAGTCTCATCTGTTGGTGTGTTTGTACTCATATTGTTGTCTTCCACAACAAATTCTAGAGGTAGATGAAAGTTTCTTGAGTATTTGTAGCACTCATGAAACACACCTGTTTCAAAAGTCATGTCACCAATAAAGCACCATACTTTACTTGGAGAGTCTTTTAGCTTGAATGATTGAGCCATTCCTAGAGCGATAGGTAAAGAGCCACCCACAATTGAAGAAGAATAGAATTTATACTTTTGAGAATTTACTCCCATGCTTCTTCCATCAAGGATTAAATTGAATAGTTCTTCGGGATCAAATCCATGAAGCAAAGCATGGTAATGATTCCTCCAAGAGGAAAACACCCAGTCCTCTCTAGATATCTTCTCAAAGATTTTTATAAGTTGATCTTCGTTATTTCCTGAAAGATGGACAGGGGCTTTAATTCTACCTTCTTCGTAAGCCTCTTTTACTCTAAGCTCAAAATCGATTAAATCTTGTTTTGTCATAAGATAAACTCTCCTAACATCTAATTTCGCGTGACTATACAGTCATTAAGTGTAGAAATCACCATAGATTTTAAAATTCTGTATTTTGACTCTTATACCTTTAGTATTTACTAATTTTCAATCTTCTGCATAAAACTTTCATGAATATTGTTAAAATCAGTGCTTAACAGGTCTAATTTAAGAAAAATCGAGGCCAGTTGCACAACACCGACACCAGCTAGTTGCTTATAAGAGCCGTCCAATATCAATTTCTTAAATTCATTCCTACTTATCTTTCTAACTTTTATTCCTTGTTCGGAAATTGTTCCTTCTTTAGCTATTGGATTAAGACCAAGAAATATAAACTCACTATTTTTGATGCGGTTCATCATAAGATGATAATTTCCAATATAAACAAAATCTGCGGTCATTCCCGTTTCTTCTAGAAATTCTCTTCTCGCAGCATCAAGGGGGTTTTCACCCTTTTTTATCCCACCAGCAGGTAATTCTAAAGTCACAGCATTCAAGTTTGGACGAAACTGCTCAACCATTATGAAGTTGCAGTCAGCATCTATGACGCAACAAATGACGGAATCACCTGTGACAATTCTATAATAGGGATCATCTGCAACACGCTCATCTTTATAACCTTCTTCTATGCTAAAGAATGGATTAGAGAAGATTTCATTGAATTTATACATCATTCAATAATACCTATCACGGTCAAATACTAAAAAGGTCCTTTAAATCTCGTTTCGTGGCTAAAAAGCTGATACTGATTAAGATTACAACTTTTTAGTCCCAACATATTTTCCGCTTTCCTAACTATATCAAAGGCATTGGGATAAAACTCGTCCTCTAATACCCTAGTTGTAGGACATGGAACTTGTTTAAACCCTATTCTTTCAATGGGCATTTTTAAATATTTAAAGGAATTTTTTTGAACATTAAATGCAATTTCTCCACTTAAACCTGAAATTAGCCAGTCATTATCGGCAACAATACATGTCCCAGTTGATTTTACTGATTCTATTATTTCATCAATACAACTTAAATCTGTTGACTTGATATCGTATATTGATGAGTGCACACCATGTTCATTATCTAATATTTCTGCCGCTAATTTTGCTTCAACGTTCATCCATGAAGAAGCAATAATCGTGAGATCGGATCCAGCTCTTAAACACTCTGGTCTATTAAGTTCCATTAAAAACTCACCCTCAGGAACTTGACCTTCTTGCCAATAAAGCCATCTATTTTCGATAGATATTACAGGTCCATTGAATCTTATTGCGCTTTTAATCATTCCTTTAGCATCTTTGGGAGATGTTGGCATTATTACTTTAAGACCAGGTATCTGAGCAAACAATCCATGTAGAGATTTGGAATGTTGATAGCCCTGACCCCAACCTCTTCCAACTACTGCTCTTATTAACAAGGGTACATCTTGTTCGCCTTTAGTATTGTATGATTGAGTTGAAATCATATTAACGATCTGATTTATTGCTAAAAGCATAAAATCAACACGGATGTGGACTTGTATTGGTCTTAGCCCTGTCAAGGCGGCGCCAAGTGCTAATCCTGTTGTAGCATCCTCGCTGATAGGAGTTGTTATTACCCTTTCCTTGCCAAACCTATCTTCGAGACCATCTAAAGTTCCAAACATTTTTGTTTCACCTCCAATCACAAAAACATCTGAATTCAACTCCATTTCTTCCTTAATGGCTTCATTTATAGCATCTTGGTAAGATAAAATTTTCATAAAAATTAGAAGACTCCTTTATATAAATCTGAAGGATCTGGAAGATCATCTTTCAACGCCATGGAAAAATCACCATCTATTCTGGACTGGACCTCCTCAAGAATCGAATTTATTTTCTCTTTAGTTATGCCATAGTCCAAAGCAGACTCCTGCATTAGGGCTAGTGGTCTTTTATATTTATATTC
>MDTA01050861.1_pt1 | contig 10662 bp, 7 predicted proteins | sample 811151 | NCBI WGS metagenome assembly MDTA01 (sample SAMN05326648, study PRJNA326480) | marine metagenome | isolation source: seawater | place: Indian Ocean: South | collected 2010 | reverse complement strand
TTGTCCGATAATGTATCTTTATCTAGTCATAAAGATGAAATTCCGACTGGAGTATCTATTGAAAGTGCATCTTATATAGAAAACAATAAAGAATCAAAGACTGATGATTATACACAAGATGAAATTTTAAGTGGTAACTCAGAGGAAGAATACACTCCTAAACTTTTTTCTGAGGATCAAAATCATGAAGATGAAATTTCTAAAATTAAAGATGAGAGAAACGAAACAGATCGTTTATTTGATCAAGATACAAACGAGGATGAAGATTTTGAAATTCCTGCATTTTTAAGAAGACAAAAGTTTTAATGATCAAATTAAATATTAATGAAAACTCAACCATCATCACTGGATTTTTCTCATTTTCCAGTGATGTTGAGCGAAGTCATTCAAATCTCTTCACCAAAAAATGGAGGAATGCATCTTGATTGTACTTTTGGTGGAGGCGGGTATTCCAAAGAATTTTTAAAATTTCAAAATACAAGAGTGATTGCAATTGATAGAGATAACGCTGTTGTCTCTATTGCTAATAAATTACAAAAAAAATTTCAAAAAAGATTCAAATTTTTCAGACTAAAATTTAGTCAAATAGATAAAATTTTAACTAGGGATTTTGATACTATAGTTTTTGATCTTGGTCTTTCTTCTATACAACTTAATAATCTTAAAAGAGGTTTTTCTTTTAAGTCAAAGGACAGTCTAGATATGACGATGGGTCTTTCTGATATATCAGCACAAGACGTTATAAATAATCTTAGTGAGGAAAAATTAAAATTGATTATAAAAATTTTGGGAGAGGAAAAAGATGCATCAAAAATAGCAAAAAATATAGCCACTGCTAGATTGGAAAAAAAAATTACAAGAGTAGATGAGCTTGTAAAAATAATCGAAAGAAGTAAAAAAAAGAAATTTACTCAAAAAATTAATCCTAGTACAAAAACTTTTCAAGCATTAAGAATTTTTGTTAACAAGGAAGTAACAGAACTTGTAAAAGGAATTACAAATGCAAGCAAGTTATTAAAACCTGGAGGAAAAATTATAGTTGTAAGTTTTCACTCCATAGAGGACAAAGTTATAAAATATTTTTTTAATAATTATTCTTCAAATAAGTCAAGACCCTCAAGATATTTACCAGAAAACTTGAATGATAATCATTTTTTATTTGAAAAATATAATAGAAAAGTTTTTAAACCTTCTTCTAATGAAGTTTCAATAAACTATGCCTCACGATCGGCTAAATTAAGATTTGCTATAAGAAGTAAAAATAATTTCATCAAACCAACTGACTTATTTAAAAAGTTTAGAAAATTTTTAGAAATCGAGGCTATCAATGTTTAAATTGAGAATATTCATCTCTATTATCACTTTTTCTTCACTAATGATATTTACTTCTTTTATAAAAAATCAAACTCGAGAAATAGAGAAGAATATTTCAAATTTAAATAAAGAAATTTTAATCAAAGAAAAAGACCTAAACGAATCAGAATTGGATTTCTCATATTTAACTTCACCTGCTGTCATCCAAAGTAAAATTGAACATTTAGATAACGAAAATTATTTGATTATGGAATATTCAAAAATATATTTGAGTCTTTCAGATTTTACAAATGTGGAACATAAGTATGCGATCCAGGAAAATAAAAATGAGAAAAAAACAGAAAAAAATTAAAAATCTTGATATAAATCAAACTAGTTTTTATTTTGAAGATTATTTAGAGACAAATAAAAAAAATAAATCTCTACATAAAAATAAGTTATTCCAGGACAGAATATATCTACTATTTTTTTTATTTTTTTCACTCATTTTTATATTTAGTATAAGAATAATTCATGTCTCTTTAAACAAAATTCAAATTTTTAGTCATGAAAGTATATCAAAAAAAAATAATCTACTTAGGAGAGATATTGTTGATCGACATGGAGAATTAATTTCACGAAATATAAAATCATTTCATGCTGCAATTAATCCTAAGTACATAAAAAACAAAAATAATTTTTTATTAAAATTAAGAATTAATTTTCCAGATCTTCCATTCAGAAAAATTGAAAACAATTTAAATAAAGGAAAATATTTTTATCTAAAGAAACGAATTACTCAATTTGAGAAAGAAAAGTTATGGGCTTTAGGTGAAAAAGGTATTATTTTTGAACCATTCCAAACTAGAGTATATACACACTCAAATTTGTATAGTCATATTATTGGTCAAGTTGATTATGATAATTATGGCATTTCAGGAATAGAAAAATATCTTGACAAAGAGCTTCGAGATAAAAATTTGACTAATTTCCCAATAGTTTTAACTTTAGATACAAATATTCAACACCTGATTAACCAAGAACTTAATAAAGCTCTTTTAACTTTTAAAGCAACCGGCGGCGCATCGCTTTTAATGGATGTAAATAATGGAGACATCTTATCTTTAGTATCCCTGCCAAATTATGACATAAATTTAAGATCTGATGTAAAAGATATTAAGTATATGAATAAGATTTCGAAAGGTGTTTACGAGTTAGGCTCAATTTTTAAAACATTCACCGTCGCTTTAGCTCTGGACAATGATATTGTTACACCTAAGACAATAATAAAAAATTTACCTCAATCTGTAAGTTGTTCAAAATATGAAATTTCAGATATTAAAAATTTTCCAAAGAATTTGTCAGTCGAGGATATTTTGGTTAGGTCCTCAAATATTGGAACATTGCTTATTGCAAGAAAAATTGGAGAGGAAAAATATAAAAAGTTTATCAATGATGCCAAATTACTTAAAAGTCCTGAAATTCAGTTAGAGGAAGTGGGAAATCCAATAAATTTTGATTGGAACAGATGTAAATTAGAAACTGTTTCATATGGACATGGTATTACTACAACACCATTGCAGGCCGCAACAGTTTATGCATCCTTAACTAATGGTGGAAAATTAATTAGACCAAACCTAATTAAAGGCAAAAATGAGCTAAATTTTGAAAGAATAGTTTCTAAAAAAACTAGTAAACAAATTAATGATATTTTAAGAAAAGTAGTTACTGAAGAAGAAGGAACCGCTAGTTTAGCCGATGTTTTCGGCTATAATGTTGGAGGAAAAACAGGAACTTCTGAAAACTATCATAATAAAAAAGAAAATTTGAATACTTTTATATCTGTTTTTCCATCACAAAACCCTAAATATGTTTTGTTAGTAATGCTTGAAAATCCACAAGTTGCAGAAGATTTAATCTATGATTATAGAGGGTTGAAAATAAAAGCCTCTAGGAATGAGGCTGGATGGAATTCAGTCTATGTATCAGGCAAAATAATAAAAAAAATTGGACCAATTTTAGCCATAAAAGATAAAGATTTTAATAGTCAATATGTTGCTGAAAAAGTTAATTAAAAATATTCCATTAGATAAAAAAAAAATTAAAATAAATGGTTTAGCAATTAATAGTAAAAAAGTTCAAAAAGGATATATTTTTTTTGCAATAAAAGGCCATAATAATAATGGTGAAAAATTTATTAAAGAAGCAATTAAAAAAGGGGCCTCTGTAATAGTATGTTCAAAAAGTTGTAAATATTTTAATAAAAGTATTGTCACAATTAAGACATCTAATGTAAGATATTTGTTAAGTGAAATATCATCAAAATTTTTTAATTTAAAACCTAAAAATATAATAGCTGTGACTGGAACTAATGGCAAAACTTCAGTAGCAGATTTATTTTATCAAATTTTGTTGATAAACAAGGTACCTGTAGCATCAATCGGTACCCTTGGAATTAAGTTTAAAAAAAAAATAATTAAATCTAATTTAACTTCACCTGACACGATTTTTCTTCATCAAACTCTTGAAAAAATAAAAAAAGAGGGTATCGATAACGTCATCATCGAAACTTCTAGCCATGGATTAATCCAACATAGAATTGATCATATAAATTTTAATGCAGGTATTTTCACTAATCTCAGCCAAGATCATTTAGATTATCACAAATCAATGCGTTCCTACCTTAAGGCAAAAATGATTTTATTTAACAAAATAATATCAAAAAAAAAGATAATAATAACTGACAAAACACTGAAACAGTATGAGCTTTTAAAAAGGATTTCTGAAAAAAGACAATTACAACTAGTCGATATTAGTTTAATTGAAAAAAAATTAATTAAGAATAAGAATATTAAATTTAAAAATTTCCAAATAAAGAACCTTTCTATGGCTATTGCAGCTGCAAAGTTATGCAATTTAAAAGAAAAAAAAATTTTTCGTTCAATAAATAAAATTAAAGATGTAGATGGTAGATTAGAACTAGTCAAAATATTTAGCAACAATGTCAGTGTCTATGTTGACTTTGCTCACACACCTGATGCGCTTCTTAAATCTATTACAGCACTTAAAGACTCAGATAATAAAGATGTATCAATTATCTTTGGTTGCGGCGGTAATCGTGACTTTAAAAAAAGACCCTTAATGGGAAAAATAGCTAGTCAAAATTGTAAAAATATTTACGTAACTGATGACAATCCAAGAGATGAAAAACCTGAGAAAATAAGAAATGAAATTATTAAAGTCATTAAAAATAAAAATTGCTTTAACATTAAAGATAGATCAATTGCTATTAAGACGGCAATAATTAATGCTGAACCAAATGAAAAAATTTTAATTGCTGGTAAAGGACATGAGAGTCAACAAATATATAAAAAAAAAACAATTTCGATTTCAGATAAAAAAATTGTTAGTAATTTTAATTATAAAAATAAAAAATTATCAAATAAACAATTAACTTTTCTACAAAATAAAAAGATTTTCAAACAAATAAAAAAAAATACAAAGATAGAAGATTTCCATGGTCTTGCGATTGACTCTAGATTAGTGAAAAAAAATAATTTATTCTTAACAATTAAAGGTAAAAACCATGACGGATCAAACTTCATCTCTTCTGCACTTGACAAGGGAGCAAAACATATTGTTTCATCGAAGAAATTAAAAAAATATAAAAATAAGATCATTAAAGTAAAAAACGAAATAAAATTCTTAAATAGTTTTGCTAAAAAAAAAAGGGATATCTCTCGAGCTAAAATATTTGCTGTTACCGGTAGTGCTGGCAAAACTTCTTTAAAGGATTTGATAAAAGGACTATTGCAACACTATGGAGAAACACAAAGTTCCCCTAAATCATACAATAATCACTTTGGAGTGCCACTTAGTCTGTCAGAATTAAGTGTAGGTCACAAATATGGAGTATTTGAAGTAGGTATGAGCAAACCTGGTGAAATTAATAATTTAAGTAAATTAATAAAACCAGATATTGCTATTATAACAAACATTGGAGAGGCTCACATTGAAAATTTCAAAAGCCTTAAGGGTATCGCAGATGCTAAAGGAGAAATCATTAATAATGTAAATAAAAATGGAACTATAATTTTAAATAAAGACGATAAATACTTTAATCATTTGAAAAAGAAGGCAAAATTAAAAAATCTAAATATTGTTTCATTCGGCCTTAGTAAAAAATCTGAAGTTTTCCCAATTAACTTTAACAATAAAAGGAGTAATCTTTATAGAATAAGAGTAAAAGATCAAATTTTAAGTCTTAAACTAAAGAATCTTAATATATACAATGTCTTATCATCCCTCGCTTTATTGAAAACATTAAATCTTAACTTAAACGAAGTTGTAAATTTTTTAAGCAATTATAAATCTGGAGAGGGACGAGGAAGAGTGCACAATGTCAAAAGATACGGAAAATTGTTTAAATTTATCGATGAGAGTTATAATGCCAATCCTCTGTCTGTAAAAACAGCAATTAATAATTTCAGAAAAATAAAGAAAAAAAATTTTAAAAAATATTTGTTTCTTGGAGATATGCTTGAGCTAGGTAAAAAATCCGACTCTCTTCACAAAAGTTTATCAAAAGTTATTAACAATTCTGATATAGACAAAGTCTTTATTAAAGGTGATAAATCTCTCATCACATATAGGAATTTAGATAAAATTAAGCGTGGAAATATTTTTCAACAGGATGAAGATGTAGATTTTACTTTTAAAAGTATTATAGCTAATAATGATTATTTAATGATTAAAGGATCTAATGCAACTGGTTTAAATAATTTAAGCAAAAAAATAATCAAAGGTAATCTAATTAAAAAAAGTAATTAATGTTATTTCATTTTTTCACATCATTGATTGATCAATATTCTTTTTTTAATGTTTTTAAGTATTTAACTTTTAGAACAGGATTATCAGTAATAACTTCTCTGGTTGTTGTTTTTATCATTGGTGCACCTCTTATAAAAATTTTCTCTGAAAAAATGATAACTGGACCTATCAGACAGGATGGTCCAATCGATCATATTGTAAAAAAATCTGGAACACCAACAATGGGAGGAGTTATTATTATTATAGGTATTATCTTGAGTACGTTATTATGGGCAGATTTAACTAATATTTATGTTTGGACATTAATATTTGTTTCGTTAAGTCTTGGAGCATTAGGACTTTTAGATGATATTTTAAAAATAAAATTGAAAAATTCCAGCGGTCTTAAATCAAGTTATAAATTCCTTGGGCAATTGATTATTGGGATGATTACTTTATTTATTCTTATATATTATTCTGAGCACCAGTATCTTTATGAACTTTATTTTCCATTTTTTAAAAATTTTGTTTTACAAATGGGGTTACTTTTTATTCCTTTTGGTTTGTTTATAATTATTGGGGCATCAAATGCTGTAAACTTAACTGATGGTCTTGATGGACTTGCTACAGTGCCTGTAATGTTAGTTGCTTCATCTTTCACTTTAATTTCATACGTGGTTGGAAACACCATTTTTTCTGAGTATCTTCAAATTCAATATATTCCTGATGTTGGTGAGCTCTCAATATTTTGTGGGTCTATAGTTGGAGCATGTCTAGGTTTTCTATGGTACAACGCCCCTCCTGCAAAAATATTTATGGGTGACACAGGATCATTATCTTTAGGCGGTTCCTTAGCAGCAATAGCTATAATCGTGAAACATGAGATAGTTTTAGGTATTATTGGTGGGCTTTTCGTTCTAGAAACAGTTTCAGTAATTATCCAAGTAATATCTTTCAAATTGACCGGAAAAAGAATATTTAAAATGGCTCCTATTCACCATCATTTTGAAAAAAAAGGGTGGGCAGAGTCAACGATAGTAATTCGTTTTTGGATTATAGCAATAATCTTAGCATTGGTAGGACTAGCGACATTAAAACTAAGGTAACAAATGTTCTTTGACAAAAAATTAACTGAATTATCTTTTTTAGTTTATGGCTTGGGTTTGACTGGTCGTTCAGTAATTAATTTTTTAAAAAAGAATAATATAAATAATTACACAGTATGGGATGATAATAATAAGAATATGACCAAAAAAAAAAAGACTTTTAATATAAATAAATCTTTCAAAAGTGTAGATTTTATAGTGTTGAGTCCTGGAGTAAGTTTAAATAATTCAAAAAATAAAAAAAATTTAATCAAATATAAAAAAAAAATTATAACTGATATAGATCTCATTTTTTTATTTAAAAAATTTTCAAAAAGTATCGTTGTTACTGGGACTAATGGGAAATCAACTACATGCAAAATAATAGATCATGTTCTAAAAAAAAATGGATTTAAAACTGTAATTGGTGGAAATATTGGAACCCCGATTCTTGATCTTAATATAAATAAAAATAGTTACTTAATTATTGAAGCTTCATCTTTTCAGCTATCTCACTCTAAATTTATACGTCCAGACTTTGCAGTTTTACTAAATATTTCAAACGATCATTTAGACTGGCACGGGAGTATGAAAAATTATGTGAATTCAAAATTTAAGCTTTTTAGACTACAAAAAAATAATCAGTACTCTTTGATAAGCAATAAATTTAAATTAAGTTATAAAAAAAAAAAATTTCTTGGTAAATTAATTATTCCTAAAATTCATGTTTATAAAAAATTTAAAATTAAAATTAAAAATTCCTATTTTAATTCTAATATAAATGATGAAAATATGTCTTTCGTTTACTCACTTGCAAAAAAATTAAAAATTAGCAATAGCTCTTTTTTTAGATCATTAAAAACCTTTAAAGGATTAGAACATAGATATGAAGTATTTCTTAAAAAGAAAAATCATACATTTATAAATGACTCCAAAGCGACTTCATTTCAAGCAACTAAATTTGCTTTAGAAAATACAAAAAATATTTTTTGGATAGTTGGGGGCCTTCCAAAAAAAAATGATAAAATTCAACTTAAAAATTTAAAAAAAAATATAGCTAAATCTTACATAATAGGTAGACATACTAACTTTTTCAAAAAACAAATTAAAAATGAAATTGATTACAAAGTAACCAAAAATTTAAAAAATTCAATAATTCAGGTTTTAAAAGATATAAAAATACTAAAATATAAATATAATAATATATTATTAAGCCCTGCCTCAGCGTCATTTGACCAATTTATTAACTTTGAAAAAAGAGGAGAAAAATTCAAAGAATTAAGTCGTCATTATGCAAGAAAATATATTTAAAATATTTTTCGTTAATTATTGGCGAACTATCGATAAAAAAATTCTTATTTGTTTTTTAATTTTGTTTTTTCTTGGTTTATTTTTTTCATTCTCTTCTACTTCATCTTTAGCAGGCGAACGTTTAAATAAGAATTACTATTTCTTCTTTTCAAAGCATTTAATATTTACGATCATATCTCTTGTTATTATGATCTCGATTTCAATAATAGAAACTTCAGTTTTTAAGAGATTTATAATTCCCTTATTTATACTATCTTTTATTTTTTTAGCTTTAGTTCCTCTAATTGGAATTGAAGTTAAAGGAGCAAAAAGATGGCTAGATTTTTATCTTTTTAGATTGCAACCTATAGAACTTTTAAAGCCTTTTTTTATTCTTGCAACAGTCAAAATTTTAACATTCAATAGTTTTAAAAATTCTCAAATTAAATACTTATTAAGTTTTTTATTATTATTTTCAGTAATTATCTTATTAATTGATCAGCCTGATCTAGGTCAGTCGATCTTACTGATAATAAGTTGGGTCGCAACTGTTTTCATTTCAGGAGTAAGTTTATTGTATATATTAGGTTTTTTCTCAGTTTTTTTAATATTAATCAGCTCAATTTTATTTCTAATGCCTGAGAAATTTGGCTATGTTATCAATAGGTTAATCTCGTTTGTTGACCCAAGCCAAGGTGATAAGTTTCAATCTTCTTCTGCACTTGATGCAATTAAACTTGGAGGTCTTACTGGGCAAGGAATGGGTGAAGGAATTTTAAAAGACAGTGTTCCTGAGGCACATACTGATTACATTATAGCAATAATTTCAGAAGAATATGGATCAATTATTTCTATAATGATCATTATATTGTTTCTTTATATTTCATTTAGAATAATAAAAAATTGTATTAATCAAGAAGATCCATTAATTAAAATTTCTTTATGTGGTTTGGCTGCTTTATTAGTATTCCAAACATTTATTCATGTTGCTGTTAATACAAATCTCATACCCACAACAGGCATGACGTTACCATTTCTAAGTTATGGGGGCTCCTCTTTAATTGGAAGTGCAATACTTGCTGGAGTAATTCTTAATTATACAAAAAATAAAACATATTTATATGAGTAAAAAGATAAAAATAATTATTGTTGCTGGCGGTACAGGAGGCCATGTGTTTCCAGGCATTAACTTAGCAAAACATTTAATCAATAAAAGTTTTTACGAGGTTAATTTAATAACAGATAAAAGAGGGCAGCGATATTTAAATAATTCCCAAAATATTCAAACATCTATATTACCTTCATCTCCATTTAAAACAAAAAATCTATTAGTAAAGTTATTTTCAATAATTCATATTATTTACTCAATTCTCAGATCTTTAATTCATCTAATATTAAAAAAGCCGTCAATAATTTTTGGGATGGGAGGATACGCATCTTTTCCAATTTGTATTGCAGCAAGTTTATTAAGAATAAATTTCGTGATTTATGAGAACAATTTAGTTGTAGGTAAAGCAAATAAATATTTACTTCCATTTACAAAAAAAATACTTATTTCGAATGATGAACTTGAGGGAATTCCAAGTAAATTTCAAAACAAAATTTACAAAATTGGTAATATAATAAAAACAGAAATATTGAACTCATCGAATTTAAAAAAAAAAATAGTAGATGACAAAAAATTAAATTTACTTATTCTTGGTGGAAGTCAAGCAGCTAAAGCATTTGCAGAATTACTTCCTCATATTTTTAAGAAATGTTATGATCAAGGTATTAAACTAAAAATTTACCAACATTGCCTTACAAGCCAAAATGATAATCTTAAAAGATTTTATAAAAAAAATAATATTGAGTCAGAAATATTTAATTTTAGTTACAATTTAGAAAAATATTTTTTACAAACCAATTTAGCAATTACAAGATCTGGCTCTTCAATGTTAGCAGAATTAACAAATGCAAAATTACCTTTTATTTCTGTTCCATTACCTTCTTCTGCTGATGACCATCAGCTTAAAAATGCTCTTTATTATCAAAGAAAAAAATTAGCTATGATGATAGAGGAGAAAGAGTTAGACAGCAAGTTGGCTAATGTCATCAAAGATATTTACATGAATAGATCAATTTTAGATGAAATTTTACAAAATCAAAGACAATTTTCTGACAAAAATGTTTATAAAAATATAGA
>MDTA01186136.1_pt1 | contig 10663 bp, 10 predicted proteins | sample 811151 | NCBI WGS metagenome assembly MDTA01 (sample SAMN05326648, study PRJNA326480) | marine metagenome | isolation source: seawater | place: Indian Ocean: South | collected 2010 | reverse complement strand
TTTTATCTTTAATTATTTTATCAATTGTTTCGTTGGTCGCTGTAATATTTATTGGCGAGTTTAAAGAAAGAAAGAATATTGAAATTTCCCAAAATTTTAACAAAGCAAAAATATTAATAGAAAAAAATAGATCTCAAGAAGCCTTTACGATTTTAGAAAAAATTATTTTTGAAAAAAATAGTTTTTATTCTCCATCAGCATTAAATTTGATTGTAGATAATAATCTTACCCAAGATGAAAAGAAAATTTTGTCATATTATGATCAAATAATCTCTAAAACTAAGCTGGATTTAGAGACAAAAAATTTATTTATTTTTAAAAAAATAATTTATATTGGTGATGATATAGAAGAAAACGAATTATTGACTAATTTAAATCCAATTATTCGTTCAAATTCTTTATGGAAAGGCACAGTTTCTGACTATATTCAAAAATATTACTTATCTTCTGGTCAATCAAAAAAAGCAAAAGAATTTGAAAACTCAATTAACAAATGAAAAGGACTCTTTATTTAATTTTTTTAGTTCTTTTATTAAATAACTGTTCATTCGATAATAAAACGGGGATTTGGACTGGAAGTAAGAATGTATCAAAGAAAAAAGATGTAAAAGATTCAAATATAGAACTTATTTTTAAAAAGCAAAATGAAATTATTAAAGATAAAGAGCTGCCGTTAAAGCAAAATTTAAATTTAGAGAGGCCAATAATATTTACTGATTGGAATCAAAGTTACCAAAATAAATCCAATTATATTGGGAATGTTTCATTTTTTAATGAAGGAAATTACAAAAAATTTTCAAATATTTCAAAGTCAAAAGTAAATAAAAATATTCTTGTAAATAAAGATAATTTATTTTTTTCAGATATTAAAGGTAATATCGGGGTCTTTTCTCTTACAGATAATAAATTAATATATAAATTTAATTTTTATAAAAAAAAATTTAAAAAAACCAAAATAATTATAAAATTAATTATCGAAGATGAATCAATAATTGCAGCAGACAATTTAGGTTATGTGTATTCAATTAATTTGAGAGAAAAAAAACTTAATTGGGCTAAAAATTTTTTAGTACCATTTAGATCTAATTTAAAAATTATAAACAAGACTTTATATTTGTCTGATGAAAAAAATAAAATTACCTTAATTGATATTCAAACGGGAAGAAAAGTAGATGAATTTTATACACAGCCTCCTAAAGCCGTCTCTAAATTCGAAAGTAACCTTGCACTAGATAGTAATGGTAATTTATTATTTTTATCAACTAATGGCTCTTTATACTCATTAAATCTTAGAAATCAAAAAACTTTAAATTGGATACAAAATTTTAAGCCTGAAAATGAAATAATTTTTAAAGGAAAACCAATTACTTTATTTAACGGTTTAATTATTGTTTCATCTGAAAAAGGCATTTCTATGCTAAGTGAGAACGGTAAAAAAATTTGGGACTTAAGTATTGAGTCAAATATTTCACCAATTATCTCTGGAAATACTATTATTACAATAACAAAAGATAATTATTTATTATTAATTGATAAGGAAAATGGTGAGATTATTTACTCTAAAAATATATATTTACTTATAAAAAATGACTTTAAAAAAAATTTAAATAGAAAAATAAATACTATAGAGAATATCTTTTTTGTAAATAATAAGTTGTTATTAATCTCAAACAATTCATATTTTATAGAAATTAATTTACAAAATAATTTAAATGTAAACTCAATAAAAAAAAACCCTTTTGATATATCAAGTAATATCGTTTTTTTAAAAAATAAAATGATTTTCGTTAGTAATTCAAAAAAAGTTTATACGGTTAATTAAGAACTTGACTTATTACTTAAAAGTGAAAGCTGCGTAATTTTTTCGTTTCCAAGTTTATCTAAGGCTTTAACAGGGTACTCTCCAGTAAAATAGTGATCACTAAATTGAGGATAATTATTGTTTCTTTTTTCATTAAGTAAAGCTTTGTACAAACCATTTATACTTAAAAAATTACAACTTGTAGCTCCTAGAAAATTACAGATTTCCTTTGTGTTTTTATTACTTGATAGCAGTTCTTTTTTTGTTGGCATATCAACTCCGTAAAAGTCTGGATATTTAATTTCAGGACAAGCTATTCTCACATGAACCTCTTTTGCACCTGCTTTGTAAAGCATTTTAACTATTTTACTACATGTTGTTCCACGAACTAAAGAGTCATCTATCAAAACAACCGATTTATTTTTTAATATACTTTTTGTGGAACTAAGTTTAAGTTTTACCCCAAAACTTCTAATATTTTGGGTAGGCTCAATAAATGTTCTACCTACATAATGGTTTCTTATTAAACCAAGCTCAAATTTTATATTTGACGACTGAGAAAAACCAATTGCAGCAGGCACACCAGAGTCTGGCACTGGAACGACTATATCTGCTTGTATACCCGACTCCTTAGCTAGCTCTATACCAAGCCTTTTTCTATATTCATAAGCACATTCGCCATTTAGTATACTATCAGGCCTAGCAAAATAGATATATTCGAATATACATGGTCTAGATTTAATTTTATTAAAAGGTTTAAAACTTTTTATTTTATTATCCTCTACAACTACCATTTCTCCATTTTCAACTTCTCTAATAAATTTTGCGTCAACAATATCTAAGGCACAAGTCTCAGATGCAAATATATATGAATTACCTAGTTTTCCGATAACCAAAGGTCTAATACCTAATGGATCTCTTATACCAATTAATTTTTTATTTGTTAAAATTACTAAAGCGTAACCACCTTGAATTTTAAAGAGGGTTTCGGTTATTTTATCTAATATTTTCTCTCTTTTTGATTGAGCAATTAACTGAACAATAGTTTCTGTATAACTTGTGGTTCTAAAAATTGAACCATTTTTAACAAGATCGTTTCTTAAAGTAATCGCGTTTGTAAGATTTCCATTATGGGCTATACTTAATCCTCCATGATATAAATCTGCAAAAAATGGTTGAATATTTCTTAACGAGGTTTCACCAGTTGTAGAATACCTATTATGGCCAATAGCTGAATGACCTGGTAATTTTTTTATAGTTTCAATATTGGTAAAATGGTCGCCAACCAAACCTTGACGCTTTTCTGAATGGTAACTGCTACCATCAAAAGATACTATTCCACAACCCTCTTGTCCTCTGTGTTGTAAAGAATGCAGCCCCAAAGCAACTAGTCTTGCAGAGTCTTCATGATTGGAGACACCAAAAACTCCACACTCTTCTCTCAACTTATCAAATTTAAATATTTTCAATTTTTTCTTTCGTATCAATGAAATCTTCGCTAGATGGGAACTCCTCTATTAAGATTTCACTTCCTTTATTTATAATATTAAAAGAAATAGAGCTCTCTATTGATATACCCCAATTTTGATAAGGATAAAACCAATTTAATATTGAAAATATACACACAGAAACTACATAACCTTTAAAAACACCAAATAATAAACCAAAAGATTTATCAATTGATCCAACTCCAGTCCAAGTTACCGCTTTACTCAGTGCTTTCCCCAATAAAATTGTTAAAAAAAGAGTTAAAATAAAAATTACTATACCAAGTCCTACATTGTTAACAAAATCAGATTCAATATAATTGCTTACAGTAGGCTGCATTTTAGGAACCAATATAATTGTGACAATTGTAGAAAGAACCCACTTCATGAAAGACAATAAACTTAAAGAAAAGCCTTTTATAAAACATTGAGTTACACAATAAATAAATATTATAATAACGAAGATATCAAATAAATTTAAAATATCTAAAATTTGCTCAAATAACTCACTCATTATACGAGAACATCGCTATCTTCACCAAAAGGTTTATATATTAACAATAATTTTGGCAGCAAAGTTAAAACTGAAATCATAGCTAACAACATTGCAATACCTGTAAAAATACCAAAATAAATTGTAGGGATAAAATTAGATAAAACTAAAATTGAGAAACCGAAAACTATAGTAATAGAGGTGTTTAAAATTGCTATTCCAACAGTGCTATGACATCTGTCTAAAGTTTTATTATAATTATTAATTTTTTTGAATTCTTCTTTAAATCTATAAATATAATGAATACTATTATCAACAGCTATACCGATTGTAATTGCTGCAATTGTAATTGTCATCATATCGAGGGGTATTTCTAACAAACCTATAATTCCAAGAATGAAAAAGGCAGCTATAAAATTTGGAACTACTCCAATGAGTGATAATATTACATTTCTAAATAATACGAAAAACATCAAAAAAATTCCAATCATAACTATACCAAGAGTGAGAATTTGGGATTTAAATAGACTTTGTAGTAAATTATTAAATAAAATTAATACACCAGCTAACTTGTACTCCTCTTTATTTAAACCTAATTTTGTATTGATCTCTTTATCAATCTTTTTAATTAAATCATCTCTTCTTAAATCTTGTAAAGAGTCTCTAATTCTAACAGCTATTCTTGCCTCATCATCGTCCACTGATATGTAAGGTAAAATAATTTCTTTTTTGATTTCCTCAGGAATTTTGCTGTATAAAACTGCAATTTCTAAACTTTGTAATTCTTTTTTATTTAAGTCTTCTGCAACCCTTAATATTGAGCCAAAAGACAGCACTTTTCCAATTTCAGGGAGAGAGTCCAAGTAATCATGTACTTTTAAAATTTTATCCATTTTATCTCTTGTAAACCAATATTTAGCTTTATCTTCCTGACTTTCAATATCCTCATCCCATTCAGAAAATTCGTCATCATCTTTTTTTTTATTTTGTTTTGCTGGAAACTTAATAATTATATTTAAAGGAGTAGTACCTCCAAGTTCGTCATCAATTTTTTTCATTCCTTTGTAAATCTCAGTTTCCCTATCAAAATAATTAATAAAACTATTCTCCACCTCAAGTTTAAAAATACCGATAACGCTTGCAATAATTATACAAGATGTAATACCAAAAAGAATTACCTTACTTTTTTTTGCAAAATAACCGAGGTATTTTGTAATTTTAGATCTTTCAGTATCTTTAACTTCGATCTCATTCTCAGATGAAAAAATATGGAGCAAACAAGGTAAAAGAAGAAATGTAACAAATAATGAAATTATTAAACCTAATGTCATCATCCAGCCAAAATCAATGATAGGTTTTATTCCACTAAAAATAAGAGATAAAAATGCACAAATTGTTGTTAAAACTGTATAAAGAATTGGTAGCATCATTTTTGTACTCGCCTCAAGCACAGCCTCTTTTTTTGTTAAATTAGGATATTCTTTCTTCAGTTGAAGATATCTTACAGTAACATGAATATTCATTGCCATATTTAAAATTAACATTAACGCGATAAAGTTGGATGAAATTACTGTGACTTTCCATCCAATTAATCCCAGCAAACCGATCATAATTACAACAGAAGTCGCACATCCCAATAATGGCATAGCAACCCACTTAAGATTTTTAAATATTAACCAAAGAGTCAAAACTATAAATATAAAAACTCCAATTCCAAAAACCACAATATCGCTTTTGATATAACTCATCATATCATCAGCAATCATTGGGATTCCACCCAAGTGAATTTTTGCGTTTTCACCATATTTATTTATAATTTCTCTTATTTCTGAAATATTTTGATGATTTCTTTTGTTATATAAGTTTTTATAGTTTTCATACTCTTTTATAAACTCTTTATATTTTTTTTTTTCTATTTGATTTTGTTTTTTATTATTTCTTTCAACATAATATTTTTCTTTTAATTTTATATACTCACTTAATCGCTCATCTTTTTTTAAATAAACAACTATGCCAGAAGTGTTACCATCCTTGCTAATAACATAATTTCTATATATAGGACTATTAAGTATTTCCTCAAAGGCTCTATTTTTATCAATGTTTGGATATGAAAGAGTTTTATAATTTTTCAATCTTTCCATCAACGGCTCATCAGTGCTTTTCAAGAGAGGAACATCAATTATTGTTATGACACTATCAACCCATGTGAGTTTTTCTATTTTTGATTTTAATAATTGAATATTTATTATTGTATCTTCATCAGTAAAATTTGTTACAGGAGAATATGTTAAAAAAAGAAAGTCCTTTGAACCATATCTATTATTAATCTCTCGAAGGTACTCTAAATCTTTATCACCCTCTAATAATAAAGCGTCAGACGAAGCATCCAAATTAAAATTTTTTGAAAAATATAGAGATACAAGAATGATTGCTGTTATAAATAATAGTGTAAATTTATGAAAATCTGAGACTAATTTACTATAAATTTTTAAAAACATAGATAAATAAATGATATATCTTAAATTTAAAAAAAAAGAAAAATGTTATTTTACTTAAGATTTCAAATCTTTGAATTTTGTGTACATTCCCTCAAATTCCACTTGAATATTTCCTGTGGGACCGTGTCTCTGCTTACCTATCAAAATTTCAGCTAATCCAGCTATATCGCTCATTTTTGACTGCCACTCTGCATGCTCAATGGAACCTAGTTTAGGTTGTTTTTTTTCTTCGTAATACTCTTCTCTGAAAACAAATAAAACCACGTCCGCGTCCTGTTCTATAGAACCAGACTCCCTCAGGTCTGCTAATTGAGGTTTTTTATCATCTCTTTGTTCAACTGCCCTAGATAATTGTGACAATGCTAATACTGGAACACTCAACTCTTTAGCTAAAGCTTTAAGTCCTTGAGTAATCTCTGAAATTTCTTGAACTCTACCATCATTTCTTTTTGAGCTAGTTCGCATTAGCTGGATATAGTCTACAACAATAAGACTTAAGCCAAACAACCTTTTAATTCTTCTAGCTCTATTACTTAAAGTTGAGATTGTAATGGCTGGAGTCTCATCGATATACAAAGGAAGATCATATATATCTCTTGAGGTTTCAATGTATCTACCAAGTTCTTCCTCTGTAGCTTTACCACGTCTAATATCATTTGATTTTATTCTTGATTGCTCTGATAAAATTCTTGTTGAAAGTTGTTCTGACGACATTTCCAATGAAAAAAAAGCTATAGAGGACTTTTTTCCCTTAAGTTGAATATTTTTTGCTGCATGATAAGCAATATTTGTAGCCAAAGCAGTTTTACCCATCGAAGGACGCCCAGCGATAATAACTAAGTCGGATTTGTGTAATCCTCCCAATTTTTCATCTAAATCGGTCAAACCTGTAGGAACTCCAACTATACCTTGATCATTTTTCATGGCTTGCTCGGCCATATTAATTGATTGATCCAAAGCTAAATTAAATTTCATAAATGATTGAGAAAAAGTACCTCTTTCGGCTAAATCAAATAACAACTTTTCTGCATCCTCAATTATTAATTCTGAAGACTTGTCTTCATCTGAGTTAAGAGTATCGTCTTTGATGTGATGAGATATTTGCACGAGCTCTCTTTTAACATAATTCTCATGTACTATTTTTGCATAATCTATAGCTTGTTTTACCGAAGAGGAAAATCTCGTTAATTTTACCAAATATTCAACTCCACCTACATCATCTAGTCCTTGATTTTTTTCGAAATAATTTTTAAGTGTTATAGGGTTAGCAATCATTCCTTTGCTGTTTAAAGTCTCTATAACTTCATAAATTTTAACATGAATCGGATCGTAAAATTTTTCAGAATTAATTATATTTGCTACTTCATCAATTATATCATTATTTACTAAGACTGACCCAAGTAAATGTTGTTCAGCTTCTATGTTAGAGGGAATTTCTTGGTTTTGTTTATGATTTTTCGCAACATCTAATTTTTCCATAAGGATATATTATAAAATATATCGATATTTGAAACTTTAAGTTACACACCCTTTTTTCAACCTGTGGAAAAAATTATTTACTTTGTAGCTTGTCTAACTTTTCAACAAAAAGGAATATTTTCGTCTGGACTTCAGAATGAAGTACAATATTGATATCAAATTGTCCGATTTTATTAATTTCTTTTTTTATTATTATCTCTGAAGGACCAATTTCAACCTTTAACTCATCATAAATTAATTTAGAAATTTCTTTTGGTTTAATTGAGGCATATAAATCACCATTTTCTTTAACTGCTTTATAAGTTTTAATTTTTTTATTTTTTATCTTATTAGATTTTTCAATATGTTTATTTTTGATTTCTGTGTTCTTTTTGGTTAATTCAGATTTGTTTTTATTTACAAGTTCAATATTTTCTTTATTAGCTCTAAGTGCTTTATTTTTTTTTAATAAGAAATTTCTGGCATAACCATTTTTAACTTTTACTAAGTCCCCAATTTTCCCAAGTTTTGATATATTTTCTAGTAGAATTACCTGCATTTTTTATAAAATTCCTAAAATTTGAGCTTTCTTGATTTCTCTTGCTAATTTTTTTTGTTTTCCTAAAGATACATTGCTGATCTTTGATGTTATTATTTTGTTTGTTTCTGTTATGTATTTTTGAAGTAAAGAAATATTTTTATAATCTATTACTGGAGCATTTTTAATAGAAAAAGGGCACTTCCTAGAAAATCTAGCGTCACTTTTTTGAAAAAGGCTTAGTTTATTTAATGAATTTCTTGAATTTTTAAAGTTTTTTTTTCTTTTTTTCATTAGTTTTTGTTTTTTGTAAAGTATTCAGTCTTAAGGTCCAAATTTTTATATTTTACCGTAAGAAATCTTACAATGTTGCTATCAAGTTTAGTTTTAGATTTAATTTCCTCTAAAGTTTTTCTCTCTCCCTCAATTTTAAAGTGCAGATAATAACCTTTAGTGTAATTTTTAATTTTTCTTTTGAAATTAAGTAAGCCCCATTTTTCAATTTTAAGAACTTTGCCTGAGTTTTTAGTAATCAAATCTTCATATTTTTTCTCAATAGAATCAACATCCTTTTGAGAAAGATTTTGCTTAGCTATTAGTGTATGCTCGTAGAAATTCATATAAATAAGTATTAATAATAAGCGGATTTTATACTATTATAAAAAAGTCATTTCAACATTAATTATAAGCATGTATATCAAGTAAAATGAAAGCACTTATATTTCCAGGCCAAGGTTCTCAAAAAGCAGGTATGGCATCTGAGTTTCATAAAAATTTTAAGATTGTTAAGAATATTTTTGAAAGAGTGGATGATGCTTTAAAATTTAACTTATCAAAACTTATTTTGAATGGATCGGATGAAGACCTAAAAAAAACTGAAATAACGCAGCCTGCAATTTTAACTACAAGTTTTGCGATATTTATGATTTTAAAAAATGAATTTAATTATAATCTTTCAAAAGTAAAATATGTAGCTGGTCATTCTCTAGGAGAGTATAGTGCGCTTGTCGCCTCTGATGCTTTAACTCTAGAGGATGGCGTGACACTTGTTCATGAAAGAGGAAAATTAATGCAAGCAGCTGTGCCTGAAGGAGAAGGTGCTATGTTAGCTGTAATGGGGCTTACAATAAATGAATTGAAATTAATTTTAAAAAAATTTGAGAAAAAAGATGACATATGTGAAATTGCTAATGACAATTCCCCTGGGCAAATTATATTAAGTGGAAAAAAAGATTCTTTGATTAATTTTAATAATAAATTGAAAGAAGAAAAAAAGAGATCAATTTTTTTACCAGTTAGCGCACCATTTCATTGTTCATTAATGAAACCAGCAGCTGAAAAAATGAAAATACTTTTACAAAAGAAAGATTTTAAGAATTCAAATTTACAATTAATAAGCAATGTTAATGCTCTTCCTATTGAAAAAGATATTAATATTAAAGAGTTATTATATAGACAAATATTTTCACAAGTAAGGTGGAGAGAAAGTGTTGAATATATGATAAACAATGGTATTGATGATTTTATTGAAATTGGGCCAGGAAAAGTATTAAGTGGACTTGTTAAAAGAACAAATGATAAAGTAAAAAGTAGTAGTTTAACAAAAATTGAAGATATTAAAAATTTATTATTATGAGTTTAAAAAATAAAAAAGTATTAATTACGGGAGCCACAGGAGGAATTGGTGGTTCATTAGTTAAAAGATTTTTATCTTTAAACGCAGATGTTTTAGCAACAGGAACTAACTCAGATAAACTCGAAAAACTTAAAAAAGATTTTGAAAAAATTAAAATAAAAAAATTTGATATTTCTTCTCATTCTGAAATAGAAAAATTTATTGATGATGTTTCTGTGGATCTGGGTGGATTAGATGTTCTTATAAATAATGCAGGAATTAATAGAGACAACCTTTCACTAAGAATGAAAGATGATGAGTGGCAAAAAGTGATCGATGTAAACCTAACTTCAACATTTCTTTTATCAAAATATGCAATTAAAAAAATGCTAAAAGGTAATTCAGGAAGAGTAATAAATATTACTTCAATAGTGGGGCACACTGGAAATATCGGGCAATCAAATTATGCTGCCTCAAAAGCGGGTATAATTGGTATGTCAAAAAGTCTATCAATTGAGTATGCCAAAAAAAATATAACTGTGAACTGTGTCTCCCCAGGTTTTATAGTGTCTGACATGACAAGTAGTATTCCAGAAAAAATAAAGTCTATACTTCTCTCAAAAATTCCAATGGGCAAAATGGGTTCTGGTGATGATGTATCTAATTGTGTAGCATTTTTAAGTTCAGAAGAAGCTTCATATATTACAGGCGAAACTATTCATGTTAATGGTGGAATGTATATGGCTTGACAATTTGTATTAATAATCTTAGTA